>Ga0056124_1000725_pt1 | contig 11085 bp, 3 predicted proteins | sample WorMetHEROISLAND_2_FD_70069 | JGI IMG/M metagenome (GOLD analysis project Ga0056124, IMG submission 70069) | Marine gutless worms symbiont microbial communities from Max Planck institute for Marine Microbiology, Germany - Olavius sp. 4 HERON ISLAND | ecosystem: Host-associated > Annelida >... | reverse complement strand
CCTTTATTCCCAAAATAACAGTCATATTCACAGCGATTTCTCTATAGCCAAATTACTCTGACTCGTGTTAGTTATTATTACTATGAATATTATAATATCAAAACGACATTAGAGATATATCACGTGCCGATTGTAGTCGTTTGAGTTGTCATGTACAACACTGAGTACTATGGTAAAGGTACGTATAGCTCTTTATGGAGAAATTCATGACAGAGCTACGGGGCGTCACCTGCCATATGGGATCACACAGTGTTACCTGCTACCCGACACAGGTGAGCGCGCCCCGCCTTAACCCCAGCTATGCAGGCCGGTACTCGATTTACCTACCCCGCAGGGATGGAAGGCTGAGTTGACCTTGTTACTCGGAAACGCAGCCGCCGGGAGTCGAACTCACAACATAACAGGATTCTTCCTCTAGATAATAGATACCGTACGTGCACTCGATTCGGCGCTGCATTAGGACCAAACTCCACCACTTCGATTTGTTGTGGATTTGTTGGACATGTCGTACAACAAGCTCTGCAACATCTTGTCACGTTGGGATGCTGTGGACCTGCAGCAAAATTTCTATTTGTCATGCAGCTTGTACAGCGTGTTGTACAACGTAATTTATCCACAACAAATCGAAGCAAGTGGAGTTTGGGCCTTACAGAGCAGAAGAAATGAGCAACTCGACATGCGTTCCGATGAGATTATATCCGCCACGATTTCTGCCGATACATGTGCGTGCTCATGCAATCACGCAATCAACTGGAGGTTGCATATAAATTGGACAGTCGTCTGTCTATACGTGCGGCGTCACCTAGACTTCCAGGGGCTCTTGGCAGGTACAACTGTTTGGGTGACACCCACGCAGTTGCAACAGCCCCTGGAATCAGTCCGTTAACGAGCGTGTATAACCATGTAGACATACAATCCAGGGATACTAAGAAGATTTACAGGCACCAAGCCGACACCAAGGCTGTAAACGACAAAATACGTACGGTAACTGACCTATTATTAAGGTCACGCACTGCAAAATGTACTGGTAAACTTCAGCAAGGTCTTTGTGTAGTGAACCCAAAAATTGGGTACAAAAACGTTTGGCACGGGATACCAAAAAATTGACATAGGCCTACGTACAATTACTGTTACGTTAACCAAATGCTAACCAAATACATTTGGTTATGTTAACCAACTGTGTCGTTACAAAGTAGCCCAGTGAGCCAAACTTTTGCATTTTATATACGAATACTCGCATAACATGTTCTGCAAATCACAAGTGATCATACAGCTGCACGTTGAATTTTCACGAAAAGGTCATCAAACTTTGCAGAACTTTTCGACAACAGTTTAGACGTTTATGTAACGTTTCCATCTCCATCTTTCGTCAGAATCACTTCTTTTATAGTTCCAAGCTGCAGTCATGCACACGAAATGTTTGAATACGCATTTTGTCTCTCATTGCCCAGTTTGCACATCACGAACGCATTAACCGACAAAAAGTAAAAATTGTCCCGAATTCCAATAACATCATATCACATCGACCAGCAGTGACGTCGAAAATAACGTCATACTTACTGCCGGCGGAGGCGACGTCAGTATTGTTTTTTAGCATCGTCGCTAAGTTTTTTCCCTTCGCTACCACGATAACTTATGAACCGCTGCACTTAGCTTGATGAAATTTCGCGTAAAAATGTACCTCGACAACCTTTAGAACCCTATTGAATTTCAAGGCCATGGGTCAAAGGTCACGTGGGTTTTTTGTGCGTTGTTTTGTTTGCATGATACCCGCGGGCAGTACTTAGCCTTAAACGAGGCTTTTACCTGTTAAAATTTAATATTAAACCTGTAAATAGTAAAATACGTTATTAGCGAGGCTAGCTTATTTTATGTCAGAATCGCATTTTAACTACTTGTTTACTTCGAAAATGCATTTTCAAGTTCGTATAAAGTTATGTTTTTTAAATCAAACTAAATATTGTAATGAAATTTATTTTGTTGGATGTGGCACCGCCGTAGTCCACTCTTAAACACCGCAAATTTGCTGAAAATCTACTACGGTTCCTGAGACCTAGATTTTTTTTATTGTTGCGCCGTATATGCTGCACTCAGTCTGCAGAGCATCTCGAGCACCTGCTATAGCGTCTGTGCGCATGCGCCTCACACCGCGAGAAGAAAATCTCCAACACTATCTGCAGACGCACGCGAGACTGCTGTTCGTAGAGTCGGACAAGCTGTCGGGCAGAAGCTAACGTAAATGACTGTATCTCTGACCAAGCTTAGCAGTTGATATTAATACAAGAGTGTGACGGCGTCAGGTGTATTAGCTATAGCCGTGATTAGGCAGGTAAGATAATTCGAATTCTGCTGCTGCTGCTGCTGCGTGATGACTGCGTTGTTTGATAAAAGTAATCTGTAGCCTATATAAACTGTAATTACAGAGTGGCATATAGACAGAGAGGGTTTAGGAGGGTGGACTTAAACCCCTTGATAATGAAAAAAATTTAGCACAAAAATTACACCCGACACACACTATACTAGGCCTAATAGAACATACAGGTTTATCTATAGCTTTCTGATTTACCCGCTTTTGATGCGTTTTTGGTGTCCACCAAAGTCAGCTATTTTGTTCTCTGCTATTTTCAGCGTAGAATGTGCTATACCACGAAACTATTAAATCACGTGGCGCCCTATGTCGCATTGATGACGCAAATGTGAGCAATCTAATAATAATTGCAGCGTTATGTAGCAATTTCTAACATCTGCATTTAACACGCTAGGGCGCTGACACGAATTAGGTGAGGTAAAAACAAGCACACCTCACACAAATCTATCTTTTGTTCTATCGGTTTGCCAAAAATTACCAAAGTTGGTAAGAATTTGACGAAGTTTTGGCAAAAACAATTTCGCACAGTGTAATATGGTGATCCGCATTGTGCTGGACTACGGGATATTGGAATAAAAACATTTTGTATCTCTGGAAATGCAGTAGATTTTTTTCCACCAAACAGAGGATGATTCGTGTCACATGTCCAGCAAACGTTGGAACAATATTTGTTTTGAGTCGAAAATTATAACTATTTGAACGTAAAAGTGCATTTTTCAAAGTGCACAACTATAGAAGTCAGTGCGTCACCGTTATTACTATTCTGCTTCTGTGCGTTTCTAACGCCGCTGCATTTGACGAGATAATATAGTTTACATTACGTGTGCTTAATTTCCTGCTACAACTGATCTCGTCAACGCTGCCCAAGTTGCTGGCTGACCACTCCCGCTGGGTTACAAAATTGCGTCCGCTGTAGTTACTGAAGACTTCCGTTTTGTTTGCTGCAGCAGCGTGTGCCTTTTTAGTCGCTCCATTATCGACATTTTGCAGCAGGGATTCCTCGGTGTCAGCGTGACCTGTAAGGAGCTTTGTGTCAACAAATCTGGGCCAAAGAGCACAGGATAATAAGCTACCTAGCGATGTGCCGCTATACGCTGCCTATGGCGTATAACGACCACACACGTGCCTTATTAGTCTAGATACTCTCGGGCCCATATTTGACGTTTATGCGGCGCTGCACAGATGAACTGATTGCTAGGCCACACAGTTATTTTCTATACGAAAAATGTCGCAAAACTTCATGTACTTATTATTTAGATTCACGAATTATTGTCTGCCATTCCGCCATTCTGCCACTGCTGGACGGCGTCCACGTCTTAGTTACCATTGCAAGTGCTTGCCAATTCGTTTTGACTATAGCATAGCATTCACACTACGGACGTAGTACGCCCGTATGAAAATATGTCCATTGAGCCTTCACGATGTTATTGTGCTCCATACTCGTAATGTCAAATGTCTCCAATCCAATTATTACTTATTCGCTCAAGGTTGCAATTTCACTTCAATAATAAACAACGCTCTTATGAACGCACCATGCACAAGCTTTTCGAAGTCTGTGCAAGCGAAATTCGGCTTTTCTGGTTAAATTCTTGTCTGTTAAAGACTATTGTGTCATAATTATTACCCAACCAGTTTAGTAGTTATCATCATCATCATCATCATCATCATCATCAGTACGCGCTTAGTCGACACTCGACTGTTTCGGTCTCGACCCTTCACGATCGTTAGCTGCGTTAGCCGCGTGTTCTTAGAACAGCATTATTTATTACACTAGGAGATTGTACTGATTATTCCAGGAAACTCATTAAACTCCACATCAATAAGTTGCAGTCACTGCAAGATGCCGGGAGGGCATATAGCATCAGGCGGCATCAAATTAAGGCAACATAGAAGCCTACATGTATAGGCCTACTGTTCGCGCCAGTTGTCGGAGTTAACACGCACAGTTTATCGCGACCAGTCTAAATTGTGCATATCCTTCAGCGATCTTTCAGTGGATAAAAGCCAGACACACCTACTGCGTGAGCTCCTCCCTAACTTTAATTTTATGGTTTGTGGGGAATTTTGAAATTTTTATTCTTATTTTATTTTAATTGTATTATTATTTTTTTTAAATTAAATTAATACCCCGGCAGTACAGATCCCGGGGGTTAAAAACAAAAGTTAAAATCAAGTTTGCTGGAGTGGCGCTAGTCCAATTCTGTAGGAACTGTATTATTATTTACAGATTTTTTTTTATTTTCTTACTGGTTGCGTGTGCGAATGTTTATTTTGTGCTTCGTGTACGACCTTGATATTAAAATAAATAGGCTACATCGCACTGACAACGTCGTTTAAACTGTCGTTTCAGTTGCTTGACTGCTGACGTCACACAGCATCGTCTCGTGAGGATTAGCGATGTCTCGTTAACAAGATGGCATCCTCCTCGGATTTGAACTCAACATGCGAGCTGCTACGCCAGTTGTCGGAGTTAACACGTACAGTTTCTCGCGACGACAACAACCCGGCGGCTAATTCTAGTTCCGGTCAGCTGGCGGGATTCGACAGCGCTAAATATCTGCTGAGGGAAGTCGTCAACCCGGCGCTGTGTGATGCATGCCGCGAAGCTGTAAGCCCAAACTCCACTGTGATGTCTACGACAGATCCACAACAAATCGAAAGTCTATACAGCGAATCATCAGCAGCGAGGTGCACAAAAGTCAACAAAGACATCGAAAGGCTACAACAAATCCACAAGATGTTGTACAGCTCGTTCTACGACTTGCTGCAACGAAACCACAACAAATCGAAGTAGTGGAGTTTCGGCTACCTGGACCGACTCACGTGGATTGACTGATAGGTAACGTCAACCCGGCGCCTTGTATCGCTGCGTATGTACTCCCTCGGCTTACCTGGATTAAATGTGTCAGCTACTTAGTCAAAATCACCTGGATTGGTAAGGTCAACCCGGCGCTGTGCATCGTAGGAGTGCTGGGCAACTCAATGAACGTGATTGTGATGACTAGGCGAAGGGTTCGTAGTGCGCTTGATGGTCGCATGGAGCGCGCCGCTCGCGTCGGTCTTCTGTCGCTCACTTCAACACAGCCGACCAGACGTCAGCAGTCTGTCCGTCGTTTGTCTGTCCATCTGTTCTAACACAGCGCTGCCAAGTCAGTACTATTGCTGCTGCTGCTGCAGTCAAACACTGTTCTAGTTGACTGTGCGGCGGTGGTGATGATTCAACGGATGCAGTGATTGCGTCGGTCGATGTTCTGTCGCTCACTGTCGCCGACATACTCTGCTGCGTCGCGTCTCTGATCGTTGCCGTCGGCGCCGTGGAACGCACCCTCTTCCGGTCACGTGACAACACTACGAGTTACTTTCTAATGAGAAATTTGTAATAATGGTAATGAAATCACATTACCTATTGTAATTTTCCCATCACTGGCTTTTATTACGTCGTGTATTGCTGCAGTGTTGGACCATTCATGGTTTTGTGAAGTGCGTTGCTTGCTGTTGTTAAGAGGTGTAACTGTAGGAAGTTAATGTGCCAGTTATAGAGCGTATTTCCGGTCACGTGACGACATGTTGCGGATGTTGGTCGTAGCGTACGGACCGTACGTACAGAACGCGCTGGCGAAGATGAGCACGTGGCTGGTCGTCGTGACAGCCGTCGGTCGCTACGTCGCTATCTGTCGACCGCTCGAGGCCAGACAGTTCGCCGCCGGACCTCGCAACACCGGCCTCGCAGTCGCCGGACCTCAAACTCCACTTACTGCGATTTGTCGTGGACTTGTTGTACAACAAACTCCACGACACATTGTAATGTTGTTGTACAGTTTCCTGTGCAACTCGTTGTCCAACAAATTCCACAACAAATCGAGGTAGTGGAGTTTGGGCTTAATGACGTCAATCCCCACGAGCAGCCTCGCAGTCGCTGGAGCAGTCATCGGCAGTGCAATGGTCGAGCTGCCGAGCGCCTGGGAGTACTCCGTCACCAGGTTCGACTGCGCCGATGACACTTACTACCTACTCGATCAAGGTGTCGTTACGTCCAATCCTACTCTGCACTCGACTCTGACCGCTCTCTCGGCTGTCGTCCAGTTTCTACTTCCGGCCGCCATATTGTTGTTCTGCACGACGCGATTGGTTCAGGCGCTGCGCGAGTCCGGACGAATCCAGCGTCGATACTGTAGCGTGGCGGTCCGCTCAAATACGCCCTAACTCCAATTGCTTCGATCTCTCGTTGTTTTGTTGGACAGAAAGTCGTACAACAAACTGTAGAATATCTTGAGATGTTGTGGATTTGGCATAGGCCTTCGATTTTTTTTTGTGGATTTTGTGTTAGGATAGAGTTAGGGTAGGGGTTAGGGGTAGTGTCGATACTGTAGCGTGGTCCGTTCAACTAGCGGCATCGTACCTAGCGAGGCAGTTAGTCAGAAGGGTCGTCGTCTCACCGTGGTCCTCGTGGCAATCGTTATCTTCTTCCTGGTGCTGGTGACGCCCTCAGAACTGCTGCATCTCTGCTACTACGTCGTGCGCAATGACAATGCGCCCAGCTTCGAGCTGGTGCTCGTCCTCGCCAACGTTCTGCAGACCGCGAACTTCGCTCTCAACTTCCTGCTCTACTGCGCCTGCAACTCACAGTTCCGCGACACCTGGAAACACCTGTTGAACATCAGTAGAACTGTTGAGCCACATGTGAACGTACAGCGGGACAGCAGACCACCAGGAGTGCGCTACGGAAGTGGCCGGAGCCTGCAGGGCGTCATCTGGAAGCACCTGTTCTGCTCAACGTCGTCGTCATCGACGTCGTCCGAGTCCCCGCATCGTGGAATGATGTTGGACGAGCTTACTACTACTATTAGTAGGGCCTACTACGACTACGACTACGACTACAACTAGCCTACTACCACTACTATTAGTGCTACTACTACTAGTAGGGCCTACTACTACTACAACTACTGTGATGATGTTGGACGAGGTTGCTGGGCGTAGAACTCGACGTCGTGGTGGTCCGTGCGGCGCGCAGAGGACGTCCACTCCGCTGCGTCACGCCGGTAGCAACAATCAGCGTGAAACTGACGTCGACAATGTTGCCGGCCAAGGCACACGGACGCGATCCACAGCGTCCGGTTTACCTGGAAACATTTAATCCAGGTGAGTCCAGGTGAGTCCAGGTCGCTCTAGCTTTGGAAGACTGACGTGGACGGTCAAGGCGCACGGACCATGTCCACATGCCGCGTCGACGTTCACGCCTAGTAAACATGAGCGTGACAACTGAAAATAGAGGGAGCATGTTCCCCTCGAAACTATGGGCAGGGGACACCAGTAACTTTGTTCCCCGCAGTGGAGGAATGGCGACTTGAGATTACTGAGAGCTGAGAGTTTTTAGGATACAGAAAAGTGGTTTTAAGGCCAAGAATCGCTTGCGACTGGGGTTCCGCTCCAGACACCGCTGGGGAAGCTTACGACGCTCCCCATACCCCACCCGTCGCCGCTTTTCGTTCCCGTAATGCTGGATATAGGACATGTAGATCGACACCGCTGGTCGTAACTAACGGGCATCACTTCAAGTTCAGACTACTCGCCTTTCAAACAGCGAAGGTGTAGGCGATTATCCGGACCAGGAACGAAGTTCAACGAACTATGCGGTTGTTAACTTGTTATTGACCACCAGTTGAAATAATCTCAAAAGCACAATCGACTTTTCGTGTACGTTTTCGGCTGTTTAGTTTCCGTGGTGTAACCTACCGTTATCGTATTGTTGTGCGTTGTATGCTGTTGCAGGCGCGGCGGAAGCAATAATAATTGGTTGCCAATGGTTGGCTCAGTGACTGCCGGGTCTATCAGGACGAAGCGCTGCAGTCGCCGAGAACGAAACGAAAACGAGAACGAGAAATTGGAAACGAGATTACGGGAAGGTGTATGTCTTTCGCATTTCCCAACCCAACCCAATTGAATTTGCTTCGGAAGGCGGTAAATAATCTCAAACGGCTAGACGATTAGACGACAGAGCCGACCGGTTCCGCCGACCGTGCGTTGTGTCTATACTGTGCAGTTTTGCTCCGATTGTGTCCGTATTTTTGCGCTGTGAGTAGTTTTATATTTTTCGTATATATTGCGTGTATTGCCGTGTTCCACCGTTCATGGTTCTGTGAAGTGCGTTGCTTGGTGTTGTTAGACCCTATAAAATAAGTTCTGTGCCTTCCGAGCGACCTGAAAATAAGCCCAATTACTAATACTACTTAACAGGTATTAACAGGTATTTTTGTATATTTGTATATTAAGTTCGACTGCAGTAGTGATTTATGATCACTTCTCATTAAGATGCTGTCACAAGATAATTATCTCAAGAAAAAAGCCACTTATAGAGCTGGATCGAGTTACTAATGGCCGCGCGAATGCTAATCCCCGAGCGGCTTTGCCAGTGCGCTCGACATCTGCGAGTGACGTGACGAACCTGAACAAGAAATCTGAGCTAATACTCATGAGACGCGCGACAGCATCAGTATAATTTCGTATGCAGGTTGTCTTGGTCTATCTCCGTTGATCTCGACGCAGTTCACTCTTGAAATGTATGTGGCAGCCTCAAATCGCGAAAAGAAATTCAATAAAACCCCCTACTTTGGGGTTCAAGGTCGTTCAAGGTCATCGATATCGGTACCCCCAGAAAGCTCGTCAGCAGCGCTTGTTATGATGCGCAGCAAGACTGTGTCTATCTGCAACCGTTCTCTTGCTAGACTGCACGACAGTAGCAGAAACAGCGCGTTTTGAAGGGGGTACCCAAATTTGATGCACTCGTACGGAGGACCCTTCAACCTAGGGGGTCGAACCTTACACCGTTGAAATCTACGTTTAATGCCGAACATTTCATATGCAGGTTTTTTGGTCTATCTTGAATGGTTTCAGCGCAATTCATGCTTAAAGTGTGTATCGTAGCCTGAAATCGCGAAAAATTTACTAAAACCCCCAATTTTGGGGGTTCAAGGTCGTTCAAGGTCACCTATATTGGTACCATCGGAAAGCTCGTCAGCAGTGATTGTTATGATAAGCATCAAGTCTGTGTCTATCTGCAACCGTTCTCACGCTAGACGAGCCAATAGTGGTAAAGTAACGATTTCTGAGCATCGCAGAGAGAGAAAAAGGTCGCTGAAGGTCATTATTTTTAGAGACAAAAAGCGATGTCATTGTCAATCATTGTCACTTAAACAGTTGGTTATTATAGAGACGGTCGGCAGCATTCTATTATCGGCGATGACTTACGCGATCTCCGAAGGTCATATGTTAATGTCATTCGGATTTCTCCGTGACTGAAGTATTTTCGCATTATTTACCCTAATCTGTTTAAAATTTTGTGTGATGTAATATCGCGTGAACGTGTGCAATCGTAAGAATCAGATTTAATTTTTCGACTTTGGCGCTTTATTAATAATTATTTTACTTGCTTACTTAGTTACTTACTTACATTGTCATTCTTGCTGTAGGCCAATTACGTCTTAGTACAGACAGAAGTGTCGCCGACAAATATTTTTTTTACTCACTTTCTCGATATAGGCTAATTGGCTATTGCTGTTATGAAGACGGCAAGTCTAACAGTGAGTCACGAAATGCGTCATTAGTGACCATTGCTTGCTCATTCCCGAACTCTAATTTTAGCACTGCTGTGGTGTTGACTATTTAGCCTAACTATTGTTTGAACTTCATTTATCGTAATTCAGTTCAACTGTTGCGATTTGCCAACTGTTACCTCAGATGAATGTGAATGAACAGAATTAGTGAATGAGTGAATGAACGTTTGAGTTGTAGTTTACTACATAGCAACACACGTGATTACAGGCGAAACTGGCACATCCACAAGGTTAAACATCAATGTCTTGTACGTATTGTACATTGGTCGATGGTCGTGAATCGTGATTGCAAGTTTCCAAGCGAGCAACGTAAGAAGAGGAAAGTGATGTTTATTAACAGTTACGACACCGATCGCTCACGCTGCGTGTAAACTAATATCTGTTGAAACTTTCGTGGTTCGCGTATAAATGTAATTTTCAGTTAAGCTAGTGGTTATTTACATACTATTATTTTTCTGTACTTGTTACGGGTCGGGTCCATCCGCGGGTGGGGTCGGGTCGCGGGTCATGCACTCCAACTTTTTCTGCAATTTTTTTGCAGTATTTTGTCATTATTTCTATTCTTGCTGCAGTCACAGAACGTTGATTTACAGCAGGCAAACCCCTGCTGTATTTACGGCTCCAAGGCGAGCTATTTACAAATGCAACACTGGCCATCACTGACCAGTGGCTGGCACAATATCAGACAACCGCTAGGACTCACGCTGTATTCCTGCACATCGGAGTCTCTGTTTACGGTGGCTAGGCCAGCTGCTGACCACTGACCACTGGCCAGGGCAGCGTTAACAAGTGACAGATAACCGTCGAGACCTTGTTTGTGCTTCGACGGATGGTCTTCGGCTGCAGCAAATGCTAGTGATATGCAAATTAGGAGAAGACACGAACAACACTGATAATTGGTTGGTTGTCTCGGATGAAGTCCTTGCTATGGCCTTGACAACATCGGGACGTTCAGTCGTTGGTCGTGGCCTTGGCCTGCCTTGAGGGTCCACTCCAGTCCTTGTTAACATCACTGTAATCGGTTCCGTACTGTTGCTTAATGACGGCTGCTGCTGAACTCGAGCGACGAATCCGTGCGCAACCAGATTGCTTCCAGTGAAAGGCTAA
>Ga0056124_1000724_pt1 | contig 11090 bp, 10 predicted proteins | sample WorMetHEROISLAND_2_FD_70069 | JGI IMG/M metagenome (GOLD analysis project Ga0056124, IMG submission 70069) | Marine gutless worms symbiont microbial communities from Max Planck institute for Marine Microbiology, Germany - Olavius sp. 4 HERON ISLAND | ecosystem: Host-associated > Annelida >... | reverse complement strand
CCCCTGCCACGACGCCACTGCCACCAGTCTCCGATATGGTGATGATGATGATGATGATACTGATGCCGATGTCACTGTATCAGACAGACTTTACCGCCAGCGTCTGCTGTCTTCTCCGCCTCGGCAATGCGCTTCAGTGCGGCACTCACTTTCACACTGAGACGATTCTCAAAGTGATAGTTCCTGTACTGGTTCTGTTCACACGCCAGCACACACACACGCACAAGCCATCCAATCAAACGCTTCGGCTGCATTCAGCAGACAGTATTTGAGACATCTCTAACATTCATCTTTTTTAGGCTGAGTCCTTGAAGTCGACCTAATAAAGCCTGGTTTGGCGTCCATACGTCCGTCCGTTCATGAAAAGTTTTTCGTGGGTTGTCCGATTCAAACAGAAGTTGGTATGTATAGGTAGAGATCAATGAATGCTATATGACAGTATGTCATGTGGCCGATCCAGGAGACCTTCAAACAAGAAATTATTCCATTTTTTATTCAAGTCTATCTCCTCTGCCGTTTACAATGGGAGCTGGCAAATGAATTTGATCAGGCCGGATTTTTGACATTTGGCCTAGTTACTGTTTCGCGTGACTTTCAACTTCACTAGTACGCAACATTGTGAAACCGGTACAGAGGAGTCAACCACAGTCCCACACAGGGCTAACTTTTATATGCTAGTTCATTCTGGTAAAATGGTGCTATTAACTATTTCAACATATGTGTGATACCATCAATGCTTGTTAACATGAGCAACTACAGTACTTTAAAATAAGTGAGTGAGTGAGTAAGTAGTTTCTTAACGGTACATCAGCACTAAATAGGTCATTCAGTGCCATAAACGGTTAAAAGCATTTAAATTACGTGTTTAAAAACTTAAAGCTAATATAAAAACGTTATTATATACGATAAAAGTTTGTATCTTTAATAAAAGCAGCAATGCTTCGAGATTTGCCATTTTCGAACAGTTCTTATAATGTATCAACTCCGAGATATCTCTGATGTGCAAAGCAGGTGCAGTCTATCAAAAAGGTGCTTAACAGTAAGAGGAAAATGGAAAATTTGTCATTCCGGTACAAACCTTAATCTGGAGGAAATACCTCTTTGCTTCTTGCAAGTCCTACAGAAAAATGCACAATGGTATAAACGTCTTTCTGCAGCAAGCAGAACGTGGTGCATTGGAATCCTGAACAGGCAGTGACGGAATTTGCAAATAAATACCCGGCGAACTTAATGAATGAATAAACGAAACACCTTCATTGTGTTCAGCCCATTGCTAGACTAAAAGATAAACTAGGATAGAAGTAAAAAACGTTCATTGAAACAATATGGCAAAAAGGAGTCCTGTAACAGAATGGTAATTCACCCTTTGTTTGCTGAATTCTACTGTACACCTCATATTGTAACATAACGTCTATAGCAGAAATAAAACATGTTATAATTAGTAAGATTCCAGTAAGACTTCCACTTAGCAACTTTACTCTGACATCGGTAACATAATGGCACATACTACAATAAGTTAAATTGACAACAAGGACCAGGACCACGACTGACAAATTAGGATTGTGCAACAGAAATCATAGACTAAAAATTACATCACGTTATCACAGACTGCGGAAGGTGTTTGAAAGTGAGGTACACCATGCTGGGCACGACCATGACCTATAATGGAGGGTTGGGGAGGGGGTTAGGAGTGAAGCCCGCTGGAGCTGAAGTGGTAAGTAAGTAAAAATGTGACCTAATTTTTCACATTTCACACTTTGCTGGCGTACTTTTTACTGCTTTTCATTCAAACAAAGCTAAAACATCAAGAGTAAAAAAATTATATACGCATGAAAAAGTGAGGAGGCAAACAACATCGTGCCCCACACGCCCCCGTGGTTCCACGGTCTATGCACGTTATCAAAAACACGTTGCAGACAGACGAGCAAATACTCACGGTCGCATTCTGTGCCGACTGCGCCTTTGACATGCCAAGTTCAAACGATGCAAACGCTGCAATGTGAGCGTCTTCATAGCGGCTTGCCGACTGCGACACGGCATTCACTGACTCCAGAAAACACTGTGCAAATAATACCATCAACTTTGCTGACCAATAAAACGTTAACAGTTGTCTATAGCTCTCAACGGTAACCCATCTCAGAGCTACCTGCCATAAGATCACACAATGTTACCTGCCACCTGACACAGATGAACGCGCCCCGCCTTAACCCCAGCCAAGCAGGCTGATCCTAAGCCCAACGGCTTAATCGTTACGCCATCAGGCTATCAGACCCAATAAACCTATTTACACTCTTGTGCATTAAATACTTTTATCACATAAAAGTAAGTAAGCAAGTAAGTTAAGTAAGTGAGTAGGCCCTAGGGTTTTACACCCCACTCGAGTCTTGACACATTAGTAGTTATTTCTTGGATGAGTCTTTCCCGACAATCAACTGCACTGGAACTCACAGCAGAACTCCACAGCAAAAACTAACACAAAAACCTAACTAACAATAATAAACTATCCATACACACGAAAAAATAAACGTAATATTAATAGACGTTGTTAGTCACACAATCTAACAAAAGTCGGCTACAAAACCAAATACCTGGTTTAGGCGCCATTTATGCCATATGGCCAAGAAACAGATCAGGCCCATTCTACAGTCTGCGGGAACCATACGGGACTTTATTATACAAAAGAAATTATCGCATTATTGTATTTCTGCTGTAAGTAAACAATAACATAGCAAGAACAGGTACAAAGTGTGGTCTACCACATACTTAAAATATCAGTCACATACTACAGTGGGAGTGTGTGCATGTGCCCAGCCCGTGGCGGCGACACCTATGACACCTATCCGTTCCTGAGGCAGCAAATTTTTGTCAATGCCCGTTCTAAAAGCGTCAATGGGATGGAGTCTGCGGGAGTTTTGTAACGAGGTTTGAGGGGACAGCCACTTGGGCAATTTGATGCAATTCTGTAAGACACTGCAGTGAATATACAGTCTGCTAAAGATATGCTATACAGGCATAATTCCGCATAAAGACCAACTAATAAGCCTACGTTAATACACGGTAGGCCTATGACGCCGAAGCTGCATGTGTTTTTTTTTATTTCTTTTTAGCTCAAAGTCGGGCAGCATTTACTATTGGTGACTGCTGCTCCTACTGCATAGGTGTCGCCACCTATGTGCCGGAACACATAGACACACAGTGAATGACGTTGTGACTAGCAGTGACTACGTACTTTCTCCGCAGCCTCGCTGTCCTTTAACTCAGTGTGCAATGCACCTTGAATGAGATAACGCAAACCGGTCACAGGCGCCAACGCATCCGACTGACAAGCTGCGACAGAATCAGCAACAACATATGCTTATAACTCACACCGATCTGTTCTTAACACGACACAGTCAGTGACCAATAATACTGCTTTTCAATTTCGCATCAGTGCAAGAGCAACCACTGCAATAGGAGTATCTTGGCGGACAGGACATGAATCGCTGCTACAAGACATGATTGAAGGAAGAATGTAGGGCAAAGCAACAAGCGAACGAAAGCACCTATAATGCTAAGTGACATCATGAGCAAGGATTGCTGTCGCTTGGTGGCGTAACGGTTAGGACGCTGAACTTAGTCTTGATCAAGAGTTCGTGGGTTCAACTCCCAGTCAAGTCGATATCACGAGTGGTTAACTTCATGAGGAGGAGTAAAGAACCCTACATGTTACAACTGACAACTGATACATATATTTCAAAGTAAGCGCATTTTTTAAAATTTTACCTACATATAACATGTAATAGCCGTAATGTTACTCACACTTTAATTTATCTGCCACAAACAACAAGCAACCTGTCTACTTATATTTAACGTTTACGAATGACACATATAACACATAAAAGTCACCCAATATTGAACAATGACCGGACCGGACCAGATGACCTGGAAGTCAAACTAAGCCGACACACACCTTCAAGCATCTGACGCAAGTCGACCTCCGAGCACCCGGGAATGATCGTCCATATGTAGAGTATTTCCATCACGAGCAGTGACATTTGTTCACGCGTTGCCTTCAGTGCAATCGCCTTCTCCGCCTGCGCAATCGCAATCAACAGCAATACTGCACCTGATACTATAGTAACAGTAATAGCCATCACTATGTTTCTGGTGCTATGTCGTTTTATATTTAACATTTCTGAATAACAGATATCACACAAACAAAAATTCACCCAATATTGGACAATGACCGCACCAGACCAGTCTGTAAGCACGTATTCCATTACACTGTCACTATGTCAGTCTACGTAAACTGTTCAACAGCACTATTATTCAGTTTCAAATTTCGTTCAACTTGCCAGTTTTCCACAACAACTCCACAATAAGCTCAGGCTCCCAATGCTCAACTTTTCGAATTGTTGCAGCAGCATTTTTCATGGCTGAGCTCCTATCTAGACCCAACCAAGTTGAACCAACAGCATCAGAGTACTGAAGGATAAAATGTGCACTGATCAACAATATATTAATTACCCGGTAAGTACAGAACTCCTCCAGTTGATTATTTCTCATTTTGACAAGCTTCGGAACTTCATTCATGAGCGTCATGGCATCGCTGAGATTGCCCAAAGCACCACAGCTTACTACAGCACAAAGCACAGCTCATATCAGATCAGTGAAGTACAGTTTTCCTTGTAGCACTGCATCTGGCGGTCTGGTTTAGATGGTAACATCGTTGGTCGTATCAACTAATTTAATCAACGCCGGACCCGATTAGTACTTGCATGGGTGACCTTCTGCAGACAGGTTCACTATCTTGGTATGTAACCAGCCACCCAGGTCAACTCAGCCTGGCCATCCCTCTGTAGGTAGGCGCAATGAGTACCAACAAAAGCTGGGATGTAAACAGGCACAGTGCGTGATACACTAGCCACATATCTATTGTCTTGCAGTGTATACTGGTGTCTAGCTGAAGGCTTAGGAAATAAAGATCAGCGCTGCCCTTATAGGCCTTGTAACTCGGGAAGAACTTTGTGTCACTTTCTTTACTGTTTTAAACTTGAACCACGCAAGCCAAGCGTCTGCATTTCACAGCAAGAAAGAGCCAAAACTGCAGCATCTGCTTACATCCAGCAAGATATGCATAGAAGCACTTTGACCATCGCGACTCCAGCCTCAACCTGCAAATCACAATACACACAAACACATTTATACACATCGTACATGCAATACACACAAACACATTTATACACATCATACATGCAATACACACAAACACATTTATACACATTGTACATGCAATACACACAGACACATTTATACACATTGTACATGCAATACACACAAGCACATTTATACACATTGTACATGCAATACACACAAGCACATTTATACACATCGTACATGCAATCCACACAAACACATTTATACACATCGTACATGCAATACACACAAACACATTTGTACACACAAACACATTTATACACACTGTACATGCAATGAACACAAACACATTTATACACATTGTACATGCATTGCATGAACACCAACAACATTCACACAAACTAACTGGAAGCGACCAGAGCTCTTAAACCTCCACCAAGAATGGTGCTGCCACCTGGCAACCACAACAGAGTTCAGTTTATCTCATGACGGTAAAGAATCCTGGATAATGATCAAGTATCCACAAAAGACTCCAGATCACCAACAGAATCTAATCACTTCCTTCTTGGGCCATGTCGAGTTCCGCCAAAATATTTCAACAAAGCTCATTCAGAACTTTTTGCAACATATTGGATACATATGCACAGGCCCGAAAGCATAACCTGCTCAATGGAGGCAATGACTAATGATAGATTTGACAATAAGACTGTGGTCATTAGATTAGATCAGCCAATCATTTCAACACTGCCTTACAACACTATACAAAGCATGACAGAGACAGTCTGTTACAAATCTGCAGAGTGAAAGACGATCTCTGTATTTGTGGTGTTTAGGTCAACTGCGTTGTGTCTGTGTGTTCTTGATGCCGGGCAACTGTTAAGTGATTATGCCTTGTTGTCCAGACCAGCCATAATATTACTTCATCTAGCTGTGTATGCAGCTTTTATACATCAAATGAACAAATAAATACAACAGTTTATCCAGTAACTCCAAGCACTTCATTGTGGAAGTGAGAATATTCATTTTGCTCGATGAACAATCTAACCTAAAGCAACTGCTCAAACATAAACCAGTTAAACAAAATCCGAGTACGCATGTGCATGTGCTCTGAGATACAGCTGACAAACTAATCATTGGAACTGACTTGTTGAAGCAGTCATAAGCCTCCTGGAAGTTCAGCTGAACCATCGATATTCGACCTGTGACAGTTGACCATACAACAATCCCACGTTAATTGCCACAGACTACTGCAGCCACTTGAAAGCTAATTAATATAGAACTGCATGTAACCTAGGCAGCATCACAGAGAACAGAAAATGTCTGCATACACGGTGGGCCAAAAAAGTGACACCCTAGTATTATTTTGAGTATCCTCCCTTGTTGGATGCAATATATTTACAAAGCCTACTGTTACACACGATCACACATCATCATAATTGGCTTAGCACAAATCTGAGCTGCTGCTCATGAGATGCGCGACAGCATCAGTCGAGAGTGACGCCACCTCGGGAATCAGTGTACAACATGCAATAGTAAGGCGTTCTGAATGGGGTACCCATACAGAGAACTCCTTGAACCTAAGGGGTCGAAACTTAAACTGCTAAAATCTACGTTTTGCACTGAAAATTTCATACCCAGGTTGTTCTGGTCTATCTCTAGCAATTTCGGCATAATTCACGCTTGAAATATATATTGCTGCCTAAAATCGCAAAAAAATTAACTAAAAACCTGCTATTTGGATTTCAACATCGTTCAAGGTCATCGATGTTGGTACCACTGGAAAGCTTGTCAACACTGCATGTTATGATATGCAGCAAGTCTGTGTCTATCTGCAACCATTCTCACGCTAGACGAGTTAATAGCAGTGAAATAACGATTTGTTAGGAAAGGTATCCAGTTTTACACCCTCATTCGAGGGGAATCTCCTCACCCAGCGGCACGAAATTTGGTCACAAAAAAACTAGAAACTCCATGCTATCATATGATGAAAACGAGGAGTCTCTATCTCACCTGAGCTTGAATCGGTACCAGGTTGTGATGGACAGATAGACAAGTGATGGACATATAGACAGACGGACGGACAGAATTATGATAGCTAGTATGCGCTCAGCATTACGTGCTGTCGTGCATAAAAAACTACCGTACTATGCTATGTACTAACTGTGGGATATGAGACACAAGAACTAACCTATTTCATAGAGGCAGATGTGCTGCGTCTCGCGCTGATTCTCACTCATCGCCAAAGCTCGTCGGCACGCAGCCATTGAGCCCTCGGTATCACACTGGGATTGTGCCAGAATCACGTGCACAAACCACGGACACAAGCAACAACAGCAACACACTCTGCAACACGCTCGTGCTAAAACAGCACTCATGCAGTGTGATTTTCAGTAACGACAACAAAAATTGCAAAAAAGGAAAACAACGAATTCGTTAACAGACACAAAAACAAAAAAATATAATGAGAACGAAAAATTAATCGAAATTAAAATCACACTGCATTCCTGTCTTACCACCTGCATTTTTTACTCATTTAGTAAACCTGCTGTTCACCGAAATGACTCCAAATGACTAGTACAACGTCATTGATAACAATTTAAGAGTAGCATAACGAGCAGTGCATCTTCTGCAGTCTCACACTGCCTGGGTCACAGGACAAGCAAATGATCCATGCTAAAAATCATATTCAATAATTCTTACGTAATCAAGCCAAACCTAACCTGGAGTAGATCCAAAAACATAATCGATGTAACAAGAAAAAGGAAGCAGCAGCAGAAGTAGCAAACTAAATTGATAATGTGTAGTATGAACCTGGAGGCGCAGAATGCGGCTCTTGAAGTAGAGAAAGAGGGCAGAATCTGGATACTCAGCCTCAGCCCACTCCAGCACCCGACTTGCCTCATCCACACCTGCAACCAGCAGTCCTGGAGTCTGAGACACTGGGCTTATGACAGACCAGCCTCGATCTTGGTCCTTGGTCTTACAATTGCGGTCTTGGTCTTGACATTTTGGTTTTGCTTCCAACGCTGAGTGCCCGCTGAATGCAAAGATGTGGATGTATAAAGTAAGTTAAGGACATTATCAAACTGAAGAAATGCTTAAGCAGTCAGTCAATGCATCTTGCCTACTACTTTACTTACTTACTGTTTTTAATTAAACATGCACATCTTCAGTCTTGCTGTTGCTTAGCGGTCTTGGTCTTATAATTTAGGTCTTAATTGGTCTTATGCATTTGGTCTTGGTCTTAACATTATGGTCTTGTTTCCATCACAGGCAACCAGTAATGCAATCAAACTTTTTCTATAGCATGAGATCTAACTACAATGAAGCAAACTGTCCAAATGCAAATGCTGTGTGTAGCAATGATAAACAGACACAGATTCAGTACATCGAGAATAACGCACTTCTGCCGTGTAGAGAATAAATTTCAGATCAAAATGAAATCGAATTTGGTATGCTAACAGTGATATATGAACACTGTAAGAAATGCAGAGATGTAAAAACACACCATGAGTCAAAAAACATGTCACTGAACTTTCACACATGTCCTCCTTAAATATAGACAGATTTTCAAAATTCTTTCACTGGCACACTCAAAATATATAAACGAAATACAGAAACACAAAAACATAAACACAAGAAAAACGTAAAATATATTGCTGCTGCAACTACACTTCAAAGTGCTCACGAGATGCAACACAACAACAGCAAGCTAACATCACACAGAGACGGCCGTTGGCTTGTATCTCATCCATTTATCTTACACTGACATTCTCATTAATTAAAATATCACTGGAGTGACACTCACAGAAAAACTTTTTACTGCAGATCACACATGATTTACATGAAATACATGAGAAAACAGCAAACACAAACCCGCTGAGAAGTTGGTGCCATCAAGAGCAAAGAACGGTCGTACTGTCGTGTGGTACCAAACCAACGTCAGCCTGCAGCAGGTCAGAAAACATCTGTACAAACACTCGACAATATATCAAAATACTAGCCTACAAAACGTATCAACACAACAGCCAAACACACTGTAAACCAAACTGATGCTTCTGCATACAACAAACATATTGTAATAGACAGTACACTAAACGCAAAATCCACATATCAGTGAAACGTTCTCCTTGTATTTAACGGACAGAAACAGAATACAATCAAGCAGAGAAAAAACATATTACACGTACGTTGCAAGAGGAGCTTTCATGTCAGCCGACTGGCTGCAGTACTCAAGACACTCCAGTCCCTCGTGCTGATCACCTTCAAAGCCAAGGAACTGAATCCACCACAGAATCTTGGGCGGGATCAGTGACACCAACAGTCGGAAAATACCGTAGCCAAAGCTGACTGCTCCAAACAGTCGGCTCAGCGCATCCTTTGACATCTCGCCAAGTCCGCGCCTCATGTCCGAGAAATCCGGTTCAATTTCCTCCAGCGGGACTTCTCCGTCCAGGGAAAACACCTCCGGGCCGATGGAGGGTGATGGAGACATGGGACTGTCGGTGGATCCGATGTCTGCTACAGCGCTGACAGTGGACAGATCTCGACTGATGCCGGTCGTTCGTGTAGTGTAGATCTGCTGAACCTCGTGGTACAGCTTGCGGTAACGCTTCCACGCCTGGCGAATGTACCAACCACCACGTACATAGCTCTTCATGTCTTGGTTCAAGATCACCAGCGCAGCTTGATACAGCAGACAATCGGACAGGACAACCTCACGCTGGATTCGATCTTCAACTTTCAGTGGCTGTTCCACAATAAAACAAGCATCAAATTATTTTGTTTATTTTTCTTTAAGCAAATTCGTACACTTCTGACTCAGGGTAATAATGTCAGAGCCGGACAACAAAGAACAATTCACGGCACAGTCACCATTTAGTTGTCTGTCCAACATCGAGATCACACACACACAACACAACTAACAATGCCCAAATATCCACAGAAACTACCGGTAACATCTTTCAGTAAATGGCCAAGGAATTAAAACAAAAATACTAGTTATAAGTAATAACAGTGACAAGTAGCTTAGCTACTGCTAAGGTTGCTTGAACCTGTTATATTATGTTGCAATAGTCAGGTCATATTTATCAAAAATAACATAAATAACTAGTGAAATTACTAGAGCTGTAAATACCAATGATACAGGCCCGCTGTGGCACTTAACCGGCAGTTAAAAGTTACTGCGATGCTAATACAATTTTTTGGAACACAGCCTAACAAACAGAGACTCGGGAAAAATTGGCTGAGTAAAAAACCGACTGCAGCAGTAGCAATAAGGACTACAGTTAACTACTAACTACAGTTAGCTAGTTAGTCCACAGTTGCAATAATCACTACGAACAATTTTTGTTAACGTTAAAAACACGTTTTTTACAACAACAAAAAATCTAAAAACACGTTTGCAAACGTGGAGAAAAAACGTTACCTTCTTTTTACTTTTGATGTACTGACTAAAACTACATGGTAGAAAAAGGCTGTTATGGTGCTGTTTTGGGTATTTTGCTCTTTTTATTGGTGTGAACCGTGTACTTATTACATTCTGCATTCAGTGTATTGCAATTGAATATGTTGTGAGTTACTGTACTGTTGTTTGCTAGTATAACGTACTTGATTTTTGTAATAAATATTTTCAATTACTGTTATTTTCACACTGATCTGTCAACGTTTAAAAAAAAGTTGGAAAAATAAAAAAAATGTTCAAAAATGCATTTTTATAACAAATTTTTTTTAAAGTTTGCTACGTTTATTACAACTATGAGTTAGTCATAGGAAACTATCCTAATATCCACATTTAGTGTAGAACAAAGAGAATCTCCAGAGCTACACGTTACATCAGTGCAGTGCTTCCGTCGAAACTTGCGTGACTTGTGGTAGTCAGCTTTGCACAGTTCCGTAGTTTGCTTCAATGCACGTACAGCCTCATGTTTCTGTTCTTCCTCAAACGTCAGCAG
>Ga0056124_1000723_pt1 | contig 11091 bp, 8 predicted proteins | sample WorMetHEROISLAND_2_FD_70069 | JGI IMG/M metagenome (GOLD analysis project Ga0056124, IMG submission 70069) | Marine gutless worms symbiont microbial communities from Max Planck institute for Marine Microbiology, Germany - Olavius sp. 4 HERON ISLAND | ecosystem: Host-associated > Annelida >... | reverse complement strand
AATTCCAGAACGAAATTACCCGCGCAATGCATGCTGGGCAGGAGAGGTGAGTTTGAGGGGGTCGCCATTTGCAATGCTGAGAGATGCCAGCCCTGTATCTAGGTTATTTATATATAGATCTGTGGTCATGCCGTATGTGAAATTTTAGTGCCCCATGAGGGGCGGCGCTCCAATTTTAAGAGTGGGGGGTACAAATATTACTGCAAGCCAAGCGAGCAGCAATTTTTTTTGGATGGGGGGGGGGGTTGTACCACCCCCCCTCACATATGGCAACAGCTACAAAGAGAGGCATACGGAGAGCTAGACTGCTGGATCGTATGTCAAATTTTCAGTGTCATTGTAGTAGCAAACCGCACAGGAAGCAGAATTCCAAGTGCTAAAGCTGAATGTGAATTGCGTAACTTTAGCGGCGGCGCGGCCAGCTGCAGTACCCCGCAGGTGTACTACCCTTCACACCCCTCGTTGGCGCCGCCCATGTGCCCCATCACATGAGAAGATGGTTGTGCAAAGTCAGTACACTGTTTCAAAAAAACGTCTCACTTTTCATTGTCCATATATCCGCCAAATATGGACCAATTTTAAAAATTCCTTCACCACCACGCTCTGTGAAAAATCCGCAATACCGCGATTATTAAACGTCCCACCACACCTTAACCGCGTCGCTACACTACCTCGTGAAATGTATACGTTCAAAAAGCACTGCAATCATAATAAGTACGTATGCAAACGTATATTCTGAAACAATTCTCTGCTAATTTTCATACTAAAATTTAATTTATGTCTAGTTCTAGATACATTTTCGGTGCCGGAACAGACGATATTGTTGTGAATAATAAGTTTTAAGGAAGTGACGAAATACCGGTAATGCAGCATGCCGTTTAGCAATGCACTCATTAAGAACTTATACCAGTTCAAATGATACGGTTCACGAAGGATAATAATGACGGACTTTTCGACGATAAACTGCAAAAGGGAAGGCCTGGACACTTTGCTGAAAAAGATTTGAGAAACAGGAAGCACCGATCAAACACAGACAGAGCTGCCGCAGGCCTACTAAGCCAGGAAGACAAGACATAAACACATCGTTCAACACGCCAGATATCCAGAGAGACAAAACGGTAGTCGACGTGGCTCGCGACGCGCAATGCTGTGTACATACGCGCCCTCAACTAGTTTCGAAAAGAAATTGCAGCGTATACCAGCTATCAATCCATTCAAGCCATGCTCGCACAGTGCGACGTTGGCTGTATCATCGAGAAAGAGTTTTGATTAGTTAATAATTACTTAATTAAGGGCTTGGCAGAATTAATGAGTGAAAGGAAAGATAGAGGTTGAATCAAGGTACACATGATCGTGGCAGAATGTCTGCCTTAAAACCTAATTAATAAGAAACAGACGGAATAAGCCGAATATATACCATACGTGTGTGCCCTGAACTAGTTTAGGAAAAAAGCCGATAATCGTCTCGCTGCAAAATTTGCTGCTATAGAGAGCTCCATAGACACAAGCTGTCGCGGACAGACACACAGATGGACACATGGATGGACAGATGGATAAATCTGTGCGGCAATAAGGGCTAGCTTAGCTTGCGCGTCGCGAGCCAATGGATCTAACACAGCGTAGCATCATACAGGTCATTCACCGCGATCTTCATCTGAAGTGTCCTTTACGTTTACCAACACGCATGTCGTCCATCATTGTTAGTTTTGCATACATCTATATTTCACAAGGTAGTGTAGCGACGCTGTCAACACGTAGTGGGATATTTAATGACTATTTTATCGCAAATTGTCCGCAGAGTGTGATAGCGAAAGAATTTAAAAAATCGGTAAATATTTGATGCAGATATGCACAATGACACACGGGACGCCAGTTTATATTCCGTTGTAGTTAATAAGGCAGATATTCATGTTTAGAAAGCCCAGCTTTAGTATGAAAGTTACTGGTAGAGTGGTGTAAGTGGTTGTAACGGAAACACAAGGAACGGGCTGCTTACAGCTTCAGTGTTGAAGAGCACAGGACCGAACGTAGTCGCCAGGTTTGCAACGTTCATCTTGTTATCAGCGCTAGCGTCAGCCACTCTGCAAACAATAACATCATGCAAATAGTGACTGGCATCGAGGTCAATAGTGAGGCTAATTTCCCGAAGTTGCGGGAATATTGCCCAAGTGCCGCAAATTTCGTTCCTTTTCAGTTTTTCTATCTCAGGTCTCCTATCTCTCCCATAACCGTCTGTTTCTTGATTTTTATTTTTTTTTACTTTTTAGTTTCATTTAAAACATTTTTTTTCAGTTTATGTGCTAGATTAAACTGGCGGCTTGCCTGTCAGCTTTCCAGTGCAAATCATCTATCGTATCCTATCGTGAACGCAGTGGTAGGAACGGTCTAAGTTCAACACGGAAGATGACAATTCTTCAACCTCAGTCGCACAAGACGGTACAAGACGCCTGTTTATCTCTGTGGCTCATTGGCACAGTGCGCGCTGAGCCTGAAACGGTTATCAGCCGGGCCTGGGTTCAATCCGCAGACCCGGCAGAATATATTGGTGGTTAAGTGCGCTAGATTAAGCTAAGCTTTAAGCTAAGCTTTAGAGCGCACTATAATATAACCTAACTTTACTTTTACTTTTACAAGTGACCGCTGATAGAGACGCGTGTCTGGGGCGTCGGAAGCAGTTTGACATTGGTCCGGCAAATCCCTTCCTCTTCCCTTCCCTCCCCTTCCCTTCCTCCTATCCACTTCTTTCCCTTTCGTAGTAGTAGGGCCTTCATTTTTTTCCTCCACTCTCCATCCTTCCCCTTCCCTCCATTTTCGCCTCCCTCCCTTTAGAAGTAGGCGCCTTAAATCCAGCAAGAGGGTCTGGAGCAGAGCCCTAGCGGAAATCGAATTTGGTGTACGGTCTACGTTTTTTGGTTTTTAGCACTAAAATCTGCCGGACCCGTTCCTACGGCCCTGTGTGTGTATCGCGCTGACTGACTGGGAATACGTTATGTTACGTACTGGTTGAGGTGAAGAATAAGACGCTTCAGCGTGCAGTAGTTGACTGACGGCAGTTCCAGCAACAGGTGCTTGTAGCTGCGCAGCTTAGCATCAGAATCACCTTGCCCTGGTACAACGTAAACAAACGCACGCTACGTCTCTGTCAGTCCCGGTTTCTGAAAAAGCGGGTAACCCAGGGGTCACCCACGAAGCTTGAGTTACCCCTGGGTTAAGAAAAAAAAACAGCGTTTTTGAACTCTCTAACCCCGGAGTAAACTCGAGGTAACTCGCCGAAAGTTAACCCGGCATTATCGGCAGGGTAACCCAGGGGTAAACTGGTAAAACGACTGCTCGCTTCAAAAACGCCAAACCTTACCCCGAGATTTACCCTCGGGTTAACCCGCCGATTTCGGGTTAACTAACCCGAGATTTACCCCTCGTTTCCAAAACCGGGCATTAGTCTGTTAGATACTCTAAGCCATCAGAAATTTAAAGAAATAGCAGCAAATGCCGCCAAACATCACACGTTCACTCACTAAACGCTAAAACTTCCATTCGAAGCCTCACTCTAAACTTGACTATCGTAGCTCGCTAATTAGAAGCCGGGGGCAAACGTTTAAATAACTCGATTTCATCATTTACTAGAACGCGGCGGCTAACGCTAGCCAACACTTCACTGCTGTGTGTTGTTGGTGGTTTGGTCTAGGAACAGTTCTCAGAACAATTCCCATCAGTTTAGCTTCGTGCATCTGTCGAACTCAAGAGCAGTGCCCGTGGGGAACGGCACCAAAACCCAAACTGCCAAAACCAGAGCTAACGTCCGTGAAACTGAACCGGTAAGTGGCTCAGCGTAATGCATATTTTGATGCGTTCTTTTCGATGTCAATTTTGGCTTGACTTTTCCAGCTGTGAAGTGAAGTACACTATACTGATTCGTTCGCGGCACACGGCACTATAGAACTGTTGATTGAATGACTCAGTGATAAATCGACTGATCAATTTATTCATTCGTTCACTCATTGTGCAATACACGTAATACTCATCTGTTGTCACTCTTGCTCGTCCACCAACTCGCTCCTCCTTAAAAATTGCCAGTCGTTCTTTTCGCTACGCATCATCTCACCTCTGGAATCAACTTCCTCACTCACTTCGCCAGCGACGTCTTGATCTGCCTCTTCCTGATTCATCTCTTCTCCACGATCATCTCACCTCACCAGTGTCACCATCACCACTCTCATCATCCATCACCCCATCATTCTTCCATTCCAAACTCAAAACTTTTGATTCGTTCATTGTGTAGATGCACACACTCGCACCGCAATACCTCGGTCCACTCAACTATGTCGCAGACTTGCCTGGCCGCCGACCTTCCGTTCTGCTGGCACCGACCGTCTGCCAGTGCCGCTGTCAAGTTGACAACCGTCGCCAACCAGCCGGGCTTTCCCGGTTGTCGGCCCACGGACATGGAACGATCTGCCAGACGACGTGACTTCAGCCGAGTCGTTATAAGCGACTTAAAACTCAGCTGTTTACCAAATCCTTTTTCTGATTATTCCCTGAACTGGACTCCGTCTAACCTCTCTCTAGTGGACCTAGCAGTAGTATTACTCAGGCCACTTTAAAAATCCCGGATTGATTGATTGATTGATGAGTTGAACGCAGTGCACCTGCGGCGTGTATCCAGCGTGAAGACAGCTGTCGAGTGATGAGAGGATCGTCCAAGTTACGCAGGAATCTCTTCAGCGCGTTCGTCACGTCGTGAACCTGGTAGTCCTCGGCACGCAGGCAGACAGCGCGGGCGCCGCTACCTGCAAGCGTTCACACATGCCTTGCTCAAGGCTAAGTACTGTCCGCGGGTAGCAGCATCATCATGCACATGGAAAAAACACCAAAAAACTCACGTGACCTTGACCTTTGACCTATGACCTTGAAATGCAATAAAGTTCGACAGGTTGTCGAGGTACATGTTCGTGCAAAATTTCATCAAGCTCAGTGCAGCGGTTCATGAGTTATCGTCATAACAGAGAAAAAAACTCGGGACGAAAACAATACGGCCGTCGCTACCACGCGGACAGTAGAAATACTGCGAAGCGTATCCAGACTGAACAGCGACACGTCAGACGTGAGATTGATTCCACAGCAGCGCAGCACGAATCAAAAGCAGAGAACTCTAGTCTCAGTCACGGCATCACCCGGGATTCGAACCGCGGTCGCCGGGTTCTCATTCCAAGTGCGCTAACCACTACACCACTAAGCCACACCAAACCACTGAGCCACACCTAATCAGATAAAGCTTTAAAAGATCATCACCCAAAATTGAACACAGAATATTCTACGTCTGAGACGCCGTTGACGTCAAAAGGGGCATTCGACCATGGCTGCTCTTGTGTTGTAGACAACTTATCTCATTTGATGTCATATGATACGACAGATTGAGATTTGCACTGAAACAATGACAGGCAAGCTGCCAGTTCAATCTATAAACTAACAAAATTAACATGTTTCAAATGAAACTGAAAAAAAGTTAAAAAAAAATAAAAAAAAATCAAGAAACACACGGTTATGGGAGAGATAAGAGACCTGAGATAGAAAAAAAATTTAAAAGGAGGAAATAATAATAACTGAACTCTAGAAAAAAAAACATAGAAGTCGTTAATTGAGGAAACTGCATCAACTTAAATATCGACATTATGCACACAAAGTATTTTCCGTTTGCTGCCACGTGGCGCGAAGGTAAACAATAATCTCCATACGATACGATACTATAGATGATTTGCACTGGAAAACTGACAGGGAAGCTACCAGTTTAATCTAGCACATGAACTAAAAGAAAACTAAAAATGTTTTAAATGGAACGAAAAAAGTGAAAAATAAAAATCAAGAAAGAGACGGCTATGGGAGAGATAAGAGACCTAAGACAGAAAAACTAAAACGGAAGGAAATAACGATAAGTGAAAACTAGAAAAAACTGAAACAGAGAAAAAAGCCGTAAAGCAGTCCAGGTATCCGTAAAATCAGTCCGTCACTGGCGCTATACAAATTAGATTATTATTATTATTATTATTGTTATTAATCTCAATCACCTGTCGTCAATGAGTTGAGAAGACGCGTGACCGTTGACTGCTGACCACACAGTCGATAGATGCCTTCCGTCGTCAGACCTGTCACATCAAACGTAAACATCAGTCTGCTTCTCAACGTTTATCAGCGTCCAATCAACACAAGTGGCTGACTGACCCAGCTGGGGGAGCTTACACCGTCCCCAGACCACCGAGCTGGATATCGGAGGACGGAAGGCGATGGGAAAGAGAAGGGTCAGGGAAGAAGAAAGGGAGGGGAAGGTCAAACTATACCTGAGCAAAAATTCTGGCTACAGCCTTGTAATTCTGCAGATTAAAGTAAAGTAACGTAAAGTTAGGTTATATTGTAGTGCGCTTTACATTTTAGCTTAAAGCTTAACTTAATCTAGCCTGCTTAATCACCATAATCACTTAGGCGCCAAAACTGGAGAGGCAATGTGAGTAAACAACTTGCCCAAGGTTGCTACCCAATGGAATAGTGGTATGACCAGGGAATCGAACCCGTCCCTGAGTTCGAATTCCAAGTGCGCTAACCACTAAGCCATTGAGCCACAAAGTTATTAGTTACTGGTTTATTAGTTCTACGAGCTACCGTTGCTGGTGACGAAGTTGATGAGTTTATCAACGATGAGAGGAACGTCATCATTCGTCAGAGGTTGACTGGACAACGTGTTGGACGTCTCCTGAACACAACCATTAATTACAGCCGGTGACCGATTGAAACTTTTTAAATAGTTAACTTCACAAAAATTAACAACTAATCTTTAATCTCGACTAAAAGCTACCAGCGGTAACCGACGAAAAAAAGTATTTTCGCGTTTAGCAAATTTTTCAGCTAGCGAGCCCATAAGCTCTCACAGATGCACTAAAAGGCAATTATTAGGTGCTTTTAGAGCCGTTCTTGTACAGATAAAGTGTTGACTTTTTCTGAATAAATAAGACGACTGAGATAATTTCCGATGTTTCTACTCACGTAACGTAAAATCGAAATTTTAACAATTAAAGTTTTAATTAATTGTTGATTTCTACTGCATTAGTATTGGTAAATTCTAACTCCATTTTACAGTCAATCGAGTCGACATGCAGACAAGCAGGCATCCACAGCACACGCCAATCACCGTCATTATTTTATGCTCGATGACGCAGCTCAGCTGGTTGCCTGAAATTTTAATCTTTCTGCTCTATTATCCAACAACATCAAACTACATCAGCCACAGGCCGAAACTTATCACATGTTTAAAAACTTTCATAAGTTATTTCATAATATGTTTCATAAGCTTAATAACTTTCCTTCCTTAAACGTCCTCCATTCCATCAAGACATGATAAACATATGATAAACAAAGAACAGAGTTGTACTGAATCTGTTCAAAAACGCCCTTTAAAGATTATCTATGGACCTGGTGACTACTCTGATACTTGCGCGAAACAAGGCTTACCAACTTTGGCTAGTCGTCGAACTGAAATTTGTACTTCCTTTTTTATTAACTCTGTACTATAGAAAAACTCTTGCTTACATTACTTGTTGCCAAGGCCACGTGGAGAAGAGGCGGAAAAATTGAGGCGACCACTGCCATTTGTTCCGCAGACTGCCAGAACCCCTCGATTTCAGCAATCTTATATGATTTATGCTCTAGATAATTACCAGATATAGTTTCGTTGTATAATGATGTTATTTTTGTTTATATTGTGTTTCATGATCCAGCCTCCGGGCTGCCAAATACAATAAATGTGTGTGTGTGTATAATAAAACGTGTATTTATTTGACAACATAACAAGACGCGTGTTAAGTGGACAGTTGACTATGCGGACGACCTGCATCGCTCTGGTCAGCACGTCGAACCATGCTTCCGTCTCTTTGCCATTCTCACCTTGAATGTACACCAACCTGTGAACGTACACCACGTACCGTGTGAACGTACACCACATACCCTCTGAACGTACACCACGTACCCTGTGAACGTACACCAACCTCTGAACGTACACCACGTACCGTGTGAACGCACACCACATACCCTGTGAACGTACACCACGTACCGTGTGAACGTACACCACGTACCGTGTGAACGTACACCACATACCCTGTGAACGTACACCACGTACCCTGTGAACGTACACCAACCTCTGAACGTACACCACGTACCGTGTGAACGTACACCACATACCCTGTGAACGTACACCACGTACCGTGTGAACGTACACCACGTACCGTGTGAACGTACACCACATACCCTGTGAACGTACACCACGTACCGTGTGAACGTACACCACGTACCGTGTGAACGTACACCACGTACCGTGTGAACGTACACCAACCTTGCACGACACGTGACACGTAAGCGACATAAATCAGAACCGGGATCACCCTTTTATTATTGTCACTCAATGTCACAATCTGTACTGGTATTCGCAGTATTGCCAATACTTTGTGCACGATTACCAGGATATCACGTACTTTTTCTGGAAAATTGGTGCACTTGCCTCACTTTCTCCTTTCGTATGGGCTACAGGGCCGTCACCATACCCCTGGCTTAGAATACTAACAAGGGAAATATCACAAGCTGAATTTGTTGGCTGGTTCAGTTTCGGCAACAAATCGTGTCAATACATTTACTGAGTACTGCTGGCGAGTATGTAGCACTACCGACTACACTGACGTCGGTGAGATATGGCAGAGAATCGTGAAAGTATTTGTATTTGTGTTGCAATACTTTTTAAAAGTACTGTTAACGACGCTGATGAATATAGAAAAAACTTACCGTACAAGCAGCTGATTTAATACAGAGGAACTGGCATAATATCGTAAGCTTTTACACATGTACGACACTAAACAATTTGTTAAGTTTTTCGCGGCAAATATGACAGTAAAGCCTACGCATAGTTTCATTATGTTGGCAAATTGTATTCCAGCTGAACGAACGCATTACTTCTGAATTACTGAAGAGATCATTTAAATCAGTGCATTATTCCATGAAACTCAACAAATTTACACAGCCAACAATTACGCTAATTTCTTGCAACAAATACAGCATAAAGCAGATGAGAATATTACCGCTGATTTTGCAGGTCGACGAAAATCGGAGGTCCTTCATCAAAACTATCAATGCACCGATCTGCTGGCTTCAGATATTCTGTTTGCACAGAAACACGCCACTTCAACAGCCACAGTACATCAAACGACATATACACCGTGTCTCAAAATAACGCTCCCTGACATTATTATTAGATTTCAATGAAATTTTGGGGATCCTTTTTGGGGGACACAGTGTATATGACCAAAATAATATTACAAAAAAGCAGAATGTATGTTACAACCAGCCCATATTAAGGTCAGTTCACAATTCCATCAGAATAAAGATAAAGACTGAAATGCTATTCGGATGCTGAAAATATTAGACTGGGACATGACAGTGGGCGGAGGGGGGGCATGGCCCCAGCGAAAATTTAGTCAGCTGGGCAGTCAAATGCATAACTTGCCTATTAATCTAACCAAGACTAACCGACGTCACATTTCTGACACGCCACCCGTACAGTGCACGTGATATGCAATTGAGAATGTTTAATTCCACCAAGAAATTATTACGGTCATCCAAACTAAGGCAACAAAGGAACACAGACATACGATACGATACGATACAATACAATACGATAGATGATTTGCACGGAAACACTGACAGGCAAGCTGCCAGTCTAATCTAGCACACAAACTAAAAAAACTAAAAATGTTTTGAATAGAACGAAAAAAGGTAAAAAAAATCAAGAAACAGACGGTCATGAGAGAGATAAGACGCCTGAGATAAATAAACTAATAAAGGAAGAAAATAACGATAACTGAAAATAGAAAAAAACTGAAACGAAGAAAAAACCGCAAAGCAATCCGGGTGTCCATGAAATCAGTCCGAAGAGGTGCCAGATGTCAAAAGTCTGAAGTCTAGCACGTAGAACCAGGCAAAGGTCTTACTGATGCCGGCAGCTTTACGCAGATCAATCTCTTCCCACGACTCGGCACCTTTCGACTGACAACACACAACGCCAAACATCATGAATTATGCAATATTCTTCACACGCCAATCCACAGGCTCCCCAAGTCACAAACAACAATGTTTTGGTATTGGGCACTCGATAACTTTAATAGCAGAATCAGCCTTTTGTACAGTCTGTACAGATGCAAAATTCGTTCCCGAGGTTTGTGTTTCCGTCAATTTGGCGTATATCAAGTAAATACAGCACAAAGCAGCACACCGTAGCACAGTTATTACCTTGCAAACAAATGAGCAAAATTTAGTACAAAAATATTAGTGCATTTCTGAGATATCATAATTTTCGCGTTGGGGTATTTTTAGGTTCACCCTGTACTAGTGGTATTATTATTGTTTGCCCTTGGTTGTAAAGATTCCAAGGGTTAAAACCGAAGTTAGAAACACAGCAGGTATGGCTGTCGGTGGAGAAAAAAACAGTAAAAGCAATAATACAATTATTGACAGAGTAGAGAGTTGCATCTAAGGTTTTACGGTTTCTCAGTTTTTTTGACAGAAAAGATGAAAATGACACCGTTTAAGCTAAAAATACAAAACGATAAATAAGTAACGTGATTACAAACAGTGCCGACCGTCGTGCAGATGTGCATCGTCTTCTGGGACAAATGCATCCAACACCGACTCCAGTCCTACGACATTTCAACGATAAATTCACACTCACAGTCAATCAATCGATCCAAATCTAAATTAGAATCTCATCAAAATCTCTACAAAGATAAAAATCACGATCAAAATCTCGCCCGTAATCCAAATATAGCCTACAGTTGACGTCAGGATCAGAAGCTCAGTCAAACTCGAAGTCAAAATTAAAACATGAATAAATATTTCGATAACGTTCACAATCGAAATCTCCGTTAAAATCGGAATCGAAAATCGCCGTCAAAATCTCAAACAGAATCAAACCAATTGACCTACCGGCAATCCAGCCATTAATAAGAACACATTTAATAATGGGGTAAGGACAAAATCCCCCCAGACAGAATCCCCCCAGGACGA
>Ga0056124_1000722_pt1 | contig 11092 bp, 9 predicted proteins | sample WorMetHEROISLAND_2_FD_70069 | JGI IMG/M metagenome (GOLD analysis project Ga0056124, IMG submission 70069) | Marine gutless worms symbiont microbial communities from Max Planck institute for Marine Microbiology, Germany - Olavius sp. 4 HERON ISLAND | ecosystem: Host-associated > Annelida >... | reverse complement strand
GTTCCTGGGAACGAAAGTTCCTTGGTACGAAAGTTCCAGTTACCAGCCATAAGGCCCTCAGCCATGCACCAGTTTACACTGCCGGTCCATGGATACGGGGCTAGTGCATCGCCAGGTGTGCCTGATTACCCCCCCCCCCCGCTTTCTCTGGTATTTATTAAATAAATATCCCGTGGAGGGATGGCCAGGCTGAGTTGACCTATGTGGCTCAGTGTAGAGTAACTTCGTTGGTGCATCCAACGATGTCACTGCCAGACCATTGTGTGGCTATCTAATATTTGTTTACCCATCGTGTGCTGATTTTTTTTGCCTTGTGTCGTTAGCAGAACATGCAAGCAAAGCGGAAAACAGAGTGGAGCAGAGTGGCGAGCTGTAGGTCGCAGAGCGGGAATGGAGTAGTGAGCGAGCTACATAAACTGCCGTTCATGGTCGCTCAAGCCTAATTGTCTGGCTGCCAGTGTACTGTAATTAACACTGGTCAGCCGTCTTCCATGTGTCGTTGCTGTTGTCAGTAGTGTTAACCCTTTCACGACTCATCCGGTCAGCGCGACCGGATGCGCCAACTACCCCCCGTACTTGCCCGGTCGCGGCGACCGGATAATACAACGCTAAGCTGTTAAATATCCATACTCAATGAAGGCACTGCCTTAGTATTATGACAGTATTCTTTGTCACCGTATACAATATATTTTTGCATGCTATGCCTTTCGTTGTGTCAAAAAACATAGAGGTACTTATTTGATCTCATTTTCGACAGTATACAGTATTTGCTGCGGTGCTAATTTGATACTATTTTCGGTTCTGGTCCAAATGTAAAGAATTTGATAAGATATTTAAACATTTTAAACATACAGCAGCTTTTGTTAGTGATCGGCAACATATAGTTTTACTTTTTTATGTTGTCGTATGTGCGGTTCAAGTTGTTTACGTAACGAAAAGGTTAATGACAATGATTGAGTGAGTGAGCCAGCACCATCACTGTGTAATGACTCGGGTGACTGCCAGGAGAAGGGTTCTACGACTGTGTGCCAGTGCAGCCGCTGCCAGCACGTCACTGAAGATGTGATGTGTGCAAACAGTCTGTGATGACATTCATGACATTGACGTATCCTATCTGACACTGGCGAATGATAACAACCAAAACCTGTCGGCGGCAGTATCTCTGACTGCAGCAACTGATGGCTTAGTTACTTAGCTCCAGTTCTGAGTGGACTGAATCGTTTTCTATCGCAGACCAACCTTTTGTCTCTTCCACAAATCAGCACTGTCACTCAGCCTTGTTCACGGACGACAGACTTTTAATTAAGAGGGACCGGCAGATGCTGAAGCTCTCAAGCTCATCAGCTTTCAAATTGAACTGAGCAGTGAGCACATATAGTGTTCACATAGCATGCATAGCCATAGTTAAGTTGTTTTGCCTAGCAATAGATCTAATTAAAACAAATTTCAAAAAAGTATCTAGCGAGCAGTGACAAGTATGCATGCATGCAGGATCAGTCGAGGAAAAATTAGCAGAGTGCAAAGCGGGGAGAGGGGTTGCAGAGCAGGATTTTTGGCTCTTTGGGCCTCAGTCCGCCCCTTCCAACTCCAATTCTGCTGCCTATGCCTATGGCTCAGGCGATGTCATTATTTATTTTCTATTTTTAACATGACATAATCGTCTGTTGGCAGCTAAGTGTTGTCTTATGCTGTGTATTACAGGCATTGCTGTTGGTGGACGTCTGTTCTCAACATGTAGGATGGCAGGTAATTTCCACAACAGTCTGTGTAATGTTCGACTGTTGCTGTTGACTATATCTTTAACATTGACTGCACATTCACTAATGGCTTGTCTGGGCCATCACAGAATAGAGAGTTGCATTGGGATGGGGACAACGGTGTCCCGATAGTTTGCAGACCGACACTTCGTAAACCGTCATGTCGGTGAATGTAATTATTGAGTTCAGCCTGCCGCACATTGGGTTGACCTGGCAGTGGCACTATCGCCAAGGGTCGCCATAGCCAGGGGCTGCCATAGCCATGGGTCAGATTTGGTTATCCTAGGATAGGGTTAGGGCCGTTAGGGTAGGAAATAGGAATAGGTATAAATTGCATCTTTGGCTATGGTGGACCCAAACTGTGATCACTCACCCGTATGTTGGTGGACTGTCAGTCTGTCAAGTGTCGGTCCGCAAAGTGTCTCAATTTTACTTATTTCTTACAGCAAATCTGTTAGTAACATTCTCTCATTGTGTATTTAGTTAGTGGTTCGTGGTTCTTATGATACAGTTACGCTGGTACATGTAGCTGTATCATTGTGTTTTTCAGCACAGAGTCTCGAGTATTCTGTCAAGAATGATGTCGGCCTGGTTGTGTTTGATGGGCCTGGAAAGGCAAGTGGACATAACGTTGCCATCAATTTTTTATTTTATTTCATTTATTATCACAGTGGAATTTAGTGATATAGTGATGGACAAATTGCATTGCATAACATAACACAATCCATGTACTATAACAATAACATGTCATTTGCATGTGCTGTGGCAAACTACCAATTAGTTAAGCAACTTGTAATGTAATGAAATTGTTTATTAATCTCCCCTTCATTTAGATTATTTTGGTTCAATCAATGTACAGACCTTGTTTAACCTATCATTTACAGCTGGCTGCTTTTGCATTGTATATTTCAGGTGAACACAATAAATCGCGAACTTTTGAGTGAATTCAGAGAAATTTTCGGTAAAATTCAGAGTGACCCCAAAGTCCGAGCTGTGGTCATATCATCGTCGAAACCTGACTGTTTTGTGGCCGGAGCTGATGTTGCGTGCGTATCTTTCAGTTATTTGACATGTTTGAGCAAACAAACATCTAGGCAGCTAGTGCACTTTGAGACAATGATATAGTGGTTAGGTTTTGCTAAAAACTACCAAGCAGGTGGAAGCATACACTATGTGTTGCGTTGTATTCATCTGGCTATAGCGAATAGCATGACTCAGATGTTATTTCTGGTCCAGTGATGAAAGTATAGTCCATTGGGATCGCCTGTATTAGGTAGAAATACACTCAGCAGGAAGGCAACAGACTGAAGTACCAGGCAGTTAGAAACTTTGTACAAGGCTAATCATAGCAGATATGTTGAAGGTGTTAACTTATATGCGTGTTTCGTTGTTAAGTACAAATTAATCTGTACTAATAATGATACCAACAAGACATTTAGTATGCAAATGTATGCAAACTTTATTTGGAAAAATGTACACAACATTTCATTTCATTTTTGATTGCCAATGTTCTGTTGCTTGTTGTAATAATATGTAGTCTGTGCCTCGGTGGTTATTCCGTCAACTTATATCCAACCTCGGTTTATTTGTTTTAGAATTGAAATTACTAATCGTGTGCAGTTCAGCTCTTGTATTAATGTTAATGCTGGTGGTGTGTTAACAGGATGTTGCAGTCGTGTAAGTCAGTCGAGGAGGCGACGCAGCTGTCAGCAGAGGGACAAGCAGTGCTGCAGTTAATAGAGGACAGTCCAAAGCCGTTTGTTTCTGCCATTATGGGCTCCTGTCTCGGTGGTGGACTTGAGGTGTATTCTCAGCTATATGTTTAACCAGCTTTATGCCATTTACTTTTTATAATCCATCAACATTTTTGCACTACAGTTTTTGAGATAATCATGTGTATTAATTAGCGTGTTCATGGAATTAATCACGGTTAAAAGAATAATTAACTCATAATTTAACACTGTGGTAAAAAAGTTGTATTTTTTCCACGATTGTCTCGTTGTGCTTAAACATTACCAGAAGTATCAACAAAAGCCACCAGAAATCAAAAGAACTATCTGTCGAGGCAAAACTCTCAAAATCTTACTTTTGTTGGGTCACCTACATTATCTACACTGCAAAGTTCACATTCTATGCATTACTTTTTTGACATTTCATTGCTTAGCAGCTGGTGCAGCTTTAATTTCCAGTACCTCTACGTCGTATTCTGTTGTGTGTGTTTTTGCTAGCTTGCTCTATCTACTCACTATCGTGTTGCTGTTGACGACAAAAAGACCCAGCTTGCTGTGCCTGAGGTCCAGCTTGGTCTGCTGCCTGGCGCTGGTGGCACGCAGAGGCTGACAAAACTGGTGAGTGTTTATACTTACAGCATCAGAAACAATTCCGATAGTGCACCATCAGTCATCCACGTTCCACATTCCAGTTGGAGTGAACAGTCTATGCATCTGTTCTGTTTTTACTGCCCATGGAAGTGATGGCAGTATTGTTTTTAGCATAGTTAAGTTTTTCTCTCTTACCACAATAACTCATGAACCATTGCACTTAGATTGATGAAATTTTGCACGAACATGTACCTTGACAACCTCTGCTTATTGAATATCAGGGTCATAGGTTAAAGGTCAAGATCATATGGGATTTTTGTGTACATGATACTGCTTGAACTAGTTGGTCTGGATTCATGAAATGTTGCACAGGCATGGCCTGCGGGCAGTACTTAGCCTTGAGCAAGGATTGAGGATCTGGTTGAGATTATGTCTGATTGTTTTAGCCGGTTTGTATTTAAGATTGAGTTTACTCTGTGAGTTATTGTTGCTGTAGATACCGTTGGATCAGGCTTTTGACATGATGCTGACAGGGAAGAATGTCAGACCATCGAAGGCTAAGAAACTCGGGATTGTTGACGTGATAGTTCATCCAACAGGTAATTAATACCATTGTGCCATTCCATTTCCAATGTTTAGTCTTCAGTTTGCCTACAGCTTGTTGAAGATTGAAGTATTCGGTATGTTGAGGGGTTCTTCAAATTTTCATCACTCATTAGTTATGTGAAATTATACAGGGTAGGCCAAAGAAACGGGACTATTTGGAGCATTGATAACTTAGTGACGGTTAGTGTAGAAAGATGTGTGATATGTCAAAATTTTTTGGTCAAATTCGGTATAATTTTAAGGCTGGCGAAGATTTTTGTGAATTAGGCACAGAATATTTAAATACACCACTGTGCAAGTTTTGCGCTTTTTCTAGACAGAATTTCAAAACGTTTGACTTATCACACGCCTCTCTACCACTACCATCACTAAATTATCAACGGTCAAAGTAGGCTGTTTTTGCCCCACCTTGTACATACTTATGCTGTAACATTTTGCCAAATATATTTATGTTTGACACATTTGATGACTGTTTTCTGCATATGACATTTGTGTGCTGTGTGTTTATTTCTATAGTTTATATGCGGAAGGATGTTACTAATATTATGTTAAGCATATAATACTGGCACTTGTATATGTTTGTATTATATCACTATTTAAGTATATGTATGAATGTTTATTGATTACTTGAATACTGCACTTGTAGGTCCAGGAATAAAAGAGCCAGAAATACGGACACACGAATATTTGCAGGAAGTAGCAATAGAATTAGCCAGGTACAAAGCAGTACATAATACTTATTTGACATAACTGTTTAACATTAACAACATTTACGAGTAGGTTGTTTCTACGCTGTTTGAAGATGAGCCACGTTACTGTAGCATTATTGTTATGGAGCATAGGAGCTATAGTGGTCTCATTGTGAAGCATTTGTTAGTACACACCACAATCGTAATAATATTTTAACTGACTACAATGCAAAAGCAGACAGATCACTGCACAATGCAGTGTTTCCCCACCCGTAGCTGTCAGTGTTGGCCTCGTGCAGGTCTCGGGAGCTATAGAATTGCCACACTCCATTTCCTCAACCGATGGTGTAAAAGGTCCAAAAACCAGGTTTTCAATTTTCAATTTTGTACTGGCATAGTTAGATTGCATGTGTGTGCATGAATCTTTTGTTGATTGGTATTAAGTTTGTGTCTATGTATATGTATGTAGGTAGTTTATTATTATAGTTTGGGTTTTTTTGTGTTTGTTTGTTTGTTTTTTTGTTTGTCTTTTGTTTGATTTTTTGCTGTTGATTTTTGTTGTCAGTACCGGTACAAGTGATTGCCTGTGGATGTAAAACTGTTCACAATGCACTCACTCTGTCTTGTTATAGAACTGTTCATACAGGAGTGCACCGGTGCACCTGTGTCAGTTATTGCTAACTGTATTGTTTTCACCATGTGTATTGTGTTTATTGTAAAGAAAGTTGCACATAGGCACATGCAATGATGATTTAGCCTTGTTATTCATAGTTTGTGTGAATGCTTTTGCTGACTACCGTACTTATTATGTAGGGGCCTTGCAGACGGTACCGTAAAGCGAACTGCACGCAAGAAATCTCTTGTTGAAAGTTAGTAACAGTTTCATTCGTCAGTAACATATTTCCCTGTTTTGCTGGACTGCCAATTTTTTTCTCCACTGTAGCATTTATATGTTCATCTGCTATAAATGAATTTTTCTTGTTTTTGATATAAATTGAGAATTTGTGCAGTTGACTTGAACCTTGGTATGGCACATTATGCAAATAGTCCGCACAAAGTTGGATGTTTTTTGACAAGTTCTTAAAACTAGCTATGCTATAAAATTGTAAATCATTTCTTATAGAATTTGTAGACATGGATGCAATTCTTACTACTTTATTTCTTGCTGTAGAGGTGATGAACTTTGGGTTGAAATATGAATTTGGTCGCAACTATTTCCTGAAGCAAGTCAGAAGCAAAGTGATGAAGCAGACCGAGGGTGTTTATCCCGCACCACTTAAAATTATAGACGTGCGTTGGTTTTCACTCTTTCTGAGCATTTTGAGATATTCTGTAGTTAATAGCATGTCGTTCTTTGTGGCATAATGTGCAGTGTGTAGGTTTAATTTCTTTAATTTCTCATTCATTTGTGACATTATTGTGTTGTAAGCATTTGTCACAATGTTGCTACACATCGTGCATTGCATCTGCAGATTTCTAACGTCAGTCTAAATTAGCACTGATTGTTGATTGTTAGACCGTAGGATTTCTGTTTCAGAATAGAATATGTTGAACTCGCAGTTACAAGGTGGCTTGGTGGCATAACAGCTTACTGTGTTGGACTTATGCTCAGGAGGTTGTGGGTTTGACTCCCTTTTGTGTGATTATACAGTGGTTACTGCTAGGATGGGTGACTGTCTGCAGACAGGTAAGCCATTTCAGTATATAACCAACCACCAAGGTCAACTCAGCCGTCCACCAGGGTGGGTAAATCGAGTACCGGCCTGCCTGGCTGAGGTTAAGGCGGCACGTGTTCACCTGTGTCGGTTGGCAGGTAACACTTGTGTGATCCTGTATGGCAGGTGACGCTCCGTAGCTCTGAGGTGGGCTCCCATGAAGAGCTGTACACATCACTTTAGCTTCTAGAATGTTGTAGTTGGTGGCGTTGAATGAAGTGTTGTTGTGCTAATGATCAGGTGGTAAAAACAACTCTGGAGAAAGGTCATGCGGCTGGCTACCAGAAAGAAGCTCAGGTGTGTGAAACTTTCTGCAGGATGTGTTTGAGTAATGAGTATTGATGTTCTTCTATTCAGTCGTCACATGTTAAACATGCAAATCAATATTTTATGTTCTATAAAATTAGTATTTAAGATATCTTAGAATGTGTAAAGTATTTTAAGTCAGTATTTTATAGTACCTTGTCAATACTAATGCCATAAATCAGTATTTTATGATATACCATACTACGAAACCAGTATTTAGAATATATTTAGAATATGTAAAATATTTTGAATTATATTTTCTAATACCTGTCGGTACTTATGCTGTAATCATGTAATATCATATCATAAAACTTGCTACGTTTCCCGTCATCCATTGCACAATCATTAAATCAATATTTTATATATAAAATGCAATATATCTATTTCAATAGTATTGTTTCAGTGGTATGATTTTGCCATTTCAGCTAGTAGCATGTTGGTTTGTGTGTTTTTCATTTAGAGACCATGAGTGATGTAGTGTTGTTCTGATAGGCATTTGGAGAGCTAGCAATGAAAGATGAGACAAAGGCTTTGATGGGTCTGTACCATGGAATGACGGCATGCAAGAAGAATAGATTTGGAACTCCCAGTCATCAAGTGAGGTATTTGGTTTACTGCACAAAATATATTTATACTTTGCCACGCATTTGCTGTAAAGTGAACATTAGCTTGGTTTTGACTATTGGCATTTTTGACTCGCTGTGTAGGTTGCATATTTCTGAATGTCTGGTTACATATAAGGTGCTTGGTTGTACAGTGTGGCACATAAAAAAGTGAAACATGCATGCTTTACAATGGAACAGTTTTGCAGTGAGGGGTGGTCATGTTGAACACTTGAGCATAATGTTCAACATGACCACCCTTCAGTCCTTCACGGCAATGATCAAGGCTAATCATTTCCAAAACTGTTCGATTGCTTGATCTACCGGTACATAAAGTATGTATGTTGTTCCTTGTTCGGTTGTTCCACTTATTTATGCACCACCTTAATATGAGTGTAATTATGGTATATGTACGTGCAGAGAGTTATATTTAGCAAAAAAACAGCTGTTAATACATTGGTGCTGGCTACTATCTTTGTCCTCATTGCTGTTTTTGAAAGCTAAATGATGCATATGTTTGGAGCGGCTGTCAGTGGTGGATATGAACGTTGGTGATTGCTTTGTGCACAGTAATCTAGCCGTGCTCGGAGCTGGCTTGATGGGTGCCGGCATTGCACACGTGAGCATTGACAAAGGCTTGCCGACAATAATGAAAGACACCGCGGGCACCGGCCTGCTGCGAGGCCAGGAGCAGATTGACAAGGGCCTGCGAGACGCGGTCAAGAAGAAGAAACTTACAGAGTACGTGTGAACTCACTGGGTTGTGTTAATTAGATGTCCTCTTAGATTGCTATTATCAAAGAAACACAGCTTTATAATCAACTTTAATTTTCTTTATCATCGTTTTAGCATGGCTTAATAGCGTTGGTTTTATATCGATTTTTATATTCCTGTTTTCCTCTGTTTATTGCGGCTAAATAACCTCGATTTTAAACACTAGGGATGCTGACTACTTGTATAGACCAGACATGTCTCACCCTTGCAATGATTTGCCACGTTACGATCCATTAGAAATGGTCCATGTTATTATTATTTTTGTTGACCCTCGGTGGGAGTTCCCAAGGTCATCAGTTACTACTAACATTGTTATGGCACAAAATGGCCTCGTGTGTGCTTATGTGCCGATAAGAAACTCCTCGCTCACTTGCTCGCTCCTGTTACGTGTCTGCAGATTTTTACAAAAACTTGTCCATGGTAGAATTCTGCTATTTTTGGTTTTTGTTTAACTGGCATACTTTTTTGCCGTTATGCTGTCCCCCAAAAGTTGACTTTTTGGATTGTCAGAGGCTATGAGCATGGTCGAATGCGTTTCCTCCCTCCAAACCAACAGTGTCAAGGCACTGTAGAAACTGGTCTGTACTGGACGAATAATAATAGTACCAAAGACAATGTTTCATGGAACTGGCATCATGACACAGCGATTGTGAGAGTTCAGACATAGGCTAAGTATTAGCAGGAATGCAGAAATTGTAATTGCATTCAGTTGGTGGGTGCATGATGTCTCATGAGAAAGTGACAACTAATTATTGCATCTCACGGGCTATAGTTTAAACCACTTTGTCAAGTATGTCAGACAATCCGAGTGTAATTATATTGTCATACATGTTCTGATGATATTTTAGTAATAAACGGATGTCATGTGGAATGGATATTTTGCTGTTGTCAGATTTGCTGCAATGCACACGATGTCACTGCTTGACCCGACTCTGTCGTACAAAGACTTCAAGAACGTGGACATGGTGATTGAGGCAGTCTTTGAGGACGTCAAGATCAAGCATGCTGTGATCAAAGAGGTTGAACAGGTCAGATGAAAATCATCCCTCGTAGCTGTGTTACAAGTTATCCAACATTTCAGTTTTAATTCACATTTGCCAGATCTGTATTAGATAGTATTACAGAAAAAGTAGTGCAGGAGTAATGTGTGTAATGACTGTGATTATATAGAACAAAATGTTAACATTGTGATTCTGTATTAGACGGTTTCAGATCTCTTTTATTAATTATTTGGTCATTTGTGGCTTGCTGTGCAAACTTGATGACTGCTATTTCCCTCACTGCCACATGACCTTTGTTCTTCTTAGTACTGGAAATGACATTATTGATAGCATAGTGTGGTTATGGATATTTTGTATCAACAAGTCAACTCAGCCTGGCCAATCCCTCTGGGGTAGGTAAATAGAGTACCGGTCTGCCTGGCTGGGGTTAAGGCAGGGCGCATTCACCTGTGTCGGGTGGCAGGTAACACTGTGTGATCAGATCACATATGGCAGGTGACGCTCTGTGGCCTTGAGATGGCTTCTTGTGATAGCTATGCACACCTTTAATTTTTTATGAGTAACAGCAGAGCAGATGTCTTCCTTGATGCATGCCATAATTGCCACAGTCATAATTAGTCTTGGTGCATTTTCTGTCATTGTTGTTGTCAGGGCTTGAAGTGGAAAAACAATCAGTGCCGATATGGGAAGAGTCAGATTGTGGTTGCAGACCGAATATTCTTTATAAGTGTACTATTTTATAACTTTCTCACCAAGAAGTGGTGGTGTGCTTTCCAGGCAGCCAAGGAAGTGCCGGTGTGGTATGTCATACCGACCTGTACCATCTCACTCCCAGCATTGGTTATTGTATGTTGTTAGTGACAGATTAACTGAGCTAATGTTGTCTTTTTGTAGCACATTCCAGAGCATTGTATATTTGCATCAAACACATCTGCTTTGCCCATCACAAAGATCGCTGAAGCCAGCAAACGACCTGAAAAGGTGATTGGCATTGCATCACAGCTTCATGTTCTGGCTTCTATTTAATGTTTAGTCTGATTTCTGTTGGAGTTCTGTCGGTTATTTATTTAAATTATTTGTTGTGTGTTGGTTTATTCCCTTTTGTGGATTTGTACAATCTATAATTAGCATATGATTAGCACAGTGCATTGTCCAGTCGAGACATGTATACTGCCAAGTATTGGTACAGGGTTGGAATGCTTGTTTCAGGTAATTGGAATGCATTACTTTTCTCCTGTTGACAAGATGATGCTATTAGAGATAGTCACAACTGACAAGACGTCAAAGGATACTATTGGTTAGTCAGAATCATGAGTTTTTT
>Ga0056124_1000721_pt1 | contig 11098 bp, 7 predicted proteins | sample WorMetHEROISLAND_2_FD_70069 | JGI IMG/M metagenome (GOLD analysis project Ga0056124, IMG submission 70069) | Marine gutless worms symbiont microbial communities from Max Planck institute for Marine Microbiology, Germany - Olavius sp. 4 HERON ISLAND | ecosystem: Host-associated > Annelida >... | reverse complement strand
ACTAGTATTTACTGTCTGCACTAGTAGGCTAATTCAGTGAATGTTTGCAGATTTGCTGATTTAGTGGTAGTAGTAAAGAGGCCTACTAGTGATGGGCAATCCAAAATTTTGTGGGTATTTTCGCGATTTTAGGCTATTCGCGAATTTAGCGAAAATTAGATGCACATGAATAATTAGTGTTTTACAGTATTCATGACATCTTGTGTGTATGTGTTAAGTTAGACTAGTCTTGAATAGCCAGTGGTGGATCCAGGGTGGGGCAATCCCACCATGGCCTCCCTTTCCAGTCATATGCAGTGGCCAATACTGGCCACATTCCTCTTTGAAGCAAAAATACTTTTATGTATTATGAACCTGAAGCAGCATGTGAACATGATAAAAACGTTCAAACAACACAAATTGTTTGAGTTCTGCATGAGATTGCCATAGTACTTTCAGCTTCAGGGGTGCTTTGCCCCTGGTCGAGGTCTGTCCGTGGATCCTGCTGGGGTTAAGCCCCCAGGCCCCCATTATAGGCTTCTGCTTGCCATGCCCCGTACCTTTTTTCCAGCCTCTGGATCCGCCAGTCTGAATAGCACACGTGTACCAAATCACACTTCAAGTTAATCTGTTTTTAATATGTGTACAAAAGAATTACATCTTGTTGTTAAGAATGGCTTGAGGCACGAACTGAGGGCAAAAAATAATTGATACTTGACCACTTGAGTAAAACAAAATCCATTGTTAAGAGGATGCGACACAACGTTTGTAAGATCTGCTTTTCAATATGGTTACCGTAACAGTAAGATAAATAATCCCTGTCAGAGTGTTAAACACAGTGAACTGTCACTGGACTTCAAGTGCACGAATGTCCCGAGATGAATTGAGTCGACGACATGACACAGTTAAACTCCAGGCTCAACATACCTAGTACAATGCAGTTTTGATGGTGATGGGTCACGAGTTGAGTTGCATGTACGTATGATTGCAAATAATGCTTGCACCTTTCACTGGCAGTGTTGGTGACATTGGCGATAAAAGAGCTTTTTACGCGCGACAGTTGTAACGGCAGGTACTGCTGAGAGCGCGTATTATTATGGGAACCCATTACAGAGCGACAGAGCATCACCTGCCATATAGCATCAGACAGTATTACCTTCCACCCGACACAAATGAGCGCCCCGCCTAAACCCCAGCCATGCAGGCCGGTACTTGATTTTTGCTTACCCCGGGGGGATGGAAGGCTGAGTTGACTAGGCTTAGTGGTTGATTGTATACCGAGATGCTTCACCTGTTCATAGACAGTCACCTATCCAAGTAGTAACCACCTGATGGCGACCCGACCGGGAGTCGAATTCACGACCTTTCGATCATGAATCCAAGCTCTTAACCATTACGCCCGAATAACTCGGCGAGCTACATATAACGGGAACAACAGGTACAGGTATGGCGACTGGCGACAGCAGGCAAAAGAAGAAATGATCTGATAAGATACCAGAAATTTCAACAACCAGTCAATACAATGTGTTCTGTAAAACACATCAAGTTATGTATTTATTAGCTTTTATGTGCTGCCAACTGCCATCCTGTGTTTTCCACATATCGCTTTCTACGATTTTCCCCGACGTTTCTCGCTGGGAACCTACGCCCATCGAAGTAGTTTATATCTCACCGGAAGTGTTGCGTGGCGTTTTGTTGCGAAGGCGTGGCCGTGTTGTTGTTGTTGTTTCGCTTTATTTAAATTGTTCCATTTTCCCATTTATTTGTCTTTATTACAATTTATTCAGTCGTTGATTATCTTGGTCAGTATCTTATACGTTTTTGTTTCGTATACTACTGCGAATCACGTACTAGCCGTTGTGTGTTTTAGCCATGCCTTCTCCTCACGCCGGCAAGCCGGTTGAAGATGATAAATATCTCTAATAGTTATTAGTAATTCTTAATCTGGCGCTTCCTCTCTGTAGTCCCACTCACAGTGTCGCTAGTCCACGTGATAAGACATTGTATGTGCGAATATTGCAGGATATTTCAGCGTATCAATTAATCAGTCAGTCAATCATATTAGCCTTAGTAGTAAGCTATTTCAGTATCTTTCCATATACTCATCAGCTACATCAAGATTAAATCGTTTGGCGGTTTAAAGAATGAAACAGCATAATATATAACTGGTAGACGTCAGGTTTAAGAGATCTACTAAGTGGTGTTCCACGCGGCTCAATGTTGCATCATCCTCAGCGGAGTTTCCACGTAACGTACGCAACGTACGTAACGTAAGTGTGGTAAGTTACATAAGTCCCGTAACTGCTGTAAGGGACGTAAGAAAAGCAATGCTGCTGGTCATTAAAAACCCGTCATGGGACTTACGGCAGTTACGTTACATACGTTAAGTGGAAACACCGCTTTCTGTTTGTCATGTCAAAAAATGACGTTGAACATCTAACTTGTGACAAAGCATAACAGAGCACATATAATGGTATGGCATATAGTGTTACTAGATCTACTTAGTAATTGATGATTATAAATACAGACATATGCCAAGTCTGATGCATGTCTCGTGAGTCTCACCCACATTTTCAGTTAACTCACACTTTTCCACCCACTAAAATATTTCTCACACATTTTTATTTCACTTCATTTTCAACATTTTCTGTCTTTAGAATGATAGAATGTCTTTTTCACCAGGCACTATTTCTAGGCTTGAAATACATAAGAATGCATTATGACACTCCCGAGACCACCTAGGTGGATTTTTCGTAAGGCAGGAGTAGGGAATGAGAGACAGTAGGAGGGAGGGGAAGGGAAGGAGGTAAAAGGAGGGAAGAGGGAGGGATGAAGGTAATCTTTCTTGCACGTTTTTCTTTCCCAACTTTGGCACATCTGTAAATGTATAAACATAATGCTGAAAAGCCTCAGTGGCCATGTATTACAGTGGTTTACACATGTGTGTGATGCAGATGAATGTCACGCCATGAAGGCTCTGATTGTGTGTGATTCAGATGATTATAAGACCATGAGGGCTGTGACATTGTGTGTGATTCAGATGATTATAACACCATGAGGGCTGTGACATTGTGTGTGATTCAGATGATTGTCACACTGCCATGAAGGCTCTGATATTGTGTGTGATTCAGATGAATGTCACACCATGAAGGCTATGACATTGTGTGTGATTCAGATGATTATAACACCATGAGGGCTGTGACATTGTGTGTGATTCAGATGATTATAACACCATGAGGGCTATGACATTGTGTGTGATGCAGATGATCGTCACGCTGCCATGAAGGCTCTGATATTGGTCGGTGGATATGGAACTCGTCTGCGGCCGCTTACACTCAGTCGGCCAAAGCCGCTGGTTGAGTTTGCCAACAAGCCGATGATGATGCATCAGATAGAAGCACTAGTCAAGGTACGTCTTTTGTGTTATTTCTGTTTTAGTTAATATTGAAATCATATGCAAAATACGTAAAAGAGCACAAATGTTGATAATTAATAATAATAAAATAAAAATATCAAGAAAAATAAAAGTAGGAAATATACACCAACATAATATCAGTATGTTACTCAATACATGAAACACAATAGCATAGAAGATGTCAGAATGTTCTGCTTTGTCATTTACCTGAGTGCCGAGTTGGACTTTGCTAGAATAGTTAACTTTTTTATTGCAATTATTTACTAATATCATCATGTTTGCAGTTTATGATTGATTCTGTAGGCCGGTGTAAAGCACATAATATTGGCTGTCAGCTATCGAGCGGAGATGCTAGAAAACGAACTCAAAGTGGAGGAAGAGCGAGTAAGCTTTTTATGCATTTTGTAATTCTCCTTCTAAAAAGTTTTTCTCCAGTTCTCTGATGTTGTGCAGTGGTGGACATCAGTTCCGAAATTCCTTGTTTCATGACCGTTCTAATAAGCTCCATTATGTGTCTCACCAGTCTTTCTATCTGTCTGTCTGTCTGTTTGTTTGTATGGGCTCCTAATTCGATCAGAAAAAGGTGCAGAAAAAGCAACGCTGGTGTGAGCATTCTCAACACCAAGGGTAACCGGTGTGCTAAATTTTTGCTCAAAAGGTTAGGTATACAGTTGGACAGCTGTATATGATGGCTGCAGAAGTTGCTAGGCCTGTTGGCACTTGGCTTACATTTTTCTAGTGTTTACAAGTTTTATTTTGAGACTCGGTCTAGAATGATTTCTGCACAGTGACGTGTACTAGATATAGAGCATGGAGCACTTTTATGCTTTGTCCTGGCATGGAGATGTTGTTACATTGTTAGCTGTGTAATGTGTATTGATTATTGATATTCTCTCTCTATTCAGCTATTTGCTTATTTTGCAGGTTTATGACAGTCTCTCTTTTTAATGCTGGCAAAATGCTTCTATCAGCTCTGCTCTCTTCTGATCGGTATTGTAGGCTGAATCGTTGGGTACGTTGTTATGATGGGGCAGGCTGTGATGATAATTCTGATAATTGTTTGTTTGTTTGTTGCAGTTAGGAATACGTATCACAATATCTGTCGAGAAAGAACCGCTGGGGACAGGTGCACTGCATCACTTTCTTTGTTTTACTTGGGTGTATAATAGGGCTGTGGAAATTAGTGATTAGTTAATCAGTTAATTTTTAAAAAAATTAATTGATTATTTATTTAATTGATTGAAATTTGATTAAAATTTTGGACTTGGTAACATAACTAATATCACTAAATTGCGCTTTTTTGGACTGCTGATTGTAAACTGCACTAATTTTGCATGTAGGACATGTCATCAAGATTTGTACTGGTAGGGCTCAGTGTTAGTTTAACAGTCTGCATGTTGTATCTTTGACTACACAGCATATTAACTGCATCATCATCATCATCATCACTTTTTCGATTTTGCTTTAATTTGCGAAAGATAAAAACAACTAGTAGTTGAATTCTACAGTTTTTCTGGTCTACAGAAATCAATCAATAGCCGCAGCAGCATTAGCAGCAAGTGGACCAAGTAATTTGGTAAGATGCAGAATCGATGATCGGTGCTGCTCCGTGGTGAATCGTTTTAAGTAGACAAGTGTAAGTTTGGGCTGGGGGTTTAACCCCCCAAATCTTCCCTTCCCTGGGGTTCAGGGACCCAATGTGTCATTGGACCCCACAAGTGTACCTGCCAAATGCCATTCCAATTCATCGAACAGTTTAAGCACAGTGTGCGAATGTGAGAGACGACAGACAGACGACACTAAGGAGAAATGTGTAGGAATAGGCAGACTCATCTAACCTCTCTCTAGTGGCCCATGCAGTAGTTTGCATCACTTAGGCCACTTTAAAAATCCAGGATTGATTGATTGATTGATTGTGCTGCCAGGATGATTCCGCCTACTAATGCTAATGGTAATAGTCATACTAGTCGTCAGGATGATTCCGCCTACTAATGCTAATGGTATAGTCATACTAGTCGTCAGGATGATTCCGCCTACTAATGCTAATGGTATAGTCATAATAGTCGTGTGTGTGTTTGTCTGCATGCAGCTGGTCCATTGGCGCTTGCTCGGCCAATCTTGCTGGAAAACTCGGATCCATTTTTTGTTCTAAATAGTGATATTATTTGTGACTATCCGTTCACTGACATGATCGCATTTCACAAGAATCATGGCAGACAAGGCACCATTGTGGTACGTGTGATTTGACTGCATTGTCTCAGCTGTTTTTATCGCATGTATATTGCTGTTTCTACCAATTAAACCATTTTTATATATCATTCAGAAAACAATTAACAGTGCATTTGCACATCAAAATTTGTTTAGTGATTTGCACGTGGGGGTCAAAAATAACCCAAATTCAAGCCCTGTTTTTTCGACAATTTTAGAGTTACGAAGAAAACTAGAAGCATGCGGTATTAGTACAAAGTTTCAGCAATTAGATGCATTTAAGTGTCTATTTTATACCATTTCGCAAATTGTGTTTCTGTTTAGTTTATTCAGTTAGTCCTATCAGCTATAGCATCTCTCCACATGCAGCCGATTATGCGTGATAAAACTAAGCATTATCTCAATTACCACCCCTCCCATGTAACAACCTCTGGTGTACAGGGGCCATTGTAGGCTTCTACAGCGGTTTTTCTGATGGGTAGGTTTAGAAAATAAAAATTCCCGTTTGTAGCAACGTCGCAACGTCCTCACTGCTCGATAGCAGACACTTTTGGCTACATAGTCATTGAAGCATTTGGCAAAATATCGACTAGAACCGAAACTATCGCAGCACATTTGATGATGGGGTCAAAAATGACCCCCATGTGCAAATGACTGGTTTTACTAAATATATGCTGAAAGACTGACAAGTAGTCTGCTTAACTTACCGCATGGAATGAAACAGATAATTAACTTGTTAAAAGAAGTAAGTAAAGAAAAGTGAGGAGCTCAGTAAGTCATAGTTGATATTGGGACATTCAGGGCCTGAAAAGACGCGCTTGTAGCAAGCTGGAGGGAAAGTTGGAAAGTCTCATAATTCCCATAATGCATCGGTGTAATAACATGTCTTCCGGTTCCGGTTCCTGCTAAATGAACACAAATATTTATTTTATGCTACATGATCAGTATTTAAATCCGTGGTACATTTAGCAGAGATTGGAACCAGAAACCACATTATTACTGATGCATTATGGGAATTGTGATAAACCAAATAATTTAGGTCCCCCAAAAAACCAACTTTTCCCTTAAACGGCTGAAAAACGTACCCCCTACTTTAAAGATGGAGCATTTGCTCTTAGGTTGATATGGTGTAGACCGGGTCCTAATTTACAAAACTCATTACGAATTTTCGTAAAATCTTCATATCTTCATCCGAAGTCATCAATTGACATATGAATTCGTATCTCTCAACCAATCATGTCATGTTGTCACTGGCCTGGCGGCGCACACCGCTGCACGCCGATCGTCTGGTTCCGCCGTTGCCGATGGTTACCGATGTAAACAACGGCAACTTAACTGATTTTGCTGCCTAAAATTGCAGGAAACGAAATTTGTACTTATTACGGCACTATATGGAGATTATACACAAATGAAAAATTGAAATAATTACTGCGTGCTTGATGTTTTCCTAAGCTAGCTAATAAGCTATCGTACGTTTTTTCGTAAAGTTATCGTATTTCTTATTTCGTCATAACATTTTCGTATGTTCATCTTACGAAGTTTTGTAAATTAGGCCCCGGATGTCGCTGACTCTGGCTATGTAGGTTGATATGGTGTAGATTGGATGTCGCTGACTGTGGTCGTGCAGGTGACACGAGTTGACGAGCCGTCAAAGTACGGCGTCGTCGTTTACAGCCCGGAGAACGGCAAGATCGACCGGTTTGTGGAGAAGCCGCAGGAGTTTGTCTCAAACAAGATCAACGCCGGGATGTACATATTCAACGTGTCCGTGCTTGACCGCATTGAACTGCGGCCAACGTCCATTGAGAAAGAGACGTTCCCTGGTATGGCTGCTGATGGAGACCTGTTTGCAATGGATCTGAAAGGTTTGTCCTGTGATTTTGATCTGTTTGCAATGGATCTGAAGGGTTTGTCCTGTGATTTTGCTCTGTTTTCAGTGGATCTGAAAAGTGTGACTTGAGATTTAAGCAGTGTTTTTGATGGCCAGCAATTACTGGCACATTAGTTGTCATGATAGTTAGATTAGGCTGGAGCATGAAAAACAGCTTGGTAGTCTTGTTGGTACAATTATCGGTTGTAACTACCTTAGATCTGATCCCTTAAAGCTAAGCAATAACGCAAACTTCAAACAATAGCCAAGCACACTGAAATAAAGTACTTATTACGGTGTATACATGTCATTGGATACAACCAAAACGCTTTTTTGTCATTATTGTCTGCATTCATCACGGACGCCATATTATCAATTTGGCAGCTATCGCGATCAGACCGTGGTAGCTCTGTGTGCATAAATTATTATAATTAACTCCAGCTTATGAATCGCGGGCGTGGCGTGAGCGATGTCTCATCTGCCTAACCAGTGAGATTAGGCGCATCAAACACTACTACTTTAATAAGCAGTTGGTAGCTGACATTGCTGTGCATTGGACACTTTATTTCTTAGTTTCTTTCTTTCTTTTAAAGTGTGCTTTCCGTTATGTCTTCTTATTCATCCACTTACCAAGTGGTGACTTGCCCTTGTGAGCTTGAAGTTGTTGTTGTCTCCAGTTAAAGAAATATCAAGTTCATAAGTTTTCAACACTTGATTTTTATACACTTTTGTTGCACTTTTCGCTGGATTAACTAATTCTGATAGATGTCCTGTTTTTTTATTGGTTTTTTGTGTCCTGAAAAATTATAGAGTAGGAGGCCTGCTTGAATCATCTTTAGCAGTCTTTGATAATGATATACTGTCAGTTATCAGTGGCTATTAATAGCTTCCACCCATTAGAGCTTGTTGTGTGATTTATCGCAGGGTTCTGGATGGACGTTGGGCAGCCGAAGGACTTCTTGACCGGGATGTGTTTGTACTTGAGTGACCTGCGACAGAAGTCTCCCGACTCATTGCACCAAGGTCCCGGCGTCGTCGGCAACATTCTTGTTGTAAGTGATGCTGCTGATAACGTTCCTTATTCCATGTGCTTGTCCTAATAACATAGGTGCAGTCGTGAGGACTGGACGTTCGCGGACAACAACAGAGATTGGAGTTCGGAACAGGAACATTACGGAGACAGCTGAGTCAGCTGTCTACAAGATGGTGTGTTGTTTTGTTGAGGTGAGCCGCATCAAGATGAGTCGACATCAAGTCTGCTGCAACAACTCCTCAGCGACGTCGTTCATCGTCTGGACATCTGAGACATTGTCCCGAGACTTTCGTTATAACTGATGCTACATTATTATTTTGCTTTATTTTCTGGATATTGTGTGTATAGCCGTAGCATGTAGCATCAACTTGAGGTGCGGGGTGTGACGCCCCACTGCCTATCATGTGACTGGACAATGGCCCATCGGGCTGTGGCCTATGGGCTGTAGTAGCAAGGCAGTGAGAGACGAGCACGCGGTATTGTGGCTGTTATGTCATTATTATATCTTTATTTTGCTTATTAAATGCCGTCTTCCTTATTTGTCGCCAAAATATACTACAGCCGCCGACCTAGGCGTGACAATAGGGTCGAACAAACGTTTTTGAAAAAAATCCATTTCTTTAAAGCTTAACTCGGTCGGTTTTATCAGGTTTGATTGGGTTGTGCATTAAATCCTGGTTGTTTTTAAAAAGGCCCAGCTTGATGGGTTTAGGAGTTTTCATGAGTGTTATGTTATTATGATGGGCACTGCTAGATTATGTCCACGTCAAGTCAGTATCCAAAAATTTGCAAAGTCATAGATTTAAAGTTTTAAGAACTTGACCGTGATGAAACAATTCATTATTGGTGTAACAAGAAACTAAAATCAGGTTAATTTTGGGATGAGTTTTGGGGTGAGTTTTTTAGGTGAGTTTATGCAGTAAAACCCACTGGGTTTTTTGAGTATGTGCCTGGGTTTCTCAACCCTCATAACATTACGGGCCTTGTCCATTCGTCTATCTCTTCGTGTGTCCTGTACAGGCTTCTACCGTGAAAACAAAAAAAAACACAGAAAAGCCAGAACTGTTGCGACCGTTTCCCTGAGCAGGAGTAACCAGTGTGCCTGTCAATCTTACCAGACGTCAGTAGCCTCCAGAGAAATGATACATATCTCATGTACATGTTATGGCTCATGGTGCAGTGCTGCCAGTGTAAAAGTGGATTTTTTCATGAAACTGAAAATCAGCAAATGCTGTATGTGTACAGATAGGTGGATGGCCAGATGTTGTTGACACTGGAGCGACGTATTTCTGTGGTGTGAAATAATGTCTTAACTAAGGTAATCTCGTTGCAATGGGAGTTGTCATTCACTGGGAGATGATTATGTACCTTGTACATTTATGCATCTTTTTACCGCAAAACTGGTGTCAGCAACGTTAGGTTATTCTGGTCTACTAGGGATCGGCCATTATAGTGAAATAGTGATATATCTGGTTGATATCATATCATCATCAAACTGAATAGAAGAAAATCTTGATGTTTATTTGGTTGCTTCTGTTTGGCTTTATCATCTTCGTATGTATAGCTTTTCTTGTGCCAATGTGCAAATTATAAACTCCGAGGATAAACTGTGGAAATACGCAAGCTGACAATTGACATTCACTGGTTGTAAATTGCCGGTGATAATTTCTAGTGTTTGTGTGTTCAGGATCCTTCGGCAAAGATCGGTGAGGGTTGTCGGATAGGTCCTAACGTGACTGTTGGTCCGGAGGCTGTCATAGAAGACGGTGTTTGTATAAAGCGCTCGACAGTCCTACGCGGTGCCGTCATCAAGTCTCATGCGTGGATTAACTCGTGCATTATTGGCTGGAACTGCCAAGTCGGACAGTGGGTATGTGCTTACTTACTCACTGATGGTGTTATAGTACTCTGTCTGTGTGCTGGTGTGGTGGTTTGGTCTAGTGGTTCACACATTGTCTCAAGGTTACTCTACGCTGGACCCGGTTAGTACTTGGATAGGTGACCATTGGCAGATGAGTAAACCATCTTGGTATGTTATCAGCCACCAGGTAACCGGCACTTTAACTGTAATTTAGTGGGATTCGCTACTGAAACAGAAAAAAGCTTACTTACCTAGTACTTACAGGTAAACTCAGCCTGGCCATCCTTTTGTGGGCAGGCACAGTGTGTACCGTAGAAAGCTGGGGCGTAAACAGGCACACCGCACGATAGCAACTGGTGTCTGGCTGATGATTAAGGATACCGAGATTAGCGTTGTCCTATTGTCTGTGTTTCGAGAAGGATTTTACGTTTTTACATGCGACAGCACATAGTGCTTAGTGCATATTAGCTATCGTAACAACAGTTGTTGTTGTTGTTGTTGTTGTTGTTGTTGTTGTTGTTTCTGTTATTGTTGTTGTATAGGCTCGTATGGAGAACGTGTCTGTGCTCTGTGAAGACATAAAGGTCAAGGCATTGTAGTATTCATGTAGTAGTAGTAGTAGTAGTAGTAGTTGTTGTTGTTGTTGTTGTTATATATGCTCGCATGGAGAATGTGTCTGTGCTCGGTGAAGACGTAAGGTCAAGGCATTGTAGTATTCATGTAGTAGTAGTA
>Ga0056124_1000720_pt1 | contig 11105 bp, 9 predicted proteins | sample WorMetHEROISLAND_2_FD_70069 | JGI IMG/M metagenome (GOLD analysis project Ga0056124, IMG submission 70069) | Marine gutless worms symbiont microbial communities from Max Planck institute for Marine Microbiology, Germany - Olavius sp. 4 HERON ISLAND | ecosystem: Host-associated > Annelida >... | reverse complement strand
ACCCTTATACATACCTATTAATTACCACGAATCAGTCATGACATGAAAAACTATGACAATATGATATGATAATAAATGCTACACTGCTGTAAGAAATGGTCCCATGTTTTATGTACCGATGTTTCAGTCTTATCCTGTGTTTTCTCCGGGTAGACACCGGCACGCAGCAATGAGGCTTTCCAGCTGTCCATCTCTTCCTGGTTCACGGCTGATAACTCCAGCTGCTTGTGATCCTTGTACACGTTTCTTTACAATATAAAACACACAGAGGAGAACTTGACTTTGCATTTTTACAGGACACACAAGAACTGCTGTGACAACCACCCAGTTCTAACTTCTAGTTCAGTTCCAGTTCAGCTAGTACTATGCTACTTCTTTTTCACTGCAGCCGCTGGTACTACCACCTATGGGATGAACTGGCTGCAGACAACCTAGTAGCCCATTAGAGGTTATTTTCAACGTTATGCACTCTATCAATCCACGTTTTACTTACTTACTTACTTACCTGGACAACTGCTGGCTATCAATGAGAAGAAAACAACAACTACCACTACCGCTACTGATACTCACAGTATCTAAGCTATTACCTTACGAGGCAAAAGCAATGCTACTAGCGACATTTTATTATTACTCTGATTTGTTGCCATTATCTGTTCCACTATTCATTTAACATCTCTTGATCAGGTCAAGTATCGGCTACAGACCTCCCATCCATATTGAAGAGAGCAAACTGGTAGCGGCGGCCCATGAAACTGGCTTCAATATCGCGCACTTTCAGACTGTCCAGAGAAAGCATGTACTTCTTGTCTTTCTCCTGCACAATAAAACTTCGCTTGCAATGACTAATTGACGTTTTGTTCAGTTGCTTACTGAGTCTCGTTGTTCTGCTGACAAATCTTCACGTCCAGCAGTCGACTATACATACGCAAATGACCTCAACAACACTACAGCCTTTGCTAAGACAATTCACAACAACTCAAGTCTACTACTGTTAGTTTTTCTTTCGTTACTGCTGCCAATGCTACACTATGTAACCTGCTTACTTTTCTACAATTACATCAGGCTGGGCAAGGCCACCAAAATGGCTTTAAAGGGAATATTTTTTTGCTGTTGGAACGTTTACAGGCCAGATGACCATTTCTCATCTAACCAATGACAGTCAGTGAAAGGTTAATCATAAGAGATTAAAGCATGTATATTTAATAAACAACAACGCAAAGAAACAAAGTCATTCCCAAGCCATAATGCTCATAATGCGGCACTGATCTCCATTTCCTTAGCCCTCAGGTACACACCAGTTTACACTGCAAGACCACGGCTAGTGCATCACAATCACACAGCATGCTTGTTTATGCTGGTACTCATCGCTCCTACCCACAGAGTGATCGCCAGGATAACGGGACGAAACCTGACTCAGCATAACTTTGTTGATGCAACCAATGATGTTACCTTAAACCAAGCTGCGAGATAAACAACAATAAACTCAGAAACAGCAGAAAATAATCAATACAAAATACAAGTCAACAAACCTCTTCGTCTTTGAACCACATGAGATTCTCGGCTGTGAGAACAAACCAAAGGTCAGCTTTACCTCCTTTGAACATGCTGATGTTATGCATTGACAGCCAACCTTTACGAATCACCTGCACAACATCACACTCGACACATTACAGGTCACTTCCTGGCAATGACCTGCTAACTTGCATCGGTAAAGACAATTTAAAAAAAACAACAGCAAAAATTGAACAAACTAACAACACAAAAACCTAAATAACTATATAAACTATCTACATACATGCACACACAAACATAATTTTTACAACATTACATTTACACACACAATCTAACTATCAGTGCAATAGTAAAAATCCGGTTTAGGGGCTTTCTACATCATCTGGCCGGGAAATGGTAAGCGCCTATTCCACAGTTCTTGGGATTCACACAGGAACAACATGACAGGCCAACATATTAACAGTAATAATAACGATACCAAAGACAATGTCATTATCACAGTGCTAATAATGTTGAGAATTCAGCCAGTTCACTTAATGAATGTAGAATGGCATCAGTGTGCATCAAGCTTCAGACCATGCCAACTGACTACTTGTATGCTGCTGCTATCATCTACAGTCAAGGTCTGCATGGGCACAGAAACTGAACACCATCCCTCCCCATCCCCGTGAACACTGTACCCATCCCCGTGAACACTGTACCCATCCCACAACATCTGTCCCCATCTCCACCTCATCCCCACAAGTTTCACATTAGTGAATGTTGACACGGAGCATAATAAAATATATTAATGAGTACAACATGACACATCAATAACAGATGGATTTTGGTCCATCTCCAATCCAACACTACACAGCTTACAGTCCATGCAGGAACGACAAGCCATCAACAGTCACTAGACAGCATTGTTCATCTCTATTCCAGACAACAGAAAGCAAAGACAGTTAAGTCTCACATTTTACTGTGGTATCACCGTCGGCGTCGCGGTATTACCGTGAATGTGGTCCCCATCGCCGTGGTTTCCCCGCAGTTACCCCGGTATTTCCGCCGTCCCCATTACCATGCAGACCTCTAATCTACAGCCACCATCCCAACTGTTCAGCCAGTCAGCCAGAAAGTGCTGCATGTGAAAGGTTAACCTTACTCTTAACAGACATTGAGACTCTTCTGTCATTCAACAGATGGCAGGCACGGTAATACAGTAACACATCAGCATTAGTTTGTATTTACCAAACAACAGCTAGCATACCTGGTTGCTCAGTTTTCTCTTGTTTGTGGTCTCCGAGCTCTGCTGAGCACTAGCAACACATCAACAGACACATCATCAAACAAGCCCCTTACATGGCACTACATATTATCTATATTATCTCATTGCCTAGTACACGTGAATATCCATGATAAATGCAACAAGAGGTGAATGATAATCCATTTCTGTAAGTGGAAAAGGGATGCAAACCCCATCCTGGATGATTAACCTCAACCCAAACAAATTCAGTGTAAAATATGCCCAGACTGAACTCCATGCGAAATGAAATCTTTATTCAACACTATCAAAACTGGTTCATTAAATAAACTTAGTTCCTCGCGATCCATGTGGAACATTAGTCGATGATGCATCTCCAGTTACCATGATCTCTGGCAACATTCCTCTTGTTGCTCCAGTCTATGCCCATCTTCTCCAGATTTTTTTTCAGCATGTCTTTGTTCAGAAATGTATTACATCTCACATTATATTACACTATAGAAGTCTATAACCACAGTAACTGCTCTGCAAAATACAAAATACTATCACAACACCACTGCATCAAAACGTTATGAAAAACCGTTATGTTCAGCTAGACACTAAACAGCCAGCAGGAACCCAGGAGCAGGAGCTGTTATTTGAACACGATGGCAACATACTTGGCAAAGCCGATGAAATCCTCGTGGTTAGTGTTCATGTATGCAAGCTGCATTTCAACGAGGAGTATCAGCTGCTCCTTTGCAATCTGTTCACGTTCTCTCACGCGAGTGTTGACGATTCTCTCCGTCTCTTCACGAAGTAGAGGAAAACGCGCCATCTGCACTCAGCACAATGTAGTCCAGGTGTCAAAAACATCACTGATATCAACTTTAAACTTTAAACACCATTGTACTGCTCACACAGCTCAGTCGGGTCCACTACATAAGAGGTAAAGGAAGCCATGTGCTGTATGGCGCATTGGGGGTTCTCATCTCCCAGTTGAAAGCTATTGAGCCTGCAGGTGGATAGATCACTAAGTCTGCGACGATTAACCAGTGCAATGCCAGATCTCTATGGTAACCCAGCCACTGAGTACGACCATCCCTTAGAGTGTACTAAATGGCACTGCTGGTGACAGATACACGAGTGTGAACAACTTGCCCAAAGTTGTTACTTGACAGCAAACCAGTCGGGAGTCGAACCGACGACCTCTCGATTGTGAATACGACGCCCAAACCACTGAGCCACCAAGCCACCCACACTACGTAATGTACGGAGTAAACAGAAAACGTCTACTTCTGAACCAATGTGAACGGAATCAGAAAGATGCATACCTTCTCAGTGCACGTGCGAACAACATTTGTCAGCTCAGTAACGACCATATCAACACACGACAACGACGGCTCCTTCAGCTTCTCAATCTGCTTCTTGACGATCGTCTCAAATGCCATGTCAGGTGTAAACAACCCAGTTCTGCAAAACAAAATGTGCAGTAATAAGCTGTTCACACCAGCAATATGTTTACCTGTAACAGTTTGTCGACATAATACAATGAAGATTATAACTGCAAGGTAACCACCACGATGTGCTCAGTAAATGGACACCTGACATCCATCTAAATTTAGAACGATGATAATTACAACGTCACTGTCGACACAGTTTTCATTTGCCGAATAAAATAATGGCCTACACAACAGATGTAAGAATTTTTCAATACGCCAGACAGAGTCAATGAGTATCAAAAGTAAAAATTAGAAATGTATCAAATATAGCAAAGCTTTTAAATTACAGACAATCAAACCTGTCAAAATCAGTCAAAAACAAAGAGGCTACACACAAGGTAGCGTGCCGTGGGCAACATGTAGGCCTACTGGGTGGAGCCTATACATTCATCATTTTGCCAGTTGTAATTGTCAGGTCATGATGTCATGTGACTCAATGCACTGGAATACAAAGTCGAAAAACACAACAAAAACTCGGCATTTGGAGTAACATTCTGAAGAAGCTCCAGTATTATGGACCATTCAGACCTCAAGGTGGAACGATGGTAGCACGCTACCCTTGCAGAGAAAGTAGCCCACTTCATTCCATTTAGCCATTTGAGCACAATTCACCCTACTTCAAGAATTCAACATCCCCGACAATGACATCGAGACGTATTTTAGGTCAATACAGTTTTTATCATCGGACACACTTAAACAGCTCTATGAAAAGCACTAACATATAGTCAGTCACATAAACAAAAGTCACGAAGGGATCATTAAATGAAAATGATTACAAATAACCAAAACTAGTGAAAAGCAAAATTACCGAATTCCATGAATGTTCTTAATGGCATATGTGATCTCCCGACGAAGTTCTTTCTCATCAAATTCAATCTAATTGCAGCAAATCCAACAACAGTCATAAGCATGTGGCAAGCAACAATGTTTATGCAAATTTCAATATCTCACACAAACATAATAAACATGATCAATCACAACTACCATCAAAGATAATTTCAGCAAATGCAGAAATAGTACCTTGACGAGCTCGAAGGGAAAACGCTCGTGGAAAATTCGATTGATCTTTGCACCACCAGAGAGTTCTTTGGTACTAATTTCCGACCCTGCTCCTTCAATACTCTTCTCCAAGTCTTGTCCAAACGTCGTGATCATTCTACCAAAGAATAAACAACATCGCCAAGACAAGGTTAAAAATAGTAAGTACTATCAGTGCCGACTCAGCGGGTAGCTGCAGTATCATGCCCATAAAAAAGCACAAAAAACATGTAAACTTGACCTTTGACCTTGACAGTGAACAGGCTTCTAGAGGTCATCAAGTACAATGGTACATGTTTATCCATCTGCGAGTAGTGCAATATCATGCACACAAAAAATGCCAAAAAACTCATGTGACTTTAACCTGTGACAGTGCGACTCATGATCTTGAAATTCAATCGTGTTCTAGAGGTTCTCACTGTATATGTTCATGCAAAATTTCATGAGTTATCGTGTCTACGAAGAAAAAAGAAAACGAAAAACTTTGCGACGATGCTGAAAACAATACTGTTGTTGCTAGCACGGACAGTAAAACCACCTCACCTCAACACTGCTACCAAATGTGACTCTTATATCATTCCAACACTGCTGCCGACTCTTATATCAACAGAAATGCTAAAGCTGTAGTATTTCATTTGGATATTAAAATAATGTACTGCACATATCTTTCTAAGCGTTGTGAGCTTCTAAGGATTAAACAAAACTGTACAATTGTTGCTAATAAATTTCAGAGTCAATTACATGAGGAAACTAATATTAACACACAGCCAGTGAGATGAGATGAGATCAGTTCATCAAGACCATCTTACAAAAAGAATCACTATAAGAAACAGACAACTGACTGCATCATGGCTTTTGTCTTGCGTGTCGGGTCATCGGGTCTGAAGTTCTTGTACTCATCAACCTCCTTCTCCATGGCCAGCAGCTGAGACTGCAGCTTGTTGCGGAAGCTCGGCAGAGTGTTGCGGATGTGATTGGTCAGCTGCTGGTTCAGTGTGCGCTGAAGATACGGTGTTCCCATCCTATCCGCCATGTGACTGTTACATTCACACAAACACATTACGACCACCAGTCTCGACATCATATCATCACTGGTGCTTCTTCTTGTTCCGTTCTTGTGCCATGCGGCAGGTTTATGACGTGCTCTTCTACCCCCTGCTCCTGTCTCCGGCTTTGTTTCAAGGCTTTGTAAGTTGTGACAGAGATGTCACTTACCATTTGGCATTTGTAGACGTTTCCTTCCTCTCATTGATTTACCTGACATGTTTGATTCCATTATGTCACGTTACAGTGAATCATGCCTCCAGATGTACTGAATACATCAACAACTGCACTGTTGGAAACGACTGATGCATATTTCAAAGACAACAGCCAGCAAAAATCAGCCAGTTGGCTATACTGTGTCACAGAAACACAGTGAGTTTTCACAGAACACTTCACAGACAGTAATGTGACTACAAGTCAAGAAGTATTATGCACCGATAAGAAGGATGGCTCAAGAAGAACTTGCGTTCAGCTGCCATGGCATGTCGGATGTCTTTCTTGCCCTCGATATCTTTCTGACTCCGATTAACAACTCCGATGTAACCTAGCCATTCAGCCAACAATCTACGATTTTACAAATATACTGTGTACATTCAAGCAAACTGCAAAACTCTCTACACTCTATACAATAAACATACCCGGTAATAGTAAATGCAGAAGGTAGTCAGCCCCATACTTGGTTAGGAGTGTAGGGCCGGGAGCTGATCCCAATCTCTAGCCAGTCAGTCGGCAGGTGACAGAGTGGTAGACTGCCGTAACTTTCTGCCAGGGCCGTGGTTTACCTTCCCAGCCACGGAGCATCACAGCCCATGGTCGGTATCAAATTATACTGTTTTACAACAACTTGAGTCGTTACCTGGCAGTGAACCAGCTGGGTATCAAACTTGTGACTTCAATGGCGAACCCGACGTCCTGACCACTGTGCTGCCAAGCCACAAAAAAACATAAACTCGATAAAATAAACACACTGGATGCACACCTCGACGCAATGGAAGAAGGCGGTTCTCCAGGACATCTCGAGCATCAGTTCCATCATCCATCAAGTCCAGTTTAGTGATGACGCCGATGGTTCGAAGTCCTGCAAGCAGACCAAAATACCTGTGAGTTAGAGCACTACAGTATCAAGATCATCAACAACCGGAAGTGAGAATCATGATAAGACACTGCTTCAGTCTATAGCTTCAGCAACACTAAAGCAGGGTACAACACCTATCTTCCCTCACTTGTCAAGACTACTACACCAAAGTGGGCATTGAACTTCTTAAACAATACAAATAAACAAAACTAACTAAACTGAGTAACACATCGCTGACTACATGCTGGACAAATGACATGCAATCAAATACAACAGGTTCTATGCTCGGAAAACTGCCATTTGGTAGACAACATCAATAAAAAGAAGCATCACTGCATCAATGACGATACAATGATGGGAGCGGTGATTGTATCAACATAATGGTATGTATTAGCTGTCGGTGTTAATGGAAAAGTTCAGTCACATGGCTGATAGAATGTTCTCCAAATTCTTGTGCTCAACTACTACTTTACAGTTTTAACTGCTGACAATGAGCAGATTTCTGTATCACATTCTAAACCACGTCTTAAATCTGGTTAATTCAGACACTTTTTACCTCAGCTACCATACGGTTGACATAGTCGGCTTATGCGACCCTTGCTGCATTAAATCCTGAGTAGATTTTGGTTACAATGATGGCTTGCTAAACATTATTATTAAAGCTAACTAACAAACTACCTTGAGGATCGACTTCTTTAGCAATCTTCAGAGCATCGGAATTTGCCAGATCCGAGTTTGCCGGAGTGATTGCAAGTATCAGACAATTGTCTTTGCTAATGAACTCCAAAAGCATGCCACGAATCTGGATCTCAATGTCAGGTGGCTGGTCACCAACTGGTACCTTGGTCATGCCAGGCAGATCAATCAGTGTCAGATTCAACACTGCAACAAACCATACTGTCTGTCAGACTAGTCCTAACTAGCCGAATGTCATAATCAACAGCACAAAAATCCCATCTCATAACAAAAGCTTTGCAGTCAAATTCTATGGCAATAATCGAGGACAACCAAATCAAACATCACTGCCTTAACTGAATAGCTCTGTTAGATGATAGCATAAAAAGACATCCCCAGTAACTAGAATTTTAGCACATTTATTAACAGTACAGGAACTCAGCGACGATCAAGACATAAATTTCAGCGAGCATTGGGAACTGTTACTATTGAAGCACAAACTTGAACAACAGGGATGTAACAATACTGAAGAAACAGCAAACAAAAGTAAAAGGCAATTTTAAGCTCACAATGGCACAATCAACTGACTGCACTATAGAGAAAGAAACACTTGTAAAATGAGATGAACGCATTAATACGTACCATGTGGAGAGTAAACTCGCAGATTAATGGGTATATTTGAAATGCCCTTATTGGGTCCCGTCACTCGATCTGTATCATCCTCGATCTCCTTGCGAACCAGCTCAAAGTCCGTGAAAATTCGTCCTTTGCAGTGTAGAAATTCTGCGTACTCTATAGCAACAAACAAACAGGAGAGGACATTGTCATATAATGGGCCAGCGAGCGCAGGGGCTGACAAAACAAAGCAGACAGATCTTAATGTTGATCACATGACACCTCACTTTGTACAATGCACTTCACTTCCCATGGCTAGCCCTGGCAGCAAGTAGTAGTAGTAGTAGTAGTAGTAAATGGCAGTTATAGTGCCGCTTCCTACTCGAGCCCGGACCAGGAGTGCATTACAAAAAGTCAATTAATAAAAATCAAACATCGCCAAAGCACATAGAAAAAAGTGAGTTTTGAGTTTGCGCTTGAATGAGCTAACCGTGTCTGCTTCACGAACTGACTGCAGGAATACTGTTCCATACGACTGGCCCGGCCACAGAGAAGCAGTGGCAGGATGCCGATGATCCAGACAGACTGATATCGGTATTGCTATTGGGTAATGGTATCGGGCAGGACCCAATAATATTGGGTATTTCCTTGGTATCGTTCTAACCCTATTTATAATACACATCCCATGCAGATCATGCCCTTGACCAGTTATGAAATGAGCATTTTTCAACACAATCAGAGTTTATTATGCCTCGTAGTTGTTGCACTCGCATAATTAATACACCAGACCGTGATGAAACATACTCTAAGTGCATGCTACTAATGCTAATGCATTGTAGAATAGTTTAGGGTTAAGGTTAGAATTAGTACAAGGAATAATCGCTAATTATACACCATAATTATTGTAGCCATGCACGTGGCTGCAATGCTAGCTGAGTGCATTGTACTGTTTATAACTAAAATAAGACTAAATAAAAATTTAAAAAAAACCTTGTTTGGCATAGAAGAGCTGCAACACAAGCGGACGTCGTGTAACAATGCCAGAGCCACGAGGCAAGAAGTCCCTGCAACAGTAAATCAGTTTATTTAAATGCTGTATTTATTTCTAAGCAAGTACGAACAGAACACCAACAGAACACCATGGCTAGCTGACTCAAATCAGCTGCTTAGTACAGCTGACCACAGCCTAGTAATAAGCCGTGTTATGTATAACATGGCCTGAGTTCTCTGTATGCTTTTTTTCTGTCGGGCAGTCGCCGTTCATCCGGATCCTACATTTCTGACAAAAACGGCATTGCTAACTTGTTCATTAACATAAAATGTGCTGGGGGGAGGTCTTAAACCAACAATGTTCGACATCTCTTAATGTCAAAATAAACGATTTTAATCAAAACTACACTACTATAATTAAAATGATCGCCATCTTAGATTGTCATCTGCAGGCAGCGCAGCCAGCCACTGCTAACCTGCTAGGCCATGCCGCCCGGCCTTGATGACATCATTGAATACGAACTAACTAGGATGTCCACCATGTTTTCAGCTGCAGAGATGTATGGCTGTCATCCAGTGTGGTTAATCACAGTCGTATATAATATGCTTAGCTGACCACCAGTCTAATCTGTGTCACTCTGAATGTAAAAATTCGGAACAAAAATGACAGAAATCAGTAAAATTAAGTAAAATACACCTTTTCTGTGACTTATTGTCCAAATAACTGTTGCCGAAAAAAAATTACCTCAAACTGACCACAGGCATGACTCGAACTCAGGACCTCAGCAGCAGCAGCAGATGACTGATGCATTACCTGGTGTGCCATGTTTTCACTTGTTGACTAGTCCTTCACTAGTCACACTTAACAGCTGAATAAGCCGGCAGACTGGCGATGGGCTAGACTCTTTGATAGCCGAAACACTAATTATAGTAATTTTCCTAATGCTAGAACGATGTGACGAAAACATGATGGGACATAACAGACCATAATGGGACAGCAAAAACAAGACAATTGTGATCACATACTGGCCACTGGCAGACAGCCAGTGAGTAAACTGTTACGAGTGAATTAACCACGTGCAAGTGTTATTGCTACTGATTGTTCCTATGACACATTCAAACACAGCAAGCACAGTTAACACCAAGCAATCAGCAGCAACACATGACAACCTCGACAGGTGTCAAACCGTTACACTCTTTAGTCTCTCATGGCAACAGTATTTATGTAGGCCTACAACTGAGCAGTTCAAGCGAATTACAGCTCAGAAATGAATAAATACAAGCGCAAGTGAGCATGTTGTTGTTATTTGTAGGGGGATGGTAAAGTGCGAGGTGCGAGGTGCGAGGCAAGTAAAGTGCGAGGGATCTTGCGAGGAATTTGTGCGAGGAATGGGGTAATTAGCGAGGCGTTCGTGCGAGGCGTTTGACTAGC
>Ga0056124_1000719_pt1 | contig 11105 bp, 9 predicted proteins | sample WorMetHEROISLAND_2_FD_70069 | JGI IMG/M metagenome (GOLD analysis project Ga0056124, IMG submission 70069) | Marine gutless worms symbiont microbial communities from Max Planck institute for Marine Microbiology, Germany - Olavius sp. 4 HERON ISLAND | ecosystem: Host-associated > Annelida >... | reverse complement strand
ACACAAGCAGACGCAGACGACAAGTTTGGCTGGCGCGCATGCGTCAACGTGATGCATGCTGGGTATTAGAGGTGACTTTGAAGGGCTCCCGAATTGTGTCGAAACGCTCCCCCTGTGGATATGACACAGCTTGGGACATGACTCACTGTTGTGGGACGTAACGGAGGGCAAAGCAACAATATGATGAAAGTTCCTGTACAAATGCTAAGCAACATCACAAACAAGGATTATGAGAACATGAAGAGAAAAGCTCAATATATGAACAGGTGGTGGAAGAGACTGTCATACACCTGCAATTTTTCGTCCGTCAAAAACCACCAATTTCCTCCAAAATTTCGTCAAAATTTCCAATTTTCATCCAAATTTGGTCCAGCTATTGAAATTTATTTAATTTGCAAATTGACACGTGATGACTTCCTAGTCTGTATAAAGAAATGCAGCATTTCTTTATGTTAGAGTGGCGTGTTTCATTGGAAAGAATACACTGACTATAATGTCTCCACTAATCTTGTATTGTGCAACCAGCAATAAGTCAATAAACATCCATTCTTTCAACCCAACTGTAAAAGCATCATACAAATGCGAATAAATGGGAAATAATTTGACAATTTTTACTTTTACAGAAGACCAAAGGAGAAAGCTAATGGGGAAAATACTCACGTTCAATTTGTTTCTTCAGCTGATGCCTGACCCAGTGCCGAGTCGATGACTGAGGCCAGCCAGTGAGTGTCTGGTACCAGTCACAGCAGACTGAGGAGAGCAGAGTGAAAGCTCGTCTCTCCGAGCTGCTGGACTTGCCAGACTTGTATGGCTGGTCGTCATCATCACCCTCAAAGTCACTCGAATACAGACTCAAATACGTCCTCATCAGGATCATCTCAACCACCTCCAGTGGGAGATTGCTAAGCTGCCGCAGCAAAACAGCAAGACATCATAACAGACTCTGGGCAACCAGACAGCACTTTCTTACTGACCTAATTTAACTTACCGGTATTCTGCAAAGATTATCTATCTATCTATCTTGCCATACAGCATCTAAGTGTACACATAAGGCTAGGCAGTCTCATGTTGTGGTCAGTAATTTCGCAATTCTGAATATATGGATAAGAGTAAACTGGCAGCACTCTGAGAACACAGACCTCTGCTGAAACGTCTATCTTGTTGTACTGTTGCACATACCACAGATCGATCGATAAATCAATCAACCTCAGTTGCCATGGTAGCAAAGCTACTTCAAGGTTAATAGTAAAATGTCCAATATTGATGATGATGTCCAGCTATGACTTACTGAAGAGCCAGGTTTTCAGATGTCACGGAAAATCGACAGCAAAGTAGTATAAAGTATTTACAACTTTGCTATGCCAGAGTGAATACGACAAGGAAAAAAAATTGATGGGGCAAAATAAGGAAAAGGGTCAGCGGATTTTGACATGTAATAAACTGGCTTTTACTTTTAGGGCAACTGGGCAATGAATGACAGTGCAAATTATAATTTAAAATTTTGCTCATACCTGTTTCAGGAATTTAAGCTGATCATCTACGACATTATATGTACCATATAGTGACAGAAATGATGAGATCATACGCTGTTCATGGGTGGATGGATAACTGGTAACTGTGACGTATCTTCTGACAGCTCCCCGGCTTTGATTGAGTCGTGTTCTTCTGTCACATCAACACAATGTCTGCTTGATAAAGGGTTAAAGGTTACAATACAGTTCTCATCTCAGAGCTACGGAGCGTCACCTGCCATACGGGATCACATCACACGGGATCACCTGCCACACGACACAGGTGAACACACTCCGCCTTAACCCCAGCCACACAGGCTGGCTGGTACTTGATTTACCTACCCTCGAGGGATAGAAGGCTGAGTTCCAGCAAATGTTCTAACAACTGGCAAACCATGGGTCATTCGTCTCTCGACACTATGACACTTAAAAGCACAAAAGTAAGAAGTTATACGTCGACAAATGTTTCAGATCTAATCACCATAGAACAAACTAATGTCACATAAATTCACCACGTGCCAGTAATCTACAGAAGATCAAATGCGACTGTTGGGAAAACCCGAGTATTAGTAATCTGCACTCAGAACGTAACCGCTTTACTGTTAATCAGGCAACAAGAATGGGCAGTTAATTTGTGGAAGTGTTCCTCCGATACTTTCAGAAAGTCACTTTTATCGAACCCAGTCTAAGATAGAGTAATTCCAGAGAACTGACGGGATAAAAACTTCACAGCAACCGCAGCAGCTGCTACAACAACAGGAATGTGATATCAACCGATGCATACACAGCCAAAATTAGTTAATTTGATCGGCCTGGTGGAAGGAGGGTGCCACCCTACACACTACATTTTTTTGTAGGGAAACCTTTGATGTGTGGGTTTGGCCAGCCGTGTGTGAGGCTGGACAAAAAGTATGGCTGAGAATACTAACTGCGGAAAAGATGAAACACACTTGCGACAAAAATATGCGTTTTAATAAGCAAATAGTGACATAGCAGTACGATCAGTGTTGCTGGGTACAAAGGATGATAATTTTAGCCCCTGTCGGCCTTACATTTTCACATGCAACTAACAGAAAACTAGAACCCTCAATTTAAAGAAAACTGAACTCTGCGTTAGTCACGCTAGACAAGTCATCAATGTCAGACACATTACTTACCCCCCACAAAACTTAAGAGCTCACAACTTCTTTCATAGTCGATCAGTGGCCATGCAAGTCTCCTGATATGAATTGGGCGTTTAGCACCGGAGAGGAAAGTGAAGAGTGATTCGACAATACGCCTCAATTGTCGACCGCGCCACTGGTCACGTAGACTCGTGACAGCTGACAACGTCATACAGATAAAGATGAGAGCAAGGCTGTTGGCGCGCTCCACCACTGCCAGTCGGGTCTGTAAGCCAAGCGGACGTAAGATCTCATCCAATGGATTGGGTTTATGTTGTAGAGTCTGATCCTGTGAACTGGCATCAGTAAGCAAAGCTTGCGACTGGGAAACAATTTTCTCTTCACATTGCAGGACATCATCAACTGTTGACTCGTCCAAATCAGTTTCCATGTGTACAACCACTGAATACATAAAAACACACAAAAATGTCAGCCAAGTGTTGACATATTATGCGGCCATCCACACTGCACAGTTCTAACCTAACCTAACCCAAACCCAAACTCTGACCATTGACGTTCTGAACTGAAAACTGACACAGCAACCACTTCCTCCTACACTGGGGAACGTTCACATATTTGGGTTTTACTCTACCTTTTTGTTTTTCAGTTGGAAGGCTAGGAGCCCATATCAAACAGGCAAGACCGGTAGTGTGGCCTATTAAGACAACCACAAAGTGTAATTATGTAATGTACAAATGCAATGTGTACAAAAATTCTGTAAAACAGCCATATGTCATCTATAACACTTAATGCATAAGCAATCAGCCATTCTAATCATATAAAATGTTCACAATAACAATAACAACAGCCAAAGTAATTTGGCAACTAACATCATTGCTACAAAAATACTAATCATGCCAGCGGCCAGCATCATAAATGGCCTACAAGCATCCACAGATTAATGGGACTATTGGACTCGTGGTTTTTAGCTCACCTTCTTTTAGGTTAAAACTACATTAACAGCTACGATAACATAGCACTAATATACAATGCAAGAAACTAAATTCTGTGTAAGGTAGAGCTGGGTCGATGTCAGCGATTTTAGGTTGGCATCAGTATCATGTATTTTTTGTAATATTAAAAGTCTGTATAAATATCGATATCGGTATTTTAAAATATCACGATACTGGTTCACTATCGGTATTACTGACCCATGCATACATAGTAGGGTACCATTTGTGGGTACACCTTTGATCAGGCATAGTTTTTAATAGTCTATATTAGTACTCAAATTTGATTTGATATCAACCTGAAAATGCAGCTCCAGTTATAGAAGCATCATCAGCAGTGGTAACTGCAGAAGCAGAAGCAGAGGCAGTCCGGCTATCATGTGATTCTGTCATCTTAACACTTGATGTTCAACCACCTGTCACGACATCAACAGCTTCAATATACATGCAAGAGATTGCAATGCATTAATTTAAAATCACAATATAAAGCATCCAAATTTTATCAAGAACCAACAACCACACAGTGAAAATGAGCGAGATGATTTACTAAATATTCTTTCTTCAAAACAGACTCTTACAATTATTGTTACACATCTGAAAATATATGCAATCATGGGTATGAGTAACCGGATATCCCCTTGTGTAGTATATTCCAGAGATTTGGATATGATATTCTGAACAGCTATCTTTCCGAACGAACGTAAGTACAGTGTAGACCACTAAGCCTAAACTTAACACAAACATTAACTCTTGGAATTGTAATACTTCTAAATAGCAGTCCTCCACTGTTCCAGAGATCTCCCATTCTGTCGTGAAAAATTTTAATAATAGCTCACAACCCTTCGACTACTTTTAGCAATAGTAACCTGGCACGGTTTACCATCCACTGTTACAACACACTGCTGCAAAATACGGATTTAGAAGTTCATTTATTTGTAAAGAAACGTTTGGCGCGGGTAGCGCCTGGTAAGGCGACTGGGAAATTGTACCGCGATCTGACACTATCAGTATGGACCGTAACCGTATTTAATCAAATAAGTTTTGGGGGCGTTCCAAACACGGAAGTGGGGATAACTGGGAGGTTACGATAATACCTGTGCCTTTAACGCCACGTATTTGTACTTAGTTACAGTGTCCGAACCTCTTCAACTTCACTGATATCAGTGTTCAATAGCAGCAACAACTACACAACACAAAACCACCATGACCTTTTACCCCAGTTGCAGTGTAGTAATGTTTGTTTACAAACAACCTTAGAATATTTAACATTTTATTGCTGTTAGTGATGGGCAATACTGATTATTGCCGTAACCAAATATTACGCTAATGTTTGGAATTACAATGCTATATGTTACAAAAATTGAACTAAAAATTGTAGACAATTTCGGATTTAGAGTAAAGTAATTTTAAACGTTATCAATCGCTTGGAAATTCATCGGTGCAATTTGATATTAAGCACGATCGATCGAAATTCAAAATTATATATTCTATACTCAAGTGGGTGTGTCCGTAATGTTTGTGTTTTTTTTCGCAAAAATAGCAATCATGAGTACGTTTTCTTGTAGCCTATAATGAGACGAGTCCAAGTTTGCAGACGATTACCTCTCAGATGGATCTTTGTATACGCTGTCGTATTTATCGTATTAATGCCGTTCGTTGGACAGGATTTAGTCTACTCGGCGTACCGATCTGCCCGATGGACTTATGTTACAATGCAGGAGAAAGTGTTGGATCGTCACAGTCAGGCCCTACTGGAGGCAGAAGCGTATCTACGCACGCTGGAGTTGCGTAGCCGGCCGCTTGCTGAAGACGGCGGCTCTGTAGACTTAGCAATAGTCGTAGTGACGAGCAGACGTGTGTTGGTTAGCTCGCGACCGGCGGGTTACCTTACCCGCACTGTGGCCGCCCTATCTCGCTCGGCCGCCAGCTCTGATTGGCCGGCCTCCAAGCAGCTGTTTATCTGTGACGTGAATGCAGGCCCCGCCCACCACGTCGAGGCTGACCGGCTCCGACAGTACTTCCATGTCGTCGTTCGGTTTCCGCGCCCCAACGCGTCAGCGGTCATACTCGATCTTTTCGAGAAGGAGAAGCAGGACTATGCGTTCTGTCTGAGGCATGCGCTTCGATTAACTTCGACGTACGTTCTAATAGTTGAGGATGATGCAGTCGCACAAGACGACGTTTTCCACGTTCTGCGACACATACTGAGCACACGAACACTTGCACCAGGAACCCACTCCTGGTCTCATCTGAAGCTGTACTACCCAGAACGATGGCAGGGATTTTCACTGGATTTCCGGACAGCTGTAGAACTTGCCTCACTCTTTTGTATCGCGTACATGTTTTGTTCCACCATTTTACGCTGGTGGTCGGGTGAAGGGAGGCATAGGTTCAGGCAAACAGTACCGGGAGGAGTTTTGGTTGTCCTCGTAGCACTGTCGGTAGGCCGACAACATCTGACTCGGCTGAAACGAATCAGTCCTTACCTCTACTCACTGGCACCAGATCCGGCCTGCTGTTCCCCGGCAGTGTTCTACAATGCTGAATTTGCCAAACTGCTCGTTCCACATTTGCTGAATGAAGTGCAGTGTAGCAATGCTTATCCGCTGGATATGGCATTGAAGGGATTTGCTGATCGGTTACAGTGGCCCGGCTTTCGTGTTGAACCGAATCTCTTCCGGCACATCGGGCTGATGTCGACTATGAAAGGCTTCTCAAGATACATTGAAGATTTCCTCATGTAGTCATCAGACATTTACACAGCAGTCGTGGAATCTCTGAAAAAGTGGGATGGTTCATGCATGTTATGGGGATCACCGTGGAAAATTTTAGAAAATATATGTGCAAATCTGTGCAATTCAATGCACTTTGCAGTGTGAAATATGCACAATGTAAAAACATTCTGATTTTTAGAGATCAATTTGATGATATCAAATCATCAAAAGAGGCAGGAAAAAATTGATGCTTTTTCATGCCACTTTTAAAAATGACACAGAATTCATCGTCCCTGCAATATAGGTTTCACATCCTATGTGTTTGCAGTATATTTTTTGTTGTTGAAATATGATTTTTTACCGCTGAGTGTTGTGTGTATGTGTTTTACATAATCAGTACTGTCATGGTTAAAATTCTACGTTTGTTTAATCTTAGTTTAGTTTTCGTTGTGTTTATGTTGCCAAGATGTACACTGTTACAAGGTGCACACAGATCCTGGAAAGTCCAGTTTAAAATTCAAAATTTCCAGGCCTGCAAAGTCACAGAGTCAGGTCTGTGTGCTCGAAAGTCATGGTAAATAAACCAAATGGTTGTCACGTTTAATTTTGGACCCATGTAGATGTGTATGTTATTTGTTAAATGGACATCAATGGTCCGGGAAAATGCACATAAAAAGGCCCTGGAAAGTCACGAGAACCACTTTCAGTGGTCTGTATGCACCCTGCAGTTTGTCTGTTAGCCAGTTATTTTATAATGATTATGTATGGTGTACATACAGTATATTTTCACTTAGTTACTTTTATTTATTGGAGATCTTTTCATTCCCTTAATTCAGAAATTTCATTGTACTTGAATTCAGTTACCATTCCTGTAGTAGCATGCCAAAATTTCCAGTATTAATTTACATGCACATGTCATCTGATATTGTGGATTAAATAAATTGTTGTATTGTCGAATTAAAAAAATGGCACTTAATGAGCACACTCACATGTTTAATGATTAAATCTTCGTACAGGATAAAACTAGGACTGTAAGGCTTCTTGTCAAGGTATATTGAAGTTAATATTAACTTGATGTGCTGAATGCCTTTGCTACTGATATTTATAGAGCAAATTTCACAAGACATTGCATTCGACTGAGTCATCTACTGCCATTTAGTGTGACAGTTTGACTAAATACTGACAACCTGTTTGCTATTTTTCACCTCCTTTAATAGGCCTTTAATACTTCAGAAAATGAAAAAGAAACTTGTACAGCTGAACTTTGTAGAAATTCGACAAAGCTGTGCTAAATGAATCGAGCACAAACATGAACTTTTGCATCATATATCTAACACACATTCTCAACAGCCGCCTAATGCACAGAAACAATGTCACCGATATAATCTCGATGTAAAGTACTCACACAGTGCAGGTCTACACAGTCCAGCATTACAAGAACAAACCAACTATGAAACAAAAAGAACTGAAACGGGACGTTATGATGCTTAATGATAGTTTCTTAACCTTTTCTCAGCGTATCTTTGTCTGGTACATAGAAGAACATAAAGGAAATGTTACAAAAAGGGTGAAACTTTGCATTTCAATCACAAAAATTGAAGAAGATTAACTACAATACTGTAATACTGGTCAACATGATGGTTAATAATTTAGATTTCTTCAATCAATATCCAATAATGCTCACCGGCTCAACCATGGCAGGCATGGAATTTGGTCAATGAAGCATTTTATTTAGACACGACTGAACTCCACATTACCACATGAAACACCAGCTTCAGACTAGAAGAGTTATCTGGTAGCAGATGAAGAAAGCAAAAAAACTATTCTGGGACTTATATTGGACCATGTGATTACTTAGAGAACAAACAGTGACTTAGTAGCAGTCAGTTCAAAGTAAACAGGCACAGACAGACAGACAGCATGTAATCATGTAATGTGCAATAATGCATCCTGCAAGAAAAGAGGGTGTGACAGCTACACTGTAATCAGCATTAACTTGATGAATAAACACACTAATGCCCGCAACTGGAAAACGCTTCTGAAATTTACTCTCAAGTTCTGTAGCTTGCTGTCAGGGTTCTTTGAAGCCAGTAGTCCACAGAGTTCACATTTTACCAGCTACTGATTGAAACTGATTGATTAATGACACTTTAGCGAGGTTTACCTTAGCAAATTCTGACAAAAATATACCAGTCAAAAAGAGTTTTCATTAATCAGCATTTACTACAACTATTTCTGATTCTGGGGATTTTCTCCAACCTAACATATCATTGGGGTCTGCAGCCTCCTTCAATTCCTGGCTTTATTCTGCTGCCTCACACAAAACAAATTTTGTCTGATGTTAAAATATTTAACGGCACTAAGAACCCTGGCAAATACTGCATGACTATTACAGACTGTCATTGTGAAATAAACAGTTTATTTATACGCTTCTTCGCGTCAGTATATTGAAATTATTAAACTCCGCTGCATAATGAAAAGCAGGTTTAAGCAGACGTAAGACATCTAACCACACAAATATGCTCATGTATATATCACTACTGCAGTACGCTAATATACCGGGTGGGCCAAGAAAGTGACACCCTTTTCAACTACGTCAACACAATGCCACAAAAACTGCAAAACACCAGATATTTATGCTGTTTGAACACATTTTAACATTTAACTAGCACATTTATATTGTGAATAATTTGTAGTTAATAACTACAAATTATTCACAGTATAAATGTGCTCACTTATTCGCAAAACATGTTCGTAATTCTTTCGGAACCCCAGTGTTTTTCCACATGCAGTTTGTGAAGCAAAAGCATTCATTGTTAGTTAATCAAACCGTTGTCACTACATTTAAAAAACAGAACTTGTTTACATCCACAGACCTATATATAAATACCTAGATAGAGGGCTGCCATCTCTCAGCATTGCATATGGCGACCCACTCAAACTCACCTCTCCTGCCCAGCATTTGACGCATGTGCGGCAGCCAAACTTGTCGTCTGCTCCACAGACCTCGCGCGCATGCGCCACCGTGAGAGTAGGCGAGAGCGCGAGTTTATGCTAGGAAATTCCAGAATGAAATTACCCGACGAGATGCATGCTGGGTAGGAGAGGTGACTTTGAAGGGGTCGCGGATTGGCTGGCAGTGCTCCCCCTGTGTTTACATCGGATACTATGTGACGATGACGTCATTTAATGAAAACGATACACGACTAAATAAAATTTGCAAATATAATGCATCTTACAAGGAAGGACACTCAAATACCAAAAAGTATCACTTTTTTGGCCCACTGTGTACATCTTTTCTTCAGAAAAGTGATTCATGTAAAATAAAACAAGCACATTTTTGCTCCTAACAAGCTCGAACTCGAAACAAAAACCACAAATAAATTAAAATTTACATACTAACAGTAACAGACATAATATTCAACAACAATATTATAAACAAACGCTATTTTGTTCGCATCAACGAAGTCAGTAGCACATCGTAGCAGACGTGAATAATTCAAAGCTTGGACTAAACTGTTGCATCGTTCTGTGGCTGCTGAGTCGATGAGGACGTAGCAGGAAAGACTGGCGGATACAGCTGCAAAACATAACAACATCAGCAGTGCTTAATTCATACAAAAAGCAGTGGCGCTATTGTCACTCGGGGCGCCAAGATGGAGAGGAGGGGAATGGGTACAGGGTATCCCCCTCTGCAGCTGACTAGGGATCTAGGGGAGTGTTGTAAGCTCTCCCATTGGAGTCCAGGGGAGAGCCTCAGCCGAAAACGACTTTTTGTGAATTTTGAGCTTGAATAATGTCACGCATAGCAAAGCGTACCGCCAGTGTGACAACACAAACTGTTGGTACGGCGTACCGCCTCCAAAATGAGTGATGGTACGCCGTACCCGACGGTACTGGCACAAATTTAGCCATGAACGTCAGCATTTACCACCATCACTACTACTGTCCCAAACAAGGATCCCCGATATTAATGATTGTAACTTGAAGAAAGATCATTAGATTTTAATATTTTTGAGTAAAAATATTCCTGACACAACTGGTCATCAAACAACCATTCAAGTTCCCACCTCACCCAATGTGTGCTTCCGCACTACCTGGGGAAAACGGAACACATGAAATAGGCGTTGAAATGAACAAAAACGTCAAAAACATCCCCGACTTATTGATTGCTCTTGAAAGATGGTAAAAAATGGTAAAAAATGGTAAAGGGGGCCATACCCCAGTGGGGCTTAGGCGGGGTGCTCATCTCCCAGATATTGGCCGTTGAGCCCGTAGGTGGATAGACCACTGAGTCTGTGACGCATGGCCAGTGCGACGCCAGACCTACGGTTACCTTCCCAGCCGCAGAGCGTCACCGCCCCTTGGCCGGTACCAAATTAAACTGCTTGGTGACAGAGGCACATAGGATGATCAGAATTTAATACTTTTCGGTAGAGGCATTCGTGACAGAACGTTAGTGGTTCATACCGAAAGTAGGTTCTGAGGGACGTAGCCCTGGCGGTCGTCAACAGTTGCCCACCACCACTCCGACTCCGTGCCGTCGCCCTTGCGACTGACCCGCAGACATTTGCCCTTGACGAAGGTCAACTCGTCCGTGTTCTTGGCGATGTAGTCGCACGTAGCGTAGACCACGCCGTCGTTAGCTACACCCAGCTTGCAGATCGACTCTAACGAATCACCACACAAAAGAGCGTCTGGACTCTGGAATCAACAGAGCCCAAAATAATTGAAAATTCCTACTGCACACCTCTCCTTCCCTACCTT
>Ga0056124_1000718_pt1 | contig 11110 bp, 10 predicted proteins | sample WorMetHEROISLAND_2_FD_70069 | JGI IMG/M metagenome (GOLD analysis project Ga0056124, IMG submission 70069) | Marine gutless worms symbiont microbial communities from Max Planck institute for Marine Microbiology, Germany - Olavius sp. 4 HERON ISLAND | ecosystem: Host-associated > Annelida >... | reverse complement strand
AGGGCCCTAAATGAGAGGGGGTAGGAAAATTTTGCGATTTTGAACCAATAACTGGCCATATCTCGGAAACGGTGCGAGATAGGGCCAAGGTTACAATTAATCACTAATAGGAAGTCAAACGCGGGTTTCGATTGACACCGAAAGCAATGACCTTGAATGACCTTGAGCACTAAAATAGAGGTTTTTTTACGGATTTTACATTTGCTCGCAGTGGGCCTTCATACACGCACTGCTGTCGCGCGTTCCCTTTGCGTTAGCTGGGCTTTCTTGTTAGCTTTGATACTGTAGATGCTAACGCCTTCTGTTCCGGCTAACTACTTGAGTGACCGAGTCTGTGCTTTTGACCATTTTTATTAGTATTTTAGTTTCTTTTTTAAATGTTGTACTGAATGTATGTTTTAATAATAATGACAACCTCGGTAGTTATAGATCTTTTTAATGTTATGCAAGAGATTTGCAATTCTTTAGTCGTCTGTCTGCCTGTCCTAGTACGGACCATGTCGATATGTTTACGTGTCAGTCTGTTGTCGGATTCTTATTAACGACAAACATGTGGTTGGATAATTAGAAATCGGTCAGTTATTGCAGCCTTAGAATTACGATTCGTCTTTTCATTTCGATGAAGTTTTCTTGGATTTGCTCTGATTATTCAGGGAAAGATGAATTATAGTAAGCTCTAGGATTATGATACAGCCTGTGCAGCTGAAGGCAGAAATTACTTAGGTCATTGTATCGTCTTTGTTAATTTGTGATGTAATAGCAGAGTGCATTGTTACGCGGCCAGCCTAACAGGTCGCATTACGGGTCTTGCCCGTCCGGTTGTCTGTCTGTTCCGTACGGGCTCCTAGCTGGAAAACAAAAAGCCGTCGACAATTGGTGTGAACGTTCGCCACGGCTAGAGTAACTGCTGTGGTAATTTTGAGGTCGTAGGTCAGAGTAAGGCTTAGGGTCTCGCAGTGCAGTGGGCCAGTACGTATAGCTAGGTGGACGGCCGCATATCATGTCGGCACTGGGCTGACATCTTCGGTTGTTGAAGCTGTGGTCACCGAGTGTCCAGTCAACTGATAGTGAGTGAGCCGGGATATAGAGAGTGTGTGTGTTGCGTGTAGTGGATGCTGCTGCTGCTGCTGCTGCTGCTGCTGCAGTGCAGACAAGTGATGCACAAATTGAGTTGAGTCAGGCGCTGGGTGGATTGCGTGCGTGAGGCGCCCACCCGCCGTGAGGGCGATCCACCAAACGCCTGTGGGGCGAAGTCAACGATTCCTGAATACTATTTGCAACCGTGTAATGAGCCAAATGCTGCATATCGGCGTCTAGTTCCAGCTTAATGCAAGTCGCCATTTTATACGTCCAAACTGAACAGTAAAAATCACAACTGCATCGTCGTGCAACTGACCAAAGGTGCACAATTTCAGCCCGACCACCAAACGATTTTTGGTACGGTTTGAGGCTGAATTCGTCCATCTACTGACACTTGGAATGACTCGTTAGTATTTCTACTGGGCTGGCGAAGGTTACAACGATCCCCAGACCGCGTAGCTGGATTGCAGCTGGATTTATGGGTCGAAACAAGGAAGGGAGAGGAGAGAAGGGTGGGAATGGGCGGAATAGGAGCGATAAGTGAAGGGATGGAATAAAGGGCCCCGCACACCACAATGATTAGTGATAGTGGGCGCTGAGTGTGCCCGTAGGTACTGCTGCTGCTGCTGCTGCTGGAGACATCACATGGATGACTGGGATGACTGACTGTGATGATAAGACTGCTTTGAAGTGCCCACTGGCGATTATGTGACGATCTCCACACTGCATTTGATGGCTGTGTGAGACGATCCGTGTACTGCCTACGTCAAGCCCAGCGTAAAACTAAGTTCGGAGACTGCGGCTTCGACTTTGCCTGACCTGCTGACTCTTTCTTCCAGATCATATACATGGCAATGGTCTCTTCAGACGTCATCTCTCTTTCGTACAGCATACTAACGTTACTGTTGTCAGCGGTCCTTCACGTTTCTCGTAAATGGCGCTCCATGAATTTTTGTCGTTGTATTGCATTGTATTGGATGTTGCTGGTGGTTGTAGATTGGTGCTGCTAGTGGAAAGTTGAAAACGTTCATCATTGAACCATTTGTTGCTCATAAGCAGGTTGTTGCAGTACAAATTATTCGTCATTATGTGAGATGAATGTATTTATTTATTTATTTAATATGAAATCGTACACAAAGTACACATAAAAAGTAGTGAAAAATAAAAACTACCCAAAACATACAGATACGCAATCAATCTGTACATAAAAAAGAAATAAAGTCCCTAATGTCCTGCAAACTAAAAACATTACTAGATAACTGCAACATATTGTCTCTTATTAATGTTATAGTTACTAAGTTACTGAAGTCACGACCACATGGCGCTATACAAATTAGATTATTATTATTATTATTTTTTAAACCATCAGTACTCAATTCCCGAGGGAAGAAAACTAAACAAGGTGTAAATGGCTGCAACGGCGGACTACTCGAACGGAAAAGTGCCTAAGAATGAGACCGCATTTCCCCTTTGCAGAGCCACGGACAGCCTCTGAAACATCATTATTATTATTAAAGTGGACGATTAAGTCAATGCCTTGTTGTACTTTTTCCTTTTCTTTTTTTTGTTTATTTGTATATCGCATCATGGGCTTGGCTTGCCTGATATAAGGCTTGATTGATTGATTGATTGATTGATTGATTGATTGATGTTAGTCATGTTCCATGTTCCATAACTATGATAAAATGGTTTTCTGCATGGTATTTGATATAATTTGTTGGTTTGTTTTGTGTGACAGAATGAAGAATTTTACGTGTGTATCTACTCACACAGACAGGGTGACACGATTCTGTTCCATCATGAAGGTGGTGTTGAAATAGGAGATGTTGATGCTAAGGTAAATTCATTGCGTGTAAGAATGATGCTTCAAATATGGCTTAAAAATAGGTCCATGAGTTGTCAGGTCATGAATATGTGTGAAGTATTTGTAAAGCTGGACCCGGTAATACTTTCTTCGGGGGTGTAGAATAGGCCCACTCCGTTTCCCGGCCGGATGGCGTAAGAGGCGCCTAAACCAGGCTTTTAGTTTTGTATTGGTATAGTTAGATTTTGCGTGTGTGTGTCTTTTGTTAGTTAGTATTACGTTTGTGTCCATGTGTATCTAGGTAGTATATTATTGTGTTTTTGGTTTTTGTGTTGGTTTGATTGATTTTGCTGTTAATTTTTGTTGTCCATACCAGTGCAAGTGATTGCCTGGAGGACCGTCTCTGAAATGACCTGTATAATCTGTCAAGTGGGACGTTAAACCTTACTCACTCACTCACTTTCTTGCTGGGGTGTTGATGATATCTTTGTAGATGTATTAACAGTTGAATTGATTGTATGTGGTAAAGTAAGTCTTGGACATTTTATTATTTATTCGGTAATTGATCATACCGTAGTTTCAGTTGTTAGTATTGCTGAGTGATGTAAGAGATAACAAGTGACTAGTGAGTCTCCACAACTGTTTTCTTGAGTAGATGCAAGACCACTTGCCTTGTCACTAAAGAGCCAGCTCTGCCACGTATCTAAGATGTTGCTGCACTTAGCCAGAAGCTCAATAGTTATTGTTTGAGGTGTCATGTGTGGATTTCTGGTGGTTATTTAGAACTACAAATTACTAGGACTGTGATGAGTTAATTGAATGGTTGTAATTGTATTCCTTTGTTTAGTTTAACCACCAAAAATCCACACCTGACTTCTCCGTTCTGCTGGTACCAACCGTCTGGCAGTGCCGCCTGTTGGGTTGACAACTGTCGCCAACCAAGCTTTCCCGGTTGTCAGCCCACAGACATGGAACGATCTGCCAGATGACATGATTTCAGCAGAATTGTTATCCACTCACCTGTTTACCTAATCTTTTTTTCTGATTATTCCCTGGACTGGACTTCACTTAACCTCTCTCAAGTGGACCTAGCAGTAGTTTGTATTAATTAGGCCACTTTAAAATGCAGTATTTTTTCATTATTTTAAGGCATCACGGCTTGAGATTCCTATCGATGCTGTTCTGTCGGAGGCTGACGTCAAAAGTCAACTTCTGAGCAAAGTTGACAACAGCAGCAAACAGTGAGTCTTGTCGACTGGATTATTCGTTGTATTTTTTTTTAATTTTGCAAACTTGCACTTTAAATCTGTTTGTGATTTCACTTACAGTACGATATCATAGTGTTTAATTTTTCACCATTTATCATCCCTTATCAGCATTTGGTGTGTTCTATGTTTTGTTAGCTGTAGCTTGATAAAGTTAAGCAATTATTGTGATTTATTAAATTCATTACAGTAACATCTTACCAGTGGTAGTTTCTGCTTGTAGAGCTGTTCTGGGATTCATTGCGTCTTTGTACAAAGTGTATTGCGATCTGTACTTCACATACCTTGAAATTAACCCACTCGGTAAGTTAATAATGACTTATTGTGTTATGTTTGCTGATGTATGCATATGTTTGTGGCCTTTCATATAGAAGAGTTAAAACAAATTTTTACACAGAATTGTATGTTACTTACTTTGAGCGATTATTTTTGTGATCGCGAGGTCGCAGGTTTGACTCCCGGCCATTCCACTGCCAGGTAACAACCCTGGGCAAGTTGTTCACACACCTGTCTCTGTCACCAAGCAGTATAATTTGGTACCAGCCTAACCGCTGGAAAGGTAAAGGCAGTATATGGGAGAGGTGTGGCCTACCACCCATATAACTGAGCTGTGTTTGCAGCTCACTGCCGGCTCATGGCCAGTTAACGGAGATGAGCACCGAGCCCTAAGGTCACAGAGCTGTGAGAGGGCGCTATTGACTACGGGTACTTTACCTTTACCACTTAGTAAGCAGAATTAGCCTCATAATAAGTGAAGTGAAATTTGATATTACCATTTTTTTATTAATGTGCATGAATATTTTAATTGTTGTATTAATTGTGGTGTTATGACGTAGGATTGTTGAAGATAGCAGATACTGCATATTTTATATGGCAAATAAAGTGATGTGCTTCCACTTCATTCATAATTACTGATGCTCTGCTTTTCATTATTATGTAGAAATGTGGCCGAGTTAAATTGGAGACTGTAAATTGTATGTTGGTTGTAGTGCTTAAGTAGAATGTATTGTGTGTGGTGAACAGTTGTGACTGGAGGAAAGGTGTTCATCTTAGACCTTGCAGCCAAACTAGATCAGTGTGCTGAATACATATGCAAGCAGCAGTGGGGTGACTTGGAGTTTCCGCCACCTTTTGGCCGTGAAGCATTTCCCGAGGTAACATACTGTATAACATATAACATGCTCTCATACTAGTCAGTCCTCCCCTTCCACTCGTCCTGAAATTCCTGAAATTTGAGACTTGCCCTTTAATGTCCTAAACTAAGCAGATTTGTTCAGAATATTTTTGGCTTGTCCACTGTGTATAATCCAACACATATATGCAAAACAACCATTTATTGGCCATTTGTTTTTATTTTTCATGTCCCAAAGTTCTCGTACAGAAAGCAAAAGTGCTATTTTTGCAGATTAGATGCCCTTCTTTTGTTTTTTTTTAGATCTTTGCCTGTTGTCTTTAACTTTGTAGATTGTTAGTGCAGTGTTACTAGTGACGTGGTTCTATTCCTGATGCACAGTCATCGAAGATAATTTGTAGTCCACAGAGATAAAACATATTGTGATTTGGTACTGGGTAAAATAAATCAGTAAGTAATGATTGTGAATTTGTCAGTCTGTATATGGATAGTGCAATGTGGTGCCTGGGTGTGCTAATAGGAAGCATACATAGCTGAACTTGATGCTAAGAGTGGTGCTAGTCTCAAGCTGACCATACTGAACCCGGCTGGACGCATCTGGACAATGGTCGCTGGTGGCGGCGCTTCAGTCATATATGCGTGGGTATTCGGTCTCGTCTTGTGTTGCGTCAGAGTAGCCTATCTCATGTCATATCAGTGTAATAGAACTTGGATTTGAATATTTTGAACTGGTGAACATTCGGTTTATCACCATTCCCGAAATGCATTATAATAATGTGTCTCAGTGAACACAAATACTTATTCTATGCTATGTAAATTTGCGTACGTTTGACTTAACTGCAAGTTCAAAATGTCGCTGCAGCAAGTAAAACGATGCAAACTGTCCGGTAATAATGTATTTTCAGCCATAAACTTTGATAAAAATAACGACAACAACAACCAAAAAAAACTCATCATGTAGCATAGAATAAGAATTTGTGTTTACTCAGACACATTATTATGATGCATCTCGGGAATGGTGATATGGAGAATACTCTGTGCAGTCACTGTTGAATATGGTCAGCTTATGAAGCTGTAGACGTTTGCTTCTTCTCTGCCATTGTCAGTCAATCAGTCAAAGCACAGATGCATAGTGCCATGAATCAGAGGCCCATAATGTCAGAGACTAGGCTGCGTGTTCACGTCTACTATATGCAATATCAAAAAGTTTAGTTTTTAATCTACTTTTAAAAGTGCATAGAAGTTTGGCGGATCTACAGTTATGCGACAGTGAGTTCCGGACTGAAGGAGCTCTAACGCTGAATGCTTTTGCTGACAATGCTAGCACCATTTGAGATAAGAAAGAAACAGTAACGGTTATATTACAGTTATTGTGGCCAGCAGCTTGTTGCGGCGTTCTGACAGCAGCCACCATTGATAGTTTTAGTTTATATATTTAACTCATTTATGTTGTTTGGAGTGAGTAAGAAACTACACAATAATCTGACAATTTTAGCAATCATTTAGAATGCACAGGATCACTGCAGACATGTGTATGTATTGTACAGGCAGTTGTGTTGTGAACATTAAATAAGTGTGTAAATTTTATTATTCGGAGGAATTGCTTTTGCAGCACAAGCGATTCCGCCTATCCCTACACATTTCTCCATATCGTAGTCTGTCTGTTGTCAGTCACATTCGTGCCCTCTGCTTAAGCCGGTCGACGAATTTAGATGCCATTCGGCAGGTTCACTTGTGGGGTCCAATTCCACATTGTGTTAGATGGGGGTCCCTAACCCCCAGGGGAAGGAGAGATTTGGGGGCCAAACGCCCAGCCGAAACATGCAATTGCAGATTGCAGCCAGACCGTCAGTCCTATGCTGCCATCTGGCAAATACAAACGAGGAGTTAGTTGCGTGGAGTTGCCACAGCAATTCCGCCTTTTGCCAAATTACTTTGGTCCTTGTTTCAATAGCGGCAGAATACCACTAGATTGCTCAGCCACATGTAAATATTTGAACGTATGAACAGTACACAGTGAGCAGGGACGCATTGATTAGCATCATAATGATGTTGAGGCAAACAGGCAGTGTAGTGATAAAACGTGTTTGTTGATAGAGATACAATCTGTGATATGGGTGGAGCTGCAGAGCTTGCAAACTACGGTGAATACTCGGGTGCTCCCAGTGAACAGCAGACCTACGACTATGCCAAGACCTTACTCAGTCTCATGTGCAAAAACGTGCATCCACAAGGTGTGTATTATTGCCTGGTATTTAAAAGAAATTAAAGGTGGCTATAGCTCCTCATGGAACCCATCTCCAAGCTACAGAGCGTCACCTGCCATATTGGATCACACAGTGTTACCCGACACAGGTGAACGTGCCCCACCTTAACCCCAGCCAGGCTGGCTGATACTTGATTTCCCCACTCCGGAGGGATGGAAGGCTGAGTTTACCTAGGAATGGTGTTATAGACATGGGAGAATGATGCGGCGAGGTGCAATCTAGTTAAGCTAGCATATGACTTCTGTCAACCAGATGGCTTCTCTCAATAACACCAGCACCTGTAACTGACTGGATCTCTATGCTCGCAGTTGTAGTAACTCTTGTTTACTGTTTTGCAGAACTTTCTATTTTCTCCGTCGTTGTCAGTACTAGGTCGCTAGGCCACATCACCTACCCAAGCCAACTTAGCCTGGCTGTCCTTGGAGGGATGGCTAGGCTGAGTCATCTTACATAGTTTGTAATATACCAAGACAATGAGTGGTCACCCACTTGGTACTAACCAGTCAGTGATGAACGTTCCTTCATTAACGCTTAAAAAACTTCAATAAACTCCTGAGGGATAAGGATGCTAATGTCAGATCTTACTTTGTTTCGTCTCAGTTAATCATGCATGCTTTTTGCCGGATGTCTTGCTTAAAGATGCACATGATGCATATGTTATTATTTTCAGTTAATTTTTGTAGTCATCTAGTACAGCATGTTTTGATGCTGTTCTGTTGGCAAAGGCCAACATTTTGTAAAACAAGTCCTGCGCTAACAATTCCTAAAAAACATTTGCCAGTTAAACAGAGATCAGAAGTGGTGATGTTAGCAGTATTACTGTAGCAAGAATACAGGGGGCAAAAAAAAACAAAATTCCAAAACTTTTGACATATAACACCTTTCTACCACTAACCGTTACTAAGGTATCCATGCTCAAAAATAGTCGTAGTGTTTTTTTTGGATACTGTTTGATGTAGAATGTCTGAAATGCTGCTTTCTATCATGTATCTAGGTAAAGTTCTCATCATTGGTGGAGGAATCGCCAACTTTACGAATGTGGCAGCTACATTTAAAGTGAGTATTGCACTGTTGGAGTTTTGTGTGCCTTTAGTAGACTTTCATTCTTGTAAAATACAAGCACCATACAATATTGTTTAATAATGTGCTTCGTCAGAATGCAGAGCAGAACATGAGATAAAATACAATGAAATGAACTGAGTCTGGTTTATGGTTTATAAATACAGTACTAATACTGTTAGGTCATCGGCTGTCAATGGACTGACTGTGGAGATTGCAGGATTTGTAACTAGCCGTAGTATTTGTTGTTCTTTGTACTAGAAACGGTTCATTCGTTTACAACAGAATGGTGAAAATTTGCTTATTTTATTCAGGGAATTGTACGTGCTTTGCGTGAGTACCAACGGCAGCTGATTGATGGACATGTTTCCATTTTTGTCCGGCGAGCTGGACCTAACTATCAGGAAGGACTGAGAGTTATGCGTGAGCTTGGTAAGACACACGTCGATGGTTTCTTTGTATCAACAGATTGATGTTATAATTTTTCTGTTTTTATGCATGTTTCTGCATGTTAAATGCTGATCTTAGAAGACTTCTTGGTTTTCCTTTGAATACGTTTCTGACTACGATGTCATCTACAGCCATCACTAGGTTTTCGTCCGTTTCTAACAGTTGCCGTCATGGCCCAACTCTTGAACATGTGTTACTTTTCGTGACAAGAAACATGAATGTGCATAGAGATGAACCTGGGTGCTTGCTAACCTTAATGTTATTATGTTTTCTTCCGTCCTGAAAAATGCATTTGCATTTTTGTACTTTCATATACTGAATGATAATGTTGTTTATGTTAGTGAGTGTAGAATATTTGCATGTTTTAAGTTCAAGTTAGTCAGTTCACCCTGCCCTCGCATGCTTCTTGAGGCACCTATCCCCCCTATACAGTTGTCATTGTGATTCAGTAACTGTTGGAAAAATCAGTGGTAGGTATAGTTCTTGCTGCTTGATAATAAATATTATTCGTTCTGTAAGTGAGAACATCAGTGCGAACATTTTTTATGAAACACAGGCCATACCTAAGCTTCTGTATTCAAAGAGTTCGTGTGGCAAATGTCTCGATCATTTTATTTCAAGTCAACATTTTCTGTTACCCCCTAGAAACCTACGTCGTACCCCTTCACCTGAGATTCAATATTTTTTTAATTTTTCTATGCTTGATTCACTTAGTTGTGGTGTTTCAGTCGCTATGCTTGTGCCCAGGTGAAACGCTTGGAGTGCCAATCCACGTGTTTGGTGCCGAGACTCACATGACAGCAATTGTTGGGATGGCACTCGGCAAACGAGCGATCGAGCAGCCAGTGAAGCAGCATCAGTCAACCACAGCAAACTTCCTGCTAGCTAGTGCAGAGGTGCGTGCTCAACAACTATGATTGACTTCATCTTTGTTAATAGGCATCAATGTTTGTACAAGGAAAATCAGCAGCTGCTGTACATGTGGCATCATAACTAAACCATGTCTGGCATGCATTTGATCATCGGCCTTGTTTATTCCATACGGATGCAGTAGACCACACAGCAACACAGTTTATCTGTCTTTACCTAGATATTTGATTACAGTACATTTATTTTATGGCTGTTAACTTGTTCTAGTCGTGTCTCGCTAACTGTGTGGTACGTTGACAGAATGGTGGCAATGGTCGCAGTGGTGAGGTAAGCCCGGTGGCTCAGTCGTCATGTAAGTCGAAGGCCGCTGGTGGTGGCTGTGTCGCGTCATCAGCGGTATGCAATGATGTCAGTAAGTCGTCACTGCACCTGTTCACGCGCACCACCAAGGCCATCATCTGGGGCTTGCAGTCACGAGCCGTCCAAGGAATGCTGGACTTTGATTATGTTTGTTCACGAGGCTCGCCGTCAGTCGTAGCTATGGTCTACCCATTTGTGTAAGTTATCATCACAATTTTAAATCTGGCTTTAACTTTGACAGAATTAACGATGCGTTGAAGATTTGACACCATATTTTTCCCAGGGAGGCTTCTAGGTAACAGGCCTATCTGATCTGCATCAGCCAGTTCTAACCATGATTTTTACATCCTTTTGTATGTGTTCTGTGCATTTTGTGAGGCTGTTTGTTACACTATTTTGAAAATTGACTAGCCTAAATTCCGGCTCTGTACAAATATATTTCAGCTTTGTGAAAATATTTCATAATTGAAAAGTGTACACTTATCTGCAAAGGCTGCTTAGTATCTAGTTTTTAACAAAAAAAAAGACGTCTTAAAATTTGTATTGTATACACTTTTTAATGTCAGCTAATTTTTACATTGCCAGATAAATGTCATTCATATATCTGCCTCCTGACTGGTATTTTTTTATTTTTATATGTTGTTCAGATAGCAACGATTGCCTGTTTGGTGTGTATCTGATGAGTGTCGTTGAAATTTCATGTCTCGGTATACAGTGTGAAGGAGTATCCATCAGAGTATCACGACTCCGTTCTCTAACTTTTTCACTACAATATATTCTTCCATAGGCTCAACATGTGTTTTCATGTCTAGCAAAAAAGCTA
>Ga0056124_1000717_pt1 | contig 11111 bp, 3 predicted proteins | sample WorMetHEROISLAND_2_FD_70069 | JGI IMG/M metagenome (GOLD analysis project Ga0056124, IMG submission 70069) | Marine gutless worms symbiont microbial communities from Max Planck institute for Marine Microbiology, Germany - Olavius sp. 4 HERON ISLAND | ecosystem: Host-associated > Annelida >... | reverse complement strand
TGCATCTCAGCTGTATTGTTTTGAGTATTTTCTGCTGTTTTCTGTGAATCAAAGGACATCTGACTTTATTGTGACAAAATTACACAACATTTCACCATTATTTCCATACATTTGACAATTTCGTGAACCTCACACGCCATAGGTTACTTAGGCACACACAGTATGCCTAAGATTTTGACTTGTCTTTCTTGCTGTGTATGGTGTAACAGTCTGTTTCAGGGCATACAATGCTAAGCTGTTATTGTAAGTCTTTTCATTGTGTTTGTATATATTGTGTGAAGCACATGGCTGATTATTTCAAAGTGTAGCTAGTTGTTTTTTGTGCATACTTTCTTGTGTTATAACTGCTGCCTGTACACCATTATAAGGTGTATGAGCGTTCACATTGGTATCTTGGCATCCTGGCTTATTAGCCAAAATTTTAGAAGTTACTGAACTTGGAATGCAGTAGAATAGCTGCAAATATTACACACAATTTTATTTAGATTTATCTTCTGCATAGATTGAAATTTTGGCAGTTATAAAAACGATCATCTGCATATTGTTTGTTTGCATGTTTCTGCTTGACTCTGGTTAAACATGACAGCAGATAGACGGGTCTGATTTTGTTTAAAGAAGCAACAGTTTGCCACTACTTTTGGTTAGCAGTTGTTGAAATGATGTCCATATTAAGATGTGTACAGTTGAGTTTTATATGACTTGCATGTCATCTGAGCACTACGAGTGTCATTAAGTGTTTATTGATACCTCCAGGGTTCCCACGCCTCCTGGAAAGTTCGGAATTTTTTTCATGAAAATTCCAGTACCTGGAAAGTCCTGGAAAATTACTTTGGTCCTGGAAAGTCCTGGAAATTAAAGCTTAAGGTTCTGGAAAGTCCTGGGAAAATATGCTTGAAAGTCATGCACAAGCTCCTGGAACTGAATTGCTTCTACAATCACTGCATGTACGAGTATATACAGTATATATGTAGAGACCATATGTAAATAAGTTCATCTGAACAGCTAACGTCCACATTTTGCTTCATGCTGAATTTTCTGCAATGGACTACACTCTGAATATTGTAAGTAAATGCCGTTTTTCTTTACATTTAAACATTCTTGGGCTCCGAAAGGGTCCTAGAAAATGTTTCATGGGGGTCCTGGAAAGTCCTGGATTTTGGGTCAGTAAAAGAGTGGGAACCTGTACCTCTTGTTGAACCAGCTGCCAGAATGCTGTGCAGTGCAGGTTATTATTGCAACACAATACCGACGTTAAAGTCATTTTATTGAGGCAAACAAACGAACGAACGAACGAACAAAGAAACGAAACATTACACAAACACGTACTGTCCACTGTGCGGGTGCTACGACCTAGGGAATGCGGCACGTACTACAGTGACACAGTCCACCACAATAGCTCTGCGCTGCTAAAACAAACATCATCTCATCGGACACTGTCGGTCGAATCTTCCTAGAACTAAACTAAACGAGAAACGTCTGTCTGTCTGTCTACGTTTAAACACTTTAAACACCAGATATATACTGCTACTGCAACAATTGCTATTCTGCCACTCAACACGCCGGATGCAGTAATTAACGGTATCGATGCAAACATTAATATCATTGACTCAAGTCAACAATTAAGAAGAAAACGTTCATTGAGAATTGAACGCTACTTTGTGTGCGCTGTGAGGCATAGTTCGAGAATTCGCATTTAACGAATAAAATTTTTTTAATTTGCGAATTTTTAAGAATTTTAAAACACAGAACGAATTTTATTTTTTTTTACACTTTTGAGTTTTACAAGGTGCAAACTGAAACTTCAGTGATCTCCCTATCATCATTCAGGAACTAATTTATGTAGGCTATCAGCAGTCAAAGTAGATCTACCGTTGTAAGATCACATGAAATCGTATATAATAGCATCAGTCACTCGCATGTTAATAGTCGCAGTACTGCACCCGAACGACCAGTCGAATATGGTTCCGTAGCCCCAAAAAGGTCAAACGATTTTTAGTAAATTTATTTTTTTTAAATAAAATTTGCGAATTTTGACGAATTTTGAAACCAAAAGTCACGAATTCTCGAACTACGGTATGAAGCACCAACATCGTCGGTGTGTTCATCTTACAAAGCAACGTACAGTTTTGCAAAAATCCACTCGAAGCTTTCTGCATGTTAATATCACACGCGACATACACGCTAAGCAATATTACTGTACAAACGAAGGGGCATAAATCATGTGCTGGAGGACACCCTAATGCAACTGACCCTGGGGCCCTATGGAGTATGGCCCAAACTTCACTCCAGTTTGCCATCTATGATCTATGAATGAAGCCATTTCGATGTTTGACACATTTGGTTTGACCGGCCATACGCCACCGATAGAGCCTAAGACGCTTCTCCCATACCTCAGTACAACCCAGGCCAATTCCATCCTTTAAGTGGCCTTCAGGACTTGAAGACGTCCCCCAGTATTGACGGATTTATGCCCCACTGATTGCAACACTGTTTTCACTGAATACCAGAAGCAAATGACAGCCAGAAAGCCAGTGTCGGTCGGTTTGGTGACTTGAAAGGCGACGTTCTGGTTCTTTTACTATGTGGTTATATACTATCACATACTTCGCAATAATGGTATAAAATGAACTTTAATGCCATTTTGCAAGCAGTTAAATGATCGAAGGTTAGCTAACTGGCGGAAATCGGCGAGTTAAGTTGGTGGCCATTTTAACCGATGGTTAGTGCAACCAGAAATGCGAGTTATGCAAATCAGTCAGTTAAGAGTCTAACTTAACTGACCGGTTAGTAATGGGAAACCCACTCTTGACTTAAATGATTCACAGTTCATGATGTCTATGACGAATCATATGTAGGATGAAAGCAGAAGCATGTCACTGACGGTACAGAAACCATCCGGCACAACAGCCAGCATTCAGATGTACCAGATTTTGTCTTCAGCTTCTGGCCATTTTCACGGCAAAATTTCTCATCGTATTTGGCGATTTAAGCACAATTTTAGTGCACAGAAAGACTACTCAATGTGTGCGTTTATTTCAGGTAAAAAACCACACAAAACATTAAGGACAAGTGGAGACAGACGGACAGAAACAAAAAGCTAATTGAAGTTGAAGTAAAGAAACATGGCTTCTCGACAATTAAGTTACTGGGTAATCTGGCTCCAGTCGGCTTTCGGATGTTAAATCCGGTTCCAGCCAAACTCTGAAAACCGAAATCCAGTACATCGATACAGGTCGAGCAAGATATGTATACTCTTATTACCAAGAGTTAATTGTGCGCCACGCGAAGTCAACTTTTACTAAGCACGGCTAAGTGCACACACACGCACACACGACTCGACATCAAATCAAAGTACACTAAACGACAACGACGCCAACGCAAAACACTGCACGCACTGTTTACATACAGCCACTCGCATAAACTGTCTAGCAACACATCTACAGCAGAGCACGTGAAGAGAATGACAAGAACTGTCTATCGCAGTTGTGTCACATACTAAACACAGTGCATAAACCAATGCACAAACTAAACCAATACTAATACTAGTAGTAGTACTGCGTCAATTAATACTAACTGTGTTTGTTGCTGTATCAACTGTTCACACTGAGGGTATCATGTCACACAACACAACTAATGCTTCACTTCACAGTTTATACATCCAAGTGCCCGCTACTTGGCCGGTGGGATTAATATTAGTTTTCAATTTGGTGAAAACAAAATGACTGACAAGACATATCACCTCCGGGCATCACTCAGTTATCAGTTACAAGCTGCTATGATGTCAAAGTTGTCAACGCATAGTGAGTGCTCACTCCTTTTCCACGTCCAAGCCATGACTGTGAAACAACTACCTTAGTAACCTGGCACACCCCAATGACATTCAATTTCAAAACTTTCTGCTTGCTCAATATTATGATGCAGTCAAGACATTAGAAACTACATAAGTGCCTCTGCATTGTATGAAATACCTAATACATTGCAAAGCATTGCTAAAGTATGCTTTTCACTTCAGATCCCACCTGCCAGGTAATTGGCAGTCAAACCAAAGACAACAGAACTAACATCAAGATGCGACACTTGACTACCGCCCGTGCGTCCTGGACAAATGTCTACAATGAACGGTATTATTAAATGCAGATGCAAGAAAAAACAGAGTCAGTGTGAAAGTGCCCACCGACTGCAGTTGAAACATCTGTCAGAAAGACGTGTTAAAATATTACCACTAAAAATCTTAAAAACGACACTTTTATCTTGGCACACAGACGCTTTGTGCCTGATTTCTTTTACCAAAGAATTCACCAGATGGCAGCCTAGTGCCGTACCTTGTCATGTTAGTTCTATGATTTCTTTCAAACGACACTAGGGACATTTAGCGCGTGTTTACATTTACTGTAGTGTAGCAACTACTAGTGCAAAGTGGCAGACACGTTTCGGCTAATCGCACGCAACAATGTGCACGGAGCACTGACTAAGCATGCCGTTATTCTGTTAGCATTTACACGGCAAAGTTTTCAACGTTTCGTTCAAATAAACACTCAAACAGAACATTTTCTGTTACTGCTAAATTATTCCGTTTAAAACATATATGCTTTTGATGTTTCTCTGACAATGCAACAGTAATACAACATAAAAATCCAGAGACTGCAATAAAACAATTCAAAGGTATCAATGACTCAAAACTACAAGTAGTAATAATATTAATAACAGTATGAAGAATAATAATAGCATAAACAGAAGAATAAACAGAAGAAAGTAAACACAATTAAGGATTATTTATGCTCAAAATACAAGAAAGGATTTTACTGCCAATAAAAAGAGAAAATGATTTTCATATGACACAAATGCAATTAAAATAGAACGGCCGCAAAGTAACAACATAGTTTGCTTACAAACACAACAGTGACGAAAATGACAAGATAAACCCACGTTATTTAACTAATTAAAACCAAAATGTTCCTAGTTAAAACAATGCAGTCAATGCAGCTGGTTGCGGGTGAGGGCGTGACGACGGCAGCATAAGCAACAGCTGTTGTGTTGAAGCTAGCTCGCAATGGCAAAATCACCACAAACATCGACGTAATCACTAGAACTAGGGGTGTGCAGAATCGTTTTTTTTAAGTTCACTTCAGTTTTGGTTCGGTTTTTACAATAACTGCGGTTTTCGGTTCGGAATAGTCGTGGGTTCAGTTTCGTTAGGAAACCATGATTATGGTTCAGGGGCCTAATTTACAAAACTTCGTAAAATGCACTTACGAAAATGTTACGAGAGAGTTACGAATAGTTTCGTAAACTTCTCGTAAACTCTTCCAACTCTCTTGGACTCTTTCGTAACTCTCTAGTCCATCGTACGTTTTTCGTAATTCTTTCGCAATTCTTTCGTAACCTTTTTTTCATACGATAGCTTATTAGCTGACATACGAAAGAGATATGAAAGAATTACGAATGTTCATTTTACGAAGTTTTGTAAATTAGGCCCCAGAAATGGAGCGGATCTGTTTTCTTTTTGTAGTTTCTGCTAGGAACTGCATTACCAGGCAACAACAGTCAACCAGTCAACTCCCCCCTGGAAACGATTTGCACATAATTATTAAGTACGTATGAAATTTGTCATACTGGTTTTCCGCCTTAGATGCATGTGTTTGCACTTCACTTGTTGGCTGCAATTTTTGTGAACAGCCGATCGGGCACTTTTGCAAATTATACGGAAAACCAACCGAATGGAATTAAAAATTCTGGACTTTCGGTTTTCCACACACCCCTAACAAACATCCACGTACTCGCATCATAAATTACAGTGTCATCAATATTGTATCTACCACGGTATCACAGAAACCTCACACACTGGTAGCACAAGAACATGACACAAAAACCTAGAACGAACTGCTAAACACGAAGGACACAAGACCTGGTTCGGTAGCGACTACATCAGTCGTCAGGAGTGGAATAAAAGCGGGTTTATGGAATGGGGTTATAATAACAAGGGATCACATCTCCCAGCCTATTATGATACTCCACTACAACTAGTATACGGTGTAGAAAAATTGACCAGCTACGACTAACTATTCAGCTACATAGGCCGTGGTTAGATGCAAAACAAAAATGTTGCAAAAAATGATTTACTTCACACGTCATGTTCATGAGCTTGTCCGTAATAATTACTTGACCACGGTCTATCATCAACCTGTGTTCGATTCCGCTAAATTTGTATTGCAGGATTAGCGTAAGACAATTTCACATAAAACCACGGCCCAAGATGCACTATTCAGTAACTCTCCCTCAAAAATAGTCTCAAACTTGGGTCAATGTGCCTGAATTTTCAACAAAAGTAAAACGTGGCTAGTTAATTGCGACAAAATGGACAGATTTTGATGTTGTAAACCGAATGGCTGAAAGTAAAAAAAGAGTGTAATCTTGCAGTCTCATGAGGGCATGGTGCATCAAAAAATTTTTTCCGAGTATATCGGCATTATGTAATGTAACATTTTATGCAACGTGAGATCAAATACAATGACGATCAACACCGACTATGGGTACACATTTCCAAGTTTCCACGGAGAATTTTGTTTACTTCCGGTACAGCATTACAGCAGAAGTTTTTACAGTACACTGGATAATGATTTGGCTTGCTCTAGTGTGGTTAACACTATGTCCTATCAACGTAGTTGCCCTACACCGGGCCCGGTTAGTACTTGGATGGGTGACCATCGACAGATGGATAAACGACATCCGTATGTAGCCAGCCACCCAGATCAACTCAGCCTGGCCATCCCTCCATGGGTAAGCGCGATAACGACAGTGAAAGCTGGGGCATAAATGGGCACACTGTGCAATGCATTAGCCCCGTATCCATAGTCTAGCAGGATAAACTGGTGTCTGGCTGAGGGCTAAGGAAAAACAGATCAGTGTTGGCTTATGGCCTTATGAACAAATGTCAAGAAAAAGTTGTGTGCAGAAACACAAATAAACGTTGGCCATCATGTGAGGCTACCAAACGTTCTGTTTACCGATGAAAACACTCCAGTACGTCTGTTAACTAACTGGAAAATCATGAATTAGGTGACCAGAAGCAAAACATCAATAATGACCTATCATTAAGTGGGCAAGGTTGGGGTTAGGGCTAACACGATGACATGGGCAGAATCAGTACAGACTGCACACACCTCTCGACAGGTAACCTAATGCCAGCGCACAAATCTGCGAATCATTATTTGATAATGGAAGAAAACATTGAACTCAACAATCAACTGAAATATGACGTACCTAGACATATCTGTAACCATCAATCATTCAAATAAAATAATGACACATTTATAGATCCAATACAGACAGCATAATAATGTCACAAATTACCTAAAATTTTCTTGTCTAAAATAAACTTAAAAATTAAACACCTGAATCTCTTCGATGCTATGCGGACACAATGAAAATAAAACAAAATTATTTGCTAATGTGACAAATAAAATCCAATATAATGATCTCTCAGAAAGATGACACAGTCACCTTTCTGTGCACTGTTGACAGAATATTACAAGATCAGTCGACACTGCTACCATACACTCAAAAAATCTGGTCTACGAATAAGACTTTATTTGCTGTTCATGAGCTTGTCCGTAACAATTACTTGAGATTCGATTCGAAACTGGTGGAAAAGATTTGGGACAATTTCGGACTGGCTAACAAAACCGTGATGTGAAATTCGAGACGTACATTTCCAGTTATTATTACCAACGGTAGTATCATAACTGTTACTGCCACGGCTACTCTAATGCTGTTGTTTAAAATAGAAAACTAAACAGCATGGTTTGAAAAAAAACCAACAGAAAAGATGGAAATAATAAAACAAAACCGCAGGTATAACAAATGAGAATAGATCATAGCTTGGAACAAAAGAACAATTATCAGAGTACAGGAACTTTTAAAAAGCTAGTTGTTAAGGTAAAATAAATCAACAACTATAATTACTACCAGTTCTACCGTTTTTATCTTATGAAAATGATACAAAATTACAAACATGAGCAACAGGAAGATGTAAATTATCTCTATCATTTTTATCGAAAAACCACCGGAAAATATATCAATGCAACGTCGTCATCACAGAGAGCTGCTATCACACTGTGTTCTAAACAAATTAAAATCTTTTTAACCTTTCAATTTTATCAGTTCAACTAAAATCGCAAGAAAGAACCAACTTGAATCATCCACAGTTTAAAAGAAACGAAACTTGAATCTTCTGAAGCAATGATAACAAAATCACAACCAATGTGACCGCAGCGAACGACACAAACGTTTAGGGGATTTGTACGTAACCACTTCAGTAAACACGTTAACGAAAACTCCAAGTTAATGTGTAAAAACTATCAACGAGAAACAAATTTCTCGACAGGTTGGCGAGAGACAGAATTATAGCAACTACAGTACTCGATCACACTGCCAACAGTGGGGATATTCTGCTAGGGTTGCTTTCTGCGCACAATGGATACAACGAGACATTCCGAGTGACATTTTGGTCGAGGGATATGCCTGTGGAACCGGGAGCCAAAATAAAATTACGATAAAATGAACACGAAACGCGCGTTGCCTGGACGCAATACAGGGCAAATAAGGCGGTGTTTTTACCATTTAAAACAATTAAAACAGTTAACGAAGTAGCGTACTTCAGTGACACAGCACCGTTGCAAATACCCTGCTTCCCGTACGCAGCTTGAAAGTAAACGTATCCGAATTTTAGAGTTTCACTGGGCCCACGTTTCTAAACATCTGCGACAAGCCGACAGCAAATTCGTAGTTGCGTAAAACTAAAATTTGTGCAAGTTTCAACAGCATTTGTACGGTTAAATTATGCCCACACAAATCCAGTGTTAGAACTTTCAACAAAAAGAAACAAATTTCACTTCAACACCATTATTTCCAGACATCTCCAGCAAGCTAATACACACACAGTGAAGAAGCCAATCTTTTTTTTGTTACCACCCCCAAAAAAACTACCTACCGGTATGAGTTTCAACAGTATGGGTTCAGTTAAACGGTGCCTACAAAAAGCCACATTTGTCCAAACAACATTTATCTGAGACAAAAAATGAAAACTTTATCTATCTTGGCACTGAACTTTGGTGAGCTGTATGACACTTGGGAGTTTTCAAATTCAACTTTTTTAATTAATTAAAGTTTCAATTTTAAATGTTTCAAATTTTCAAGCAACACATCACCATACAAGAGAAGAAGATGTTCTTCAGCAAACTCTTGAAACATACATTAAACACAACGACAGCTGTTGAAACAGTGGTCAATTTTTCTGTGGCTCTACTTATAGCAAAGTAATACTGTAACCGAATTAACTGTTGGTAAAATCTTTCATGCAGAAGCCAAGATGTGAACAAAACCGAAAAATTCGTAGAAGTGTGCACATGTACGATGGCTTCTTTTTTCTGTGACTCCGTGTGTAGACTGCGCAGGACCATTACAGAATGGCTGTGGCAAGATCGCTTGCGTTGACGCCGGTAGAATTAAGGAAGAAGGGAGGTGTGGTAAAATCGCTGGCGTTGATGACGCTGCAGACGGTAGGCGGACCAGTATAGGCTGCTTTCTCCACTGCATCTGCTGCCCAGTTAGGCCATTTGTCGAAGCCGAAGTAGGCGGATCCCCATGTATGGGCAGCAAACATCAGTACAGTGATATGCATTGCGCAGTTCACCACTCCAGCCTTTATCTACACACAAGCAGACCAACCATAGATCATTAGTCATGCTCTGCATTCACATTGAATATGACTGCGAGTCCGAGTTCCAGGTTCCGTTTACGGCTTATTCAGCTATGAAAATTAGCTACGTTTTTACTGAATAAGCAGCAACATTGAGTATGTAAATGCATTGAACATTGTGAATGTAACTTTTTATAGCTGAATAAGCCGAAATAAGTAGGAAAAAAGTCCAGCTCCCAGTGGGGGCAAAAGTTGGATAATGCCGTTTTTACTCGTACAAACTTCGCCCGTACGAGTGCAGCGTTTGTCACAGAAGTTTAGTTTACTTACGTGTATGGCCTATGCGACAAACAGTCAAGTAACCCAGGGCATGCCCAGTTGGGCTGCAGGGACTTGAGACAGTTGACTGCTGTGTGGCCTGGCGGCCAGGTCGATTGCTAGTTTGGTTGTTGTGGGTATCATGGCCAGATTGATATACAGTACTGTTATTTCACTGGGATGTGCTGATTTTTTACTCTGTGCACGATACGTTCCTAACGTAGCGAAGAAGTGTATATGACATCACTGTAATGAATATTGACGACCGACCTCACTTCCTGGAAGAATTTCAAATGGCCATATCTCAGCAAACGATCACTGGATCCACTTCCTGTTTGGTTCTAGGTAGGGTATTTGTGATCGGGGGACACGACCGATGACGTCACGTGACCCCAAAGGGTCAGGGTCGTGACCCCAAAACCTTTGAAGCTCGGTATCTCCATAACCATGCAAGGCAGATGCATGGTCACAACGGACCACCTACAGGGAACCCACATAATGTTACGTGATAGTGCCGGCCAACATCCGGCAAAATTTCAAATGGTTTATGTCTCAGCAACTAGTGGTGCAAATTTCATAAACAGAAAACTGGCAAGTGAGCCCAAGTTGCCGAATTCACTGGTGGCCTAAGTAAGCACAGGCTTTTGCCTAAGTGGCCTACTATCGGTATACACAACTAATAAAATAATATTATAATAATATGTTTATTAGGAGAATTGCAGCATAAAATGCTGGACAAATACAAGTAGCAAAACCGGTACATATATATATAGGCCTACACATACATAGATAGAATGATACATACAGATAAAAAAAAAAATAAATAAATAAAAAATAAAATAAAATAAAATAAAATAAAATTCCAGTTCTAGTTTGGCAGCAATATCAGTTTCAAATAAAGCCAATACGTAAGCAAGCCAATTTCCATTTAAAGGGTAACTGCAGCGAAAAATTTTTATTGCAGAATATCTTTGGATTTCATGTTTACATTACAAATATATATGTCAAACTTTCCACTGAAACAGTTATTATGCAAAAAAAACAACTTTGAACAATTTTGAACTGGAAAAGCTGGGAACCAGCTACGAAGAAGTAC
>Ga0056124_1000716_pt1 | contig 11114 bp, 7 predicted proteins | sample WorMetHEROISLAND_2_FD_70069 | JGI IMG/M metagenome (GOLD analysis project Ga0056124, IMG submission 70069) | Marine gutless worms symbiont microbial communities from Max Planck institute for Marine Microbiology, Germany - Olavius sp. 4 HERON ISLAND | ecosystem: Host-associated > Annelida >... | reverse complement strand
CGGTGGGTCGGTCGGTCGGTCCTCATTATTCATTAAACTGATGTCATATACTCCTCTTCGCTACGTTAGGAACGTAGCGCGCGAGGAGTAAAAAATCTAGCCATTTTCCTATCCCCTCTCATTTAGCGCACTCGATCGGGGTGACCCCGTTCGAATGTCTGGCAAAGCTTTAGGCCTACGGATCCTGAAACAAGAGTCTTTCGCGGGGCCGAGGGTCAAGATTTCGTGATCTTAGCTTGCACCGTTTTGATAGGGCAGCAAGGTGTGACAGACAGACGGACGGACACACAGAGAGACACCAGTGCAATAACTAAGACAGGGCATCTGCCTCTGCTTCATTCGGGATATAGCGCTATATAAATGTGTTTTGATTGATTGATTGTCTTAAAACAAACAATATCATTTTACGGCATTTTGTTACTTTTGGAAGTTAGTTTTTCTCATAACTACCAGTTGTGGAAAGCTGTTCAAATCAAATTACTACATTTATTTCACTGCTAAAACGCCGACAAATCGAACTGTTCAAACACAGCACGTAACAGCAGCAGTCAAAGCCAAGAATAAAACAGCGATTCAAGTGCTTAACAAAACGCACTACAAACTGCAAACAGCAACAGAAAGCAAATCAACAGCACCGAGTAGAAAAATATAAACAACGACAAACCGAAATAAATCCTGACAACCGCAACCAAGCACAGTATACAGCTCGACCGGATCCTCACATCTAATGCCGCTAGAAATAAACGCAATTTATATTAAAACTAGAAATATGGGGCAGAGCTCAACGTGAGGCCGCCTGGCGCCGTAAGTCCGACTGGGGAGGGAGACAAATTAGGGGGTTGAAATTCCGCCTCTAGCAACGTCACGTGTCCCGAATCAGTTGCATTATCCTACACAGCACGCGCTGTGTTGATGTTGGGTGGGTCAACATTCGCGCCTTCGCCTGAAATTTTACGTTAGTGGACCAAAGTTCACCAATTGTTTTCGCCCAACGTGGGAGGGGTTGTAGTTGATCACTGGTTTTCGCTTTTTGATATCTCAATCTGTTCCGGACATATTCGCGATCAAAGTCAACGTTGTCCGAAATCACGCCTACTTTTGGACTTTTTTGCCCTCCTAAATTTTAGGGGTGTGGGCCCCTCAAAGGGTGTACCAAAATGATCACGCCTGCCTCGCGGCACGTCACGTGAAAAAGTTTTGTGACGTTACTCCCCCTATCCCCAAAGCTATAGGCGTCCACGCGCTCAATTTTGGGCCAATTTTTAAATTTATCATTGTAAGAAAATTGTTGGGGCGACCCCCATCCCCGGCGAAAGTGGGTTAGCGAGCCTTGGCCATTCTCTACCAAATGTACAAATTTGAGGGCAGCACCCCCAAAGGGCCGAAATATAGTATTCCAAAAAAATTGCTTTTGGCTGGGTGAACATGCGTGCCTATAACTTCAGTTGTTAGCGGACCAAAATTCACCAAATCGTCGTCGTCGAACGTGGGAAAGGTTGTAGTTGATGACTTGCTTTTCCGATTATCGATATCTCCATCCATTGCGGAGATATTCACGAACAAACCCCGAAGTTGTCCGAAATCGCGCCCAATTTCGCACGTTTTTGGCCCTAGATTTTTTGGGGGAAGGGGGAGGGAAAAATTTTGGGACATGGATTATAAAATTGAACACACTTGCGATCACGTGGCAAAGTTTCACGGCGATCGGCCAAGGGAGCTCAGAGATGTCGCAGTGAAAAGAAGAAAAGAAACATCAGCAGTAAAACATAAGACCGTCAGGAACTACCGTTCCGGGCGACCTAAATATAATACAGAAAATACATGGTCCCAGTCTGTACATTTACCGGTACTCGTGAACATTACGACCATTCAGTTACTCACAATCATATATAAACACAGGTAAGCTAAAGGCACCAAAATACAGCGCAACCGAGATAATAGCCGATTACTTCACATTAATAAGATACTATATGGCAAAATCAATCAGTATGAATAAATAACGCAAGACCAAAGACACAAATAGGCTGGTCTGATAGTGTCCGTTCAACAACATAGTAAACATATATCCACATAAAAGCATGCATAGATTAGATATACAGATACACATATGCATTATGGTTAACTGCGGAAAAATTTTAACTGAAACTGAAGATTCAGTCTTTCAAAGTCAACACTGAAATAAACATATGCTTGGTTTCGAATTAACCAGCCCACTTTGCCAGAACCATTCCAGGTTAGACCGATCTCAAAAATCAAATTTTACGGAATAGTTCTGACATCACTTTTCATCGGTCAGATGCCCTTTCTGTCAGCTAACTAATAGCATCTGAAGGATGTGAGACCCCGACTGTCAGTCCTTTATATAGCTTGACATACACAAAACGATCATCAGCATCCTCACAATCATAGTCGGACAATCTCTATGAAGTTGTTAGCCAGAAATTTCACAAGTTCTAACAATTAAGCTACTCTGCAAGGAATGTATTAACAACAATAAGGTTTCACATTATATTTCACATGATTACAATATCATTTACCATAACCAACATCGTCATATAGCAGATATACAAACAACGGCCACATTCTTGAAACGTCTTAGCATCAGCACCCTCACGATCATAGTTAATATAGGAAGATTTGTTATCTTAGGAAAGGATCTGCGTTCTCTAACATCTTAGGAAAAGATCTTAGGAAAATTCTTAAGAAAGTTTCAAAAATGTGGACCTAGTTATCTCAGCTACAAAAAAATTATATAAATGTACTGCACTCATCCCACGTTTTACAACTGATTAGAGATGAACCTATCACAGATGTAAGAGCACTGAAAATTATGACAAGTCTACAACAAAACTTATTCATTGTAACGCAACAGAAATGACAGGATGATACAAGTGTCGATAGTAATATCATCCTATTCACCACAAATGAATATTTAGTAAAATGTGGACATGAGTATTGAGTAACATGCATTTCCCTCATTTGACTCGAGACGTACTCGACTCACGAGAAAATCTGCAACTGAAAGTTTTGCGAGACCAGGTGTGCCAAAGTTGCTGCCAGAGGACGAAAAATACTTGAAAAAATCATCGACTATTATTTCAATCTTACCAATAATGAAAGCCGAAGTTCTCAAGAATATGATCAAGACATACAGCGAGCAACAGGGTATTTTCAGATAGCTGTGGCTTCCTAAAATGAGTTTATCACAACCTGGCAACCTGAAGCCTGGTGTTATCCAAGACAAACAGCTATATGTATGCAATGAAAACACTACTTTGAAATATCTCAGCAAGTCAACTGATCCTGCCACAAATAGACAAGTGTGAAGAACTTGCAGTCTGACTGCCGTCATAGTAATTAATAGTAACAGTAATAATAATAGTTAACGACAATCTTTACGATGCTACCATCATGGCACAGCCATTGCTAAAGTTCAACCAGTTCATTTGATGAATGCAGAATAGCACCAGGTGACCTTTGAATGAAGACAATCAACTCAAGCCACAGATCCACCTAAACTGGCAGCTGTAGCAGTGCTACATTCACCATCGCCATTTATTATTACTACTCAGCCCAAAAGCTTTTACCACCCTGCGGAGGGTAGTAGAAGGCTGAGTTGACCCAGTTGTAAGGCATCAGTTGATTGGCTCAAAGTTGTCGAGAGAATAGTGGTCGCCGTATTGTGTGAGATGTTGTTTGAGCTCGTCTCTCTGACGCTGAAGATGTGTTGGCAGCTCACTGTAGACGTCGTCAAACATCACGACTGGCGACGGTTTCTTAAGCTTCTCGGCACGTGCAAATGCCTCCAGGATCTGTGACCGGTATACACGGTAAGCCAATAAAAAAACAAACCCATGGAAAAAATTCTGTATATCAGCAATGGCAGCACGAGATTGACCCAAACTTAAGCATTTTATTAACGAACATTCACATAACATATAAAAATCAGGATACAGTATGTGAGAATGGAAAACTAGAAAACTATGACAGCACTTATCCAACTCAGTGGAAAATTAACAGAAATTCATTCTTCACTCTAAAAAGTAATTTAATAACAAAAATCGTATATGAATTCATTTTCCACACCGACTCTATCAGATTCACTACTTTGAGCAGAAATAAAGTTCTATGTCCTACTACTAAGCAAAGCATTTCTATCATACCTGTTTGCGAGTATCTGTCATCCACGTTGTTTCTTCTTTCTCCGACCACCAATCACGCTGCAGCATGAAGCTTCGCAGGCGGCTGATTGGATGGTCCTGCTTGTCCCAGTAATTTACTTCATCAACGGAACGGTAAACAGAGCTGTCATCTGACGTGCTGTGATGACCAATCCTGACGACCACACAGACAGAGAGAAAGACAGTCAGACACAGAGACAGACAGACAAACGAAGAGACAAGCCGGTAGTCGACGTGGCTCGCGACGCGCAATGCTGGGTACATACGTGCCCTCAACTAGTTTGGAAAAAAAATTGCAGCATATACCAGCTATCAATTCATTCAAGCCATGCTCACACAGTGCGACATTGGCTGTATCACCGAGAAAGAGTTTTAATTAGTTAATAATTACTTAATTAAGGGCTCGGCAGAATTAATGAGTGAAAGGAAAGATAGAGGTCGAATCAAGGTACACATTGATCGTGGCAGAATGTCTGCCTTAAAACCTAATTAATAAGAAACAGATGGAATAAGCCGAATATATACCATACGAGTGTGCCCTGAACTAGTTTAGGAAAAAAGCTGATAATCATCTTGCTGCAAAATTTGCTGCTATAGAGAGCTCCCATAGACTCAAGCTGTCGCGGCCAGACAGACAGATGGACAGATGGATGGACAGATGGATAAATCTGTGCGACAATAAGGGCTAGCTTAGCTTGCACGTCGCGAGCCAACAGTAAGACAGACACCCAAACAAATAGAGAGACAGACAAACAGTCAGAAAGACAGACAGCCATTCAGTTGCATCACTGTTATTGAATGACTTTCACGGTGAAAACAAACTAAATATACACCATCTTACAAGCTTTATGTCTTACAAGTTAATATTACAAAATTACTATTGCAGCCTTTTCGCAGCAACATTTTAGGAATAGTGCCACATTTTCTTGAGAAATCTTTGGAAGCAACTGCTGCTGAAGAGATTTCTTCACAGTCTTGCAGCCGATGTTGACAATAACAAGGCAATGAAAGCACTTTTGCTGAAGTGAGAAAGAAGTGATACGCATCAGAAAAAATGAGTCGAGATGACGAACCAAGATGAGAGGATGAGAGGTCCTACCAACTCCCCTCATACCTATAACTAACGGCTCAGTCCACGAAGGCTAACCTGTTTACCGTAGTGACATCTAGAGATGAGCAGAAATCATCCTGTCAAAGGCAACAGCACTTGCTGAAATGTCAACAAATTATTAAATAAAATTATTTATTATAGTTTATTAGTTACTGTTCCAACCAATGAGTTCACTCAAAGACACCGAGAGAGGAGAGCATTACCGGTAAGTCATGGCTTCGATGAGGAAAGGTCGACACTGACTGACTGACATGTCACGAGCTGCTTTGACAGCATTGTATACAGCAAACACATCATTGCCGTCGACACGCACTGCCGGCATGCCATAGCCCTGACCACGCACCACTGACAACACAGCCATCACAACAGCTCTTACAGGAAACCCATCTCAGAGCTACAGAGTATCACCTGCCATATGGGGTCACACATTGTTACCTGCGACCAGACACAGGTGAATGCACCACACCTTAACCCTAACTGTACTCGAATCACCTACCCCAGAGGGATAGAAGGCTGAGTTGACCTGGGTGTTTGATTACATACCAAGAGAGTTTACCCACCCGCAGACAGTCACCCATGCAGCTACTAACCGGGCCCAGCGTAGAGCAACTACGCTGACCAAAAACAATGTGTTAACCACTACATCGTTCCACCACACCAGCCTTGTATTACATGCATGCCATCTAGCATCCAGTGCGGGCAACTTACATTGACTCAAACCGAAAACTTTCAGTGAAATTACAAATACGAATATTTGACATAAACAGAATGACATTTAAGTCATTTAACTCTAATCTCCAAGATTTTCCTGGACCAAGATCATTTTTCAACACTTTCTGTGCTAAAAAGTACTGAAGAAAAATATATATAGTCAAAGCACAAGGAACTGTTGCAGCCTATGTCAGCCAGACAAATAACAAACAGTATCTATGAAAATATAATATAAATAACAATAAAAAAATACAATAACAATTGAAAAATTGAGAAATTATACCGATTCCATCACTGCGATATTGGTCTCGTGTTGGAGTTGATATAGCATAACCATTATTACGACTACATCATAACACATGAACACACTGCAGTCAGTATCAGTTGTTAATGAATAAAATGCAATAACGGTTTTCCAAAATACAACCATAGTAATTGTGGGCAATAAATAACTAGCATAACGTGGAACAAAAAGCCAAGATAAAACAGCTAAACACTGTTTAAAATGTGGCAATACAATAAGTGAGTAGTTTTACATCCCACTTGTCCTCGACACATTCCCAATGGGCACACTACGTTGCTTCGACGTCGATACAACGTCGATATCCCGTCGCGACATCGTATCGACGTTGTATCGACGTCGAAGCAACGTAGTGTGCCCATTGGGTTATAGCTCTGTTTGGAAATGAAGCTTTCCAGGCAATCAACTGCACTGGTAATGACAATGAGAATCAATGCAGCAAAAATCAAACTTAACACAAAAAAAACGTAAATAAAAATAATAAGCTACCTAAACACACAAACATAATATCAACAAACAAAATACCTGCACTCACATACACACAGGCCAACTAACAATAAAAAACCGAAAACCATGCTTATTATGGCATCTGGTCATGAAATGGACTGGGCCTATACTACAGTTCCTGGCACCCCCATTGGGCAGACAACATAGCAAAGGATAACAAGAGGACTATGGGTCATCACTAATGGGGCTAATGTGCACTACTTGAACAATGTGTGTTAATGGGATGACGCACAACTGATAAAATCGGCCATTTTGTCTGCCAATAAAATTGGCCAACAAAAATCTGCTGTGTGTAATGCAAAAATCTACTGATTTTGTCGGCCAAGAAATTCGCCCGATTTTTCGTCCAACACAGAACACGTTCTATTCTTTCTGGATATCGGTCAACAGATTTTGTTTACAATACCATGGTGACTGTTTACAATAGGAGACAAATTTTTAGTTATATTTTAGTATCAATATTTCGATATTTTAGTTATTTATTTTGTTAATTACCCTATATAATATTTATTTTCATTCATTAGATGCAGAAAAAACAACGCAATAAAAAACAATGTGATCTGATATTGTGTATTCATAAAAGTGATATCGTACAAAGTTGCAAATGATAAAATCGGTCATGTGTCATGGTTCAACGATTTTATCGGCCAATTTTCTCGAGCAACTGAACCACGCCCACAAAATTTGGCTAACTTTATCGATCGTACGTCATCTGCTTTAGGATGCAGAAACAGTAACAAACCAGAAGAAGATGACAGGGCATTCAAGCACAGCAGCAAAGTTAAAGGCTGCGTGGGCATCGCCTTCTGACGTTGCACCTTCGCCAAAGTAGCACATGACGCAGTGTTTTTTCTTTGCCATCTTGAACGCATAAGCAGCCCCAGCAGCTGATGCACAACAAATACTGGGTGGCACACAAAAAAAAGAGGAACATACATACTTTACGTGGATCGAAGTACTGGTACTGGACATTTTTGGAAGCAATTAGTTGTGTGATCATTGGAGTGAAGCGATGTCATGTTGGACACATGAACACAGTGTTTAACATGACCACCCTTTACTGTAATGATCGAGACTTAATCGTTTCCAAAAACGTCAGATACCTCGATCTACGTGAAGTATGTATGTTCCACTTTTTAATGTGCCACCTTGTATAACAAAAGCATCAGCAACAACAGGAGTACGACTAGTAACGATAGCAGGAGTATGACTAGTAACGGACAGTAAATATATCAACTTTTATTTACTATGACTGAACAGACAGCAAGAGACAGAAATAACAGAGACACACAGCAAAAAAACATACAGAATATCTACAATCACATTCTCCATTCAGAGTTCATTTAGATCAATGAATAATCAATGGCATTAATTACATGAAATTGACATAACATGCCAAATTCAAAAGACAAATAAACAAGATGTAACTTCAAAACTCAAAACTGTTAAAAATACATAATTAACAAGCATCAATTCAAGGATGGTACACAGTGCTGCACAGTAGGCCTAAATTGTCATTGAAAGTTCCATAATTACTTTAGCATTAGCCTCGCTCCTGGCCAGATTAAAGAACTGAAATAAAATTTGGATTAAGGTACTGAGAACAGAATATACTAATTATATACACTGGAATTTAAAAGTGGAACTTGAAATACAAAGAAAACAGACAAATGGAAAAAACAGCGACTTAATCAGCTGCTGCAAGCTATGTCAGTCAATAACGGATTAACGCGCTTCATCAACTTGCTGGTCAGCTAGTTCGCACCAGTCAATACTTTAGCATTAGCCTCGCACCGAAACACTGGCGCCAATACGGTGGCGCCGATATGTCCCATCGCTGAAACGGTGGTGCCAAAATGGCGGTGCTGAAATGTCCTGCTCCGATTCAAGGAGGATGCACCGACCTTGTGGCATCTGCGTAGAAAGTGTAGATGAAATGGTGACAAAGTTGAGATTTCTGGAGCCATAGTGGATAGGCATCTGTTTGCCCTTGCCCTCATCCGCACAGTTGCCATAGCACTGATTCATAAAACTGTCCAGTGGAAATTCCCGCCATACCAGTACTCCTGCACACCAAAAGTATCCCTACAAAACTCAGTCATAAAAGTACACGGTCAGTCGGTGATGTGATTCCAGTCCCTATGACATTATCTCTCTCTGAGCAAGACTAGCATACTCTAAATCATACTGACAAAATACAATGATTTGTGTAACATAGGTCTTAGACCCCTGCACGGGCCGAAAAATCGCGGCCCGGCCCGTTGATTTTTTGGCCCAGCCCGGCCCGTTTTTTTTCTCAAAATTTTCCAGGCCCAGCCAGTTTTAGGCCTGCCAAAGTTCAAGCCGGCCCGGCCTGGCCCGCCCATGTAGTGAAGATAGGCGTAAATGTGCACCCAGGTACCTTAAGGTACTAAAAACGTTTGTTCTTACTACACTAACAGTAACTGCACTTACAGTCACGTTTGTCTTGAAAAACACTCTTACAACAGTCATGTATTCTCTGTGAAGTCGTTCAAAGAGTATCAGGAATTCCAGCATTAAACAATGCACCGGCCAGTAAAGAACGCGACTAGCACGGGCGACTACGACTACATGCGCACTTTGGGGTAGTCAATCAATCAATCAATCATTTATTTGACTCAGGCACAAGGCCCATAAAACACACACATAATACACAGAGACAGTAAAGACGTAGGTAAAGTAGGTAGTTGCCTACTAAAACAAATTTTCTACACAGAGAGAGAGAGACAGGACTAGGCCTATTTATTTTCCATCTGACTGAAACGTTCGCCTACAGTCACTCGCGTAGGCCTAATTGTACAAGTCAAAAAATGTTAAAATTGGTTCATATTTATTTACATTTAGCATAGCAAGGAGAAAGTAATATTACAAGACAGAGAGGCGTACGTTACGTAACACAATTACGCAAAGCGGTGCTTGACTGAAATAGGCTGCCAAGTTAGGGTAAGACGACTTTTCAGTTAAGATTATTCATAATTTATGAAACTTCCAGACCGAAAAACGAGTTGCGATATTTAAAAAAAAAACAGGTTTGTGCGGGTTGAAACTACGCGGCCTGGCCCGCCGAACTTAAGGCCCAGCCCGGCCCGTTTTGTAACTTTTGTTTAATAAAATTTTAGGCCTGGCCCGGCCTGGGCCTGGCCGCTGGGCCACCCGGTCCATGCAGGGGTCTGACAGGTCTCACGAAGCCACCCTTGTGGGAATCTATCACATTAAGCACCAAACAAAAACAGTTCTCTGCAACATAAGTAACTTCTTCAAAAACTCATACGCGCAACAACATCCAGCCAGAAGGAAGGTTCCTTCATTTACAACGGAGAACTGATGGCAGTTTGTCAGTGTGTGTCAACAGACAGCAAACTTTGCCAGTAGTCATCATCACCATTTGACAACGATCGACAATGCCTGTCAGCTGTGGGCAGTAACAGATGCCATCAAGCAGTGCCCCCAGATTCAACAAAGTGGCTGTCAAACACCACGAGGGAGAGAGGGAGACACCATACTCATCTACTATGAGAAACATGTGAAATTCTTCACATTTTCAGGGCATTTGACCTCCCATATTGGCACTGCCAGACGAGCTCATCATTACCACAACAACAACAACAACAACAACAACAAGCTACTGAGGTCAGTCTTCTATCATTAGCAACAACGGACACAACAAATTCGCATAGTATAAACATAATATCTTACCAGCTTCCCTATACTGTCCAAAGACCAAGTCATCAGGATTGAGAGCTGCAGCTGATCCAATATGAGTGCCTTCTTCACCATAGTTGGTCATATAGAACGAGATGCGTCCTTGTCTCTGTGACTCATAAAGGATACGATCCATTGTGTTCAACAGCGTCATGTCCTTGTACATCTTAACCACTATCTCTTTGCTTAGCTACAAGTCAATTACATGGATGTACATGAGACAACAACACATGCACACACACACACACATACACACACATGTACTGTAGTGACAAAATATTGTCAGTCAAAAATCACTAGGTTTCTTATTCACTCAAATTCAGCCTACAGATGTACGGCTTTTAAAATTTAGCCCCTATCTGCTGCAATTCTCTGAGCTCCAAGATAAGCTTGAATCAAAATACTTTTTTAAATTTTAAGTTTTACTTTCAATTTACACAGCAACAGCTCAGTCAAAACAAGACCTTACCTTAGACCTTAGTCCTTCCACGTGCTGTAGTAGCACATCGGGCAGTACAGTTTCTCCATTCCGAGCGATCCCCTGTTAAGTCCAGAGCCTCCTCCCATGTCACACCCAACA
>Ga0056124_1000715_pt1 | contig 11115 bp, 4 predicted proteins | sample WorMetHEROISLAND_2_FD_70069 | JGI IMG/M metagenome (GOLD analysis project Ga0056124, IMG submission 70069) | Marine gutless worms symbiont microbial communities from Max Planck institute for Marine Microbiology, Germany - Olavius sp. 4 HERON ISLAND | ecosystem: Host-associated > Annelida >... | reverse complement strand
GGACGCTTCTGCACATGGTCTGTATCAGGTTCGATTGGCTGCAGAATACAGTAAAATTTGCCATTATTTTTGGAACTCTTTTTTATTTTTACGTAAACATAAAATAATGCAAATATATAGTCAATCCGGCTTGATCTACATCCAGACTCGATCCTAAGATTCTCTATCCGGACGGATCTGGATCTGGATGGGATTCACAGGCTTTGTATCTGGCTGGATCCGTGATCATTAGGCTTTTGGATGGAATTTTTTTTTACTTACTTATTGAGGCTGTTTACCGAGAATGGAAACTGTGTTATTGACAAATTATAGTTGACTTTAGCTTGTGTGTCAAAAAACCGCTGGATATCTGGCCAGATTCAGATTTGACTCCGGTGCACCCCTAATCATTACTAGACACAATACGCCTATGATGGCCAATCTACAGTAGTCAGTATGCTGTCCAGCCTCTAGCCCCACCACTTTCTCATTCAAATCGCAAAATTGACAATGACTTTGACAGTGTATACCAGTACTAGTGTTTTATCTTATGCATTTAGTCAGTGCATTATTTCTAGCAATAGTGACGTTCTTCAGTGAGAATATCTGTTCACTATTGAGCTGTTTCCTGTGTCTGTCTCTAGGCTAAAGATATTGGCTACAATTAGAGTTTGTCAAAGTTTCTGTTTCAGCACCAAAAGTAAAGAAATGATTGTGATGTAAATAAATGGGACAGCAAACATTTTGCAGATATCGAGAATCTTACTAAAAAGTAATAACAAGACAAGTCCTAAGTACTGTTAACTTAACAAGTGGTGCTACAGATAAAAAGTACATAAATGTATTTGGGTATGTGCTAGATGCTTAGTAAATAATTAAACTTTAATTTTTATTTAAAATTTTTTTATGAACAATTAATTGATCGTCTCAATTTGACTCAATCTGGCTGTGCCTTTGCAGCAAATATTATTACCAATGAGGTTTTATTTGTAGGTGGTTCACAAGCTAAGAAAGATGACAATAACAAGAAGATGCTGCGTGATGTTGAAGAGCTTCGTGACAAGGTTGAGAAGTTGTAGAGATGTGCTGTGAAGAGATGCTTTTGTATTCTACTGCTTAGTGCTATTTATTGCCATCTGAGTGATTGCCACATACACATGGCTGTTCTAATGCCCATTTGTCATCCAAAGATCTCCAGTCATCCATTTCAACCTTCTCAGATTGTTTAAGGGATAGTTTTTTTGCATGCCAGATGCTTTTCCTGGCATATGTAACTAATTGATGTGTGCAGTTTGTATAAAATATCACATTTTATCATTTTATATAATTTGATTGTTTTGCATTGTTTTAACCATGACGTTGGTAACAAATTTGTAGATACCTGCATATGTTTTACTGCATACTTTGTCATTTGCTCTGTAACTGGTGTCGGTGTCTGGTGATAATGTCTCAAGGTCTAAACTGCATATTGTTCATAGCCTCAGTTGAATGCTATCATTAGTTCACTGCAGAAGGTTATTACGTCAGTCACAGCTTATAAAGAAATTTCTCGGCATATAAGATGGGTGATTGTTAGATTGTTATGATCATTGATGCCATGTCATATTGTAATAATTTATCTGTAAAATTACGTTTGCTTTGGTTATTCAGTTTGCTGTTAATGGTATTTTTTGGTATTTATGTGATTTTCCTTTTAACCATTATTTTAATAGATTGGATTTTTTGTTTTAGAACCAAAGATGATTATTATTCTATTTGTTCTGCAGTTCTATACCAGCTAGGATTGTGTTGAGTTATTGTAAAAATTCAATTGTAACTTTTCGTCTGGTTTTGGCATTCACTTTGTTGTTAATGGTAATTTTTCTGTGTATATGTGTGGTTTTTCTTTTATTCATAATTTTAATAGATTTATCAGGGTTAAAAATATAACTCGAAAATTACTTCTACTTTGGACATTTGGTTTATTACGTGCGACAGCACATATTGCTAAGCACATATTAGCTATCATAATTCTGTTCGTCTGTTTGCCTGTTAGTGTCACAACCCAGTACTGATTCAAGCCCAGGTGAGATAGAGACTCAGGGTTTCCACCATATGATAGCCTAGAGTCTCTAATTTCTTGTGAGCAAATATCTTTTTCGCTGGTTGAGGAGATTCCCCTCGAACGATGGCATCAAGGAGGGGTACCCCCTAAGAAATCGTTATTTTGCCTTATTAACTCGTCTAGCGTGAGAATGGTTGCAGATAGACACATACTTGCTGCTTATCATAACAAGCACTGCTGACGACCTTTCTGCGGGTACCAACATCGATGACCTTGAACGACCCCCCAAAATAGGGTTTTTTAGTGATTTTTTCGGGATTTCAGGCTGCGACACACATTTGAAGAGTGAATTTTTGCCAAAATTACTGGAGATAGACCAAGACAACCAGCGTATGAAATTAAACTGATGCTGTCACACGTCTCGTGAGTATATATGCTCAGATTTCTTGTTGTTAGTGGTAATCTTTTTCTGTATTTATGTGGTTTTACTTTTAATCAACATTTTAGTAGATCTAGCGGATTATTTTATAGCTTTTTAAAATGCGTTATATCATTACCGGTAATTGGTTTTGTGTCCACTGTCCAGTCAGTTGAACAGGGTTTTGGTTGTTTGGTGTTAATGCTATTACTGTCAATTTATGGCCACGTTAGCAATAGCAATGACAGTCCGTTATGTTTTGCCGTGACGTTTCTTCTTTTTTCAGCTTTCAGTCTCTGAGGTTCCTTGGCTTTGGCCGATTGCCACTAAACTTTCCCACATGTTAGGAAGTTTTACAAATTGGTCAGAAATTTGGGCAGTCCTTTTCCTTTATAACATGAAAATTTTGGCCGTTTTAAGCAGTTTCCCAACTTGATGGCAAATAACTTGGAAATGTACAAGATGTCAATTGGAAATGTTCACTGAAAACTACGGACAGTCTGCTAGGTGGTGGTGTGACCTTGTCTATTTTGGTTTTCTACCAAAAAGTTGACCGTAATATAGTTTTGACCCACCCTGTGCTAGAATTGTGCTTACGTGTGTGACGTTTCTGGGCAGCAGAACTTGCAACACTTAGATCATTTTCACTGACATAAAAGGGCGACCATCAGGTAGCAATGTAATGTGGGCAGAGGGGGGTATTGTTGCCACAACTAGTTGCTGCTCACTTTGATTAGTGTATATTTTGTTCCTTGTCATAAACGTTCTGTTAAGACTGTTTAATGGCTAACTGTCAGATAATCTGACACTGACTGCTTTGATGCTGTAGTAAGGTGACAGAATAGGCAGGTCTTAATTTGTGCCGGTACTATCCGGCTTGGCTTACCGGCATTTATTTTGAAGGTGGTACACTGTACCGGCAGTTCTTGTTATCACAGTGGCAGTACAGTGTGCAACATGTGCGGTTGATTTTGATTTTTTGCTTTAGCGAGGTTCAAAGTGTCAAAAAATTATATGCACCAGATGCGCTTTGCAAGCTCATAGTCACGGAAACTGGTTTTTCAGCCGGGACTCCGCCTTGGATCCCTCATCGGGAGCTTATGCCGCTTTCCCAGATCCCTTGTCGGCTGAGGAGGGAGATACCCCTTCCCTGTCCTCTCCTGCTAGATGCTTTCAGCGCCTTGGTTATTAGCGCTTTGAGTGATGGTGCCACCACTTCTTTTCTTACAAATAAAACACTGGGAAAGGGCAACAGGCCTGTTAACTAGTCCTGCTGGCTCCCTCCAACAGTTGCAATAATTTACATTTGACCATCCTGATGTAATTGGCCGGATTGCCAGACATTATAAGTAATAATTAACCATAGTCTTGACTTTTTATAGGATTTATTTCATGATGTGGTACAGCGTTTGTGCATTGTGGGTGCTAGCGAATGTTTTTACGCTTGACTTATTACTTTTTCTACTGTTGCACAGTTGTTCATTGGTGCTGTTGACGTAAGTCACTTCCCTGTAGTCATTTTAGTGGCATTATTCTTTGTACGTAGTTGTGCTGGCCAGTCTTATATGTTGTATTGATTGTACACAATGTCGTGGGCCACAGATGACGCGTGTTTTGTGATTATTTGAAAGATTTTTGCAGCCAACATATGGAGGTGGCTTGGTAGTGTTATGTTTAGGATGTTGAGGATGTTGTACTTACGACCAAGAGGTCGTGGATTCGACTCCCGGTCGGGTCACTACCAAGTGGTTACTGCTTGGATGGGTGACTGTCTGCGGACAGGTAAAACATCTCGGTATATAAACATCCACCATGATCAACTCAGCCTTCCATCCCTTCCGGGTATATAAATTGAGTACTGGCCTGTCTGGCTGGGGTTAAGGTGGGGCACGTTCACCTGTGTCGGCTGGCAGGTAACACTGTGAAATCACGTGGCAGGTGACGCTCCGTAGCTCTGTGATGGGCTGCTATTAAGCGCTGTTGGCAACCTTTAACCACATTTTGGTTTGTTGTTATGTTTGTTGCTGTAGTAACGCGAGAACAGTAATAAGCTTTCTTCTTATCTGATTCGGAATATTTGTACTCTGTTTGGTCTGCATTTTGTGGTTTTTGAGTTATCATGACTTTGTCTCTCAGACACATGGATTTACTGACAGTTACCTGAATACCTGTAGTAGGTATAACGTCTGAATTAATGCCTATATATCGTTGTAAATGCTAAATCTGAGTCTCCATTTATGTCCTGGCTAATTTTTTCAACGAGTTGTGGTTTGTAACTTTTTTATACGTTGGTTTTGATGCCTGCACCTCCGTCTGTTTACGAGCGTACTTATATTGTACATGGTGAGTCATGAATATACCTCTATTGTACACTGTGAGTCATGAACAAGACATGAAGTTCTTGTCCATATGTTTGCTAAATATTGACCGATTTTCAAATTTTTCGCCATTATTATTGGCAGGAAATTTACATCACACCTCCATTGCGTCGCTACACTACCTTGTGAAATAGTTATATCTGAAAACTAGCATGCTCTGTGTGCTGAGCCACTGTCTTGCTGAAATATGAAATGCTGTTGATCTGACACACGGAGGGTAGCAACTGCCGTGAGAGTTAGCAGTGACGAATATCACTCTGGTATAGCGCAGTTTCAACGCGCCATCTCTAGCCTTTACCATTGACTGAGCGTCATTATTGTGCGAGAAGTTATATGCCTCGACGTTCTTTTAGCAGTATATGCGGGGCCAGTCGGTCATTCTGTGAATGAATGTTTTGCTGTAGGTACTCGTAATGGGAATAGCTTTCTGTCACTCAACCAAATAGGATAATATCATTCAGCACCTGTTTTGAAAATGGTGATTTGTGCCAGTCAGTTTATTAGCAGTTATCACTTCACAATGAGATCACGATGACGGAAATGATGCGTGTGATACTAAGGCCCATGGCACACGACCCAAGTTCTTCGCCCAAGTTTCTGGTCACCAGAAAAATCTGGTACCAGAATGCATGGCACATGAGCAAAAATACCACCTAAGTTATGTTCTCTGATATGTTGAACGATGAATTTGTGGCTGGTCCTTAGAGCCAACTCGTCTGCCATAGCTACACACTCTTCAGCTTGGTTTGCCGTTGCTTCGCTGTGTCGGTTGGTGCATTTTTTGAAAACTAATATTTTACACGGTAGTATAGCGACACCTTTGTAACGATCGTTCTGTTATAAATTTCCCACTGAGATTAGCAGATTACCAGTGAAATAGTTTTGAACTCGGTCAGTGTCTGGCAAAAATAAGCACAAGAGTTTCGTGTTTTGCTTTGTTTTTGTCTCGCGGTGTAGTTTTTGAGAGTTGATAGTCTTTCAAGCAACCGTTTGTTGACTTATCCAGTTATAAGCAATGTTTACGTGCCGACACGATGTTTACTGGCTACTTACGCTTCATTTTCCGTATGTTTTGAATTGGCACGCTTACATCTGTACATCAGTTTACGGTTATGAACTTATGAAGAACCTATTCTTGTCATGCTAGGCGAAAATACATAGTCTGCAACTATGTTCTGAGTTATGAACTTTAGATATTTCGTAATTTGTTGCATCAGTATAATATGCCGTATACAGTATTTGCCATGATACATGTATATAGAAGTCAGTCAGGTTTTTTTAACGTAGATAACGTAGATATATCCATGTAATTTGTTTAATTATATTTCTTCTCAGTTTATTACTTCCGCTGAGCAGGTACGCATAAATCTTTAGAAAAGTTATGGGTGCAGTTTGAAGATATTTTCAAGAAAGATTCAAGAATGCCTATAGGCCTATGCTTGACAGCAGCTAATGAAGATTAGCAGATACAGCGTACACTGACATTTTATTGTGTATAGCTCAGCTGGTTATGACTGGATTTTGATAAATTTTTGGGAAGGGCAGGGCGTGCCCCCCCAAACAGTGGATTATATTTTGGTGGCAATCTGGATCACATCCGAATCCGGGTTCCTGGATCCAAATCGCTACCGATTCAGGAATGCATATGGAGCCGCCCTAACAGGCCGCAGTACGGGTTTTGCCGGTCCGTCCGTCTGTCTGTCTGTCTGTCTGTCCCGTACGGGCTATTAACTCGAAAACAAAAGGGCGTAGAGAAATGGATATCAATATAAACGTTCCCAGGGGCAGAAGTAACGAGTGTGCCAATTTTCACTTAAGGGTTAGTGTTGCGCAGCTCTAGGCGGACGACCGCATAATATGTCGGCACCGGACCGACACATTTTTGTAGTTTGTATGAAAAAGATTATTTATTCAGTAATCATTGTGATTTCTATAGTCAGCCAGGAATAAAGCATGACAGTTTTCGGAGTCGGTAGGGTATGCGCTGTTCTGATTCTGGGGGTCTGTCCGGTATAGGCCTATACATAGCGATATATCCCCGTCTCTGCGCCCCTGATAACAGCGCATACTGCGAACAAACACTATTACAGTTTTTATTGTTGTCACATAACAGAGTATGCAAATTGCAAACGTGCCAATCACCAAACATTGCGTAGGCTACACGTTCGATTGACGCAAGTCGCGAATATTTTAACATGATGCTTCGATGTTGCGACCGCAGTGAAATTCCTGATTTCTTTATCCGACAAGCCTGCAGTTGTCGCTGAGCTTACAATAAGCACTGCTCAGTAATTATCAGAAATAGTTATCTGTCGCTGAATTATGAATACTGCTTATTCACCCGTAAAGATTTAAACGGTCCAGCTACAGATAAAGATATCTGAATTTGATACTGTTAACTTCAATAGTTAGCGTGAATTAAAGTTGGCTGTGTTATAATCGCTGGCTGTTTAGCGCGTATTGATTCGTCCCCGGTACTTTTATCGCATGATGATGTAAGTGTTGGAAGAATAACGAATATAAAACGGAAGCACGTAGAAAGAACAATATTTCGACAGTAATTGCAACGCCGAGAAGCCCAGCTCTAAACCTTAATCTGTTTGTCGCTATCTCGTGCCGATGTCGGCGGAGCGACGCTGTTTTGAATCTTGCCGCCGACCCACGCGTCTCGCTGTTGTGTCAAGTCCGGCGACACGACGTACGGCAGAGCCTCGCCGGTGATGGTGTTGACGGTGTCCCAGAGTGACAGCTGACGCCGGCGACACTGCGTCTGTGCCGGCAGCCAGTGCGTGTCGCACGGTCCCGCCACCCGCGCGTTGGTGATCACCGACAGTTCTTCGTGGGTGATCGGCGACAGCACGAGCGCCGCGTGACAGTTGAAAGCCTCGGCCGGGTAGACCGCCTTGCGGACTCGACGTTCTGGCGGTGCTGGGCCGTGCCGTGGGTCATCCATGCTAAGCACCTGCGTCAGACTGTCCTGCACAGTGCACATCGCATTGTTATTATTACCGTATCACGCATTTATTTTAAGGCGCCGTAAATGTCACGAATAACTGCTAGGACACCTAACAAACGCAGAGCGAAAGTACGACGTATGTAGCATCAAGCAGAATGTTTACGGACAAAACAAGGCTGCGGAAAGCATCGGGTAGGCCTAAACAGTTCAGTTTTGAGGCGTTGTTTCAAAGTAGCGAGGGACGGTAATGATGTTATAGTTGGTGACAGACTGTTCCACGTTCTGGCTGCGGCAACCGAGAAAGGCCAGTCGGTCACACTCAGACAACAAACAATTCAACTAGGCTCTTCTCTTAGGCCCATCACCGGCTCATGGCAAACGACACAGTTAATTCTCCGCCCAAGTTTCTGTTGCCTGTTTCTCGTGTGTCTGGTGTGCACCACTTTGGAACGCACGTTTCTGGTCCCGCAGTTTCTGCTGCCAGTTCGTGGGCCTGCAGTTCTGCTTCCGTTTTCTATCGACCTAGTTCTATGTTTTGTCTAACCCAACTTCTGCAGAGAAACCATGAGACGCTTCGACGTATTACGTAAAAATGTTTCCGCATGAAAAGCTGCCAGAATGGGCCAACGCCGACGTACAACTACGACTTCCAGACGGCTGATTATATACAGGGCCGAAGCTTTAGGAAGCCATAATGGCGATTACCGATGATCTTAAGTAATCTAAAACATCTTAACTTGGCCTTGTTTTTTATTTGTTATTATAAACCCCCAAGAACATAAAGACTCGTCAACTCGTGTGCTGCAAGTCCCCAAGGAGGTTGCAGTCGGGGTGATCCAAAAAGTAAGCCACAATCTGTTTGTTGCATCTTTTATAATCACTTTGTTGCAAACTTACTGCTGGATGGGCCACGTGAGTGGAGTTTTAAGTCGGTCAGTGTGTGATGCAGTTCTGAGAAAAGGTTAATGGCTAACTTTACGTTACACCTAATAAATTCTTGTTCTAGTCAACCAATATTGGTTGACTAGAGCAAGAATTTATTAGTTTTTATAAGACAGCAAAGACAATAAATGTCTTAGGCGAAATTGCTATGACTGCTACAGAAAAATGTGATTATGAGAAATGTACACACTTATAGGCCCAACACGTCACCGCCGCACCTTCTGTGGCTGTCTTCCGTTCCAGTCTTCCGTCGAACAGCTTCTCCGTCGTGTCCTCGTACTTGTCTTCCGGTCCCGTCTGAAAACTCATCTGTTCTACATCTGGTAGCCTATCCCTCCATGACTGCAGTGCCCGCGCAATGTCGTTCATGTTACTTTGCCACTTCGGACACTCTAATCGTATTTGTTACTTACTTACTCACTTTCTTACTGTAACCATCAGCGACGTTATTTACGATGACGAACTCGCCTGTATAGCTTTGGGATTCTTTGCAGTGTAGCGTTCACTGGTCGCGTTTGCGGTTGTGGAACGCGTCGGAGTCACACCGAACAGGTTGTCGAACGTGTTTTCGCGCTGTAGCGTGCGTCGACCGTTCTGCGGCTGCGGCGGTGTTCCGAACAGATTCTGGTGAGTTGTCGTGAACGACAGCGCCGACTGCGGGCGTTGCGGCGGCGTCGTCGCATTCGGCGGCCCAAACAAAGTCTTCTGCGTGTCCTCGCGTGCCGGACGCCGCCGACGTTCGTACTCCGCCACCGCTGCGTCGATGCCGTACGTCTCACCGAACAGCTTCTCCGTCGTGTCCTCGTACTTGGAGCCACGCGTCGTAGACGTCATTGTCTCGCTGGCATCTTCTTCTTCTTCCCGACAGAAAACCGTCTTCATCGTGTCGTGATCCCATCGCCGACGAGTGCGCGACGCCTGCGAATCGGAACCGAAGATGTTCTCCTTGGTGTTTTCCGGAGCGCGCTGTACGATCGTGATCGACATCGGGCGCGGCTTGGGCTTGCTTTCCTCGAACAGGTCGCGATGGTTGGCGACGGCGCGACGACCTCCAACGCGTCGTGTGAACGGTTTGTCGGTGAGGTCGGCGAACACGCTGTCGCGCATGTTGGGATGATCGCGCGTCATTGTGCAGCGTATTCCCGGCTTGTGCTCGGTTTTGTCGCTAGTTCTGTTGTCGTCGAACACGACGTGCGACGTGAGATGCTGCGGCACGACGTTGGTGCGCTGTCGCTTGCCGAGTGTCGAGGAGCGCGTAATGTCGTCGATGTCTGCGTCGCTCGGCCAGTCGATGACGGTTCCGTCGTCGTCGACCGGCTGGCAGTACAGTGCGACGTGCGTCTCCAGATGCTTGGGCACGATGTCCGGCCTTGTTTCGCGAACATTCTCGTCATCAGCCGTGCCCGTCTCTGGGTAGCAGATTGTGTTGACGTGGGAGACAAGATGCAGTGGCACTTCGTCCGTCCTTGGTTCGCGGACATTTTCGTCATCGACCGTGCCGGTCTTCGGGTAGCAGATTGTGTTGACGTGGGACACAAGATGTGGCGGAACTTCCACAGTTGTGTTGTTGTTGCTATCGTCGCATGTGTAGTCATTCGGGTAGAAATAAGGCAACATGTGAGACACCAAATGCCGCGGTGTCTTCGCTGTCGGCTCTCCGCCCAAACGACTTGCCTTTTCCACTGCCTTCTTTTCCGCCAACTGCGCTTTTTTGAACTGTTTGATCGACAACGAACTCGAAGACCGTGTCGACAGCGACGACGACGAAGACGACTGGCAGTCTCTGTGACGGTGTCCGTGGCTAGCAACTTCTGGCACCGATCTAGCGGGCCTCAGCCTCAAACACTTCTTCGGCATTGTGCTTGTTGTCGAAATTATTGCTACCTAGCAGCTGAGTGCACTTACTGAAACAGTCGTAGATGTTAGACGATCTATAGGCTACTGCTACGACAGTCAGCGATGCTGATCGTTGGTGCTACCGCTTGCTGTTACTGTCGTTGATGTTGGGCTTATAATTATCGCATGGTGATGTTAACCTGCTTTCTGTCACCTGCTGTTATCGCAACTTGTTGTTGATGTTGACCCAGTCACTGACGCTGCTCTGTGATGTTACGAAGAGTTCGAGCTGCGGCGATCATCTGTGTTGTTCACATAGCGACTATGACGTCACTATTACTGCCGCTGTTTGTATCATTACAAGAAATCTGAGCTAATGCTCATGAGACGCGCCAGTACAGCATCAGTATAATTTCGTACGCAGGTTGTCTTGTCGATCTCTAGCAATTTCGGCGAAAATTCACTCGCTCAGTGTACGCCGTAGCCTAAAATAGCGAAAAATTCACTAAAACCCCTATTTTGGGGGTTCAAGGTCGTTCAAGGTCATCGATGTTGGTACCTA
>Ga0056124_1000714_pt1 | contig 11117 bp, 14 predicted proteins | sample WorMetHEROISLAND_2_FD_70069 | JGI IMG/M metagenome (GOLD analysis project Ga0056124, IMG submission 70069) | Marine gutless worms symbiont microbial communities from Max Planck institute for Marine Microbiology, Germany - Olavius sp. 4 HERON ISLAND | ecosystem: Host-associated > Annelida >... | reverse complement strand
AAACAGAGGAGTAGAGAGATGAAATAAACGAAAAAATGTTACTGTATCAGAATCATAACTGGTTTAATTTTCGCACAATATCAATGTCGGCCTTTAGTACGGCAGCCGTCGGTGTGCGCCGATACCGCCTCGAAATGAAGACGTTACAGTTCAAGAAAGTTTGTTGAGGCAAATGATTCATTTATTGATAAGAAGATGCTAATAAAACTATTGTTTAGCATATGCGCAGCTTCTGCAGCAGCACGACCAGCTGTTGCTGCAGTAACATAGACAACGTGGCCGGCAGATTCCGCATAGCCAGCAGCAGATGGACGTCGACAATGTGTTGAAGTTAATAGATCCGAGGAACTGTGTGGCGCGGTGGCGCGCGTGTGTTTACACGAAGTTATTAATCAAAACTACAGCTGCTGCTGCTGCTGCTGCTGACCGGCTAGCGCCCAGCTGCCGCAGCCAGACAGACAGCTTCCCATCGTTCGTCGTCCGTCCGTCCGATCGTTCGTTCCACTGTTGATACTTGTCTTTCCGGCAGCGTTGTTGCGACGTCAGCGCAGATTGACAGAACACGGACGCACGTTGTCTGCAAGTCCACCAAGACCAAGACGACGACGACCACGCAGAGAACGTTCATCCATTCCACGGCACCCGCTGACTCGCCCCGCCGCCGCCGCCGCCGTCTAAACATTGTCGGTAATTACGCGCCTGAGTAATCGTCGCGAAGTATAACGCAGCTCATCTACTCGACGAACAACGGCGCCAGTCTTGGCGTGCATGCTTCCGGTCGATCGGTCAGCTGCAGCAGCTGTCTGACTGCTTGTAATACAACAGACAGACCGTCGTTCACGGCAGAACTTTTACACCGCTTTTTGAAGTATTCTGCGCAACTGCTGTGAAGAAGGCGGCGCTGCGCCGACAGCCTCTGGTGTCAGTGTTATTTAGCACATCCGCTCGACATTCGCTCGGAAATGAGGTCGACTTTAAAACCGAGGCGCATGACTTATCAGTCAGCTTCCCATCGTTGATAAATGCGATAAATGAAAAAAGAGCGCCATTTAGTAGAAATAAAAGTCTGATAATGATAACAACGCTGATATACATGTACATGTGATTGCAATATAAACTGCCAGTCGGTGAATTCAGAATTGGTGATCATGACCAGGTTGAATATCGTTCTTTTAACTATTCTGCACAAACTTAAACTTGGTTCTAGCGATCGATACCGTCCGCCACTAACTGTATCAATGCCAACCTCGTTCATATTCATTGCACGTACTGGAAAATGACGCTAAACCGAATGAAACGTCTTTATTTTTGTGTTGCAGTTAATAGCTGGAATATTCTATATTCAGCTATTTTTATATAGTATAAAAGTGCAGCACTGTCGGTTTCATTAAAGGCGTGAACAAGTTGCAGCGGCGTTATCATTTTCAGATGCCACATGGAAAGAATGACGTCTGCAGTAGCGACATGGGCTCGGTATAAGCTGATCGACATTTGCTCGTCGTCAGCGAATCTGCTTCTCGGATAACATCAAACAGCCGGCCGACGGACTGCGATGCCGGGTGAACAGAATGACAACTGATTTCAGCAGTGACCACACACATAGTGACCGACCGACCGACCGGTCAGTCAGTCGTCGCCGACCACTGACCACTGGCCGTCCTGTACACAATCAGAAACCGATTTGTGGCGCTCGGTCCGTGACGCCCTGTAGTACCGGATCTAAGTCGCAATTGGACGCAGACCGGTAGCAGGACTGGACAGCCAGATGGATTCTGAGTCCGCTAATTGCCACCGGATGTCAATGAATAAACTCCTCGTCTTTGGATCTCTGCTGAGAAGAATTTCCTTTGATGGCGGCAAACAACACAGAAGTCTGTTATTTTTGTCTTCCGCAGAAACAAATGTGGTTTCTGTGCTTGCTGCTGCTGCTGCTGCTGATGGTGGTGGTGGTGTGCATCGTCATCATGTACGTGAGGACACATGACAAATATCCGTATGTCCGGTGCAACAGCATCCTGTACCGTACTGCTGTCCACTCCGATAAGCATGTTTCATAGCAGGATGTTGGTCAGATAGCAACCGTCACCGTTAGCAGCTGCGAAATGACCTAAACTGTGTCGAGTGGGACGTTAAACCTTGCTCAACCAACCAAGTTAGCAGCTGCACCGGCAGATAGCAAGTCATTTCGGCGAACTCCGACAACTGCCGGCCGTGCGCCGGCTGCGAATGTTTTGCTAACGTATAATACCGAGCGAAAAAATAAAGTTAACGAAAGTAATTCTATACCTTTCAACATCCACAAGCATCGACGTGCAATAAAGCAAACAGATTCGTGTTAGTAAGTTCGTAACTTCTTACTGGAAGTTCTGCAAATCTCATATGCCGATCTGATGTATAGCAAAACGGTACGGAAGTTCTCTGGCACTGGCAGAGCCCAGTTATTATCCGTGGTTAGGGATCGAAGACAATATTTTCTACGAAGTGCTGTGCAGATATTTTACTGTTGTACGCAATAAAATTTCGAATTTCGACAGTATTGAACGTTTGTCTACTACGAAATGCATCTTCACTAATGTACAGACAAAAAGTACAAAACAGCGCACAAGAATTGGCCCACTTTTCAGTTTCATGAGTCTGTTTGTCTGGAGACCTATCAAATTTCGTGGCAATTAGACTTGGCGGCTTTTGGAGCCTTGAAGACCAAAAATGGCATGCGAGTAATTTTAGTGAATTGATGGCACACGCAAAATTTGGATTTGGTCGAAACAGTGTGATTTAAAAAAGCAAGTTTTAATATGCAAAGAAAAATCGTTTTCACATTAATCTTTCTATGCATAATATACAGTAGTTAATTTATATGTACTGCATTTGGTCATAAATCGATTTATTAATTTGCGCGCAATACGCAGTTCGAAAATTAACGTATAATTATTATGAAACGTTTGCGTGTGGCGTAACGAATCGAACGAATTTTAGCAACGAGCAGCTGAGACTAAGAAAGTTAGACAACCGAAAGAAATTGCGTCTGAAGCAAAACTGGCACGAAATGTGGCCCGTCGAGTGGATAATAAGGAGCGAATGATTCATTGCAGCAGTCGTTGTGGGTTAGCAATAGCCAGCGAGTGGCTGATGACTTTCCTTGTAGTGTGCGTGACGCCCGCTGTAATGGAACGCTTTATTGCCGCTAGATCGAGTCCGGTCCGGTGCGTGTGTGCGGCAAGCATGCAGACGTAAGAAAGCATCGACGACGGACGGCGGCACAGTTCGCCGGCGAGATGACGAACGCGTGGAAGAACAGATGTGACAGCGCCGGCCAGTAGCGAGAATGACGCGGGATGGGGGCGACCAGGCTGCTCCCAGACTACAGGCCTTCCGCCGACCCAGCTGCTGTCCGTCTGTCTGTCCTAGCCGGCAACCGTCGGGCGTCGCCTCCGGCGTGCAGCAGGACCCACGCAGGACCAAACAACCTGAACTCAGCCAGGCCTGACGCCATGCTGGGAAGACTTGCGTCGACGACTACCAGACGACGACGAAAACAGCCCGCGAGCGATAGGAGGAAAACTGCTGCTGGTACTGCGATAAGAAAAGAAACCCCGGCACTCATGTACGCTGTAACCTATTAGTCACTCACTGGTCAGAGACAGCGCTCACAGCGACCAATTTCTACCTGCTGTGAATGCTATTGTCAGAACAAACCCGCTACGTAACGTGAGAGCCGTTCTCCGGAAACATGACTACCGACTTGCTGTTTGGTAAACACTATTAGTGTTAGACGGTCGACGTTTCCACCCAAAGCCGCTAATAAGCTGCCAGTTTTCCTCCGAAATAACAACATTGTTTGCTCGCAATAGCGGCGTGACTCCAGCACTTGACGTTAATTGTTCACAGCGTTAAACCGTTGAAAGTCCAGATTATTTGTTACTTAGTTGGCGTCCTATAGGTCTAGTTCATTTACTGTAGAAGTATGGAAGTTTACTTACAACTGTGATTCCTATAGACGGTTAAGAATAAGACACAGTGGTGGGCCTGAACTCCCCGAGTGCTTTCTATCTTGAAGATGCAGAGATACTATATCGGGTCGGTCGAGATGTATTCTTGTAAAACTGTAAAACTGTCTTTGTCTATTTGGGGCCGATAAATATGACACAAGTGATTGATTCCGTTCTGTGGCACACTACAACGCAGTGATCCGAGTTTGACTTAGAACGCCGAGGAGGAGCCCTGTACTTCGCCGGGCGGCGGCAGAGTGAGGAACGACAAACAAAGTGGAATGTCGTCGACGTCGTCGTCAATTATGACGAGCTTGGCGTGCAGCTAAGCGGCCGGGTCGACGCGTTGACGGCGCGCCGCCGTTCGTTGATTAAACTCGACGCTGCCGTGGACTGGACGGCGACGAGGCTTAAGCAACTTTCTCATCTGGACTTATTGCATTAGGCTACCATCGATTGACGAGTTCCGTGCGGGACGCCGACTCAACTGCACTTTGCTAATTATCTCCGACCGGCGACGCCAGTCGGCCGCCCGACGTTCCAAATCCACTCTCGATGCTCAGTCTGTCGGATGCGGTCACTCGGTCACTCGACCGGACAACAACACCCAGTAAATTGTTCGCCGGTCGATGACAGAACAGCGCATGTGCACATATACTGGACGGCTAGTGTTTCCGCTGGCGCATGCGCACCGACGTTTTACGACGCCGACCTCTGTGACCCAAGCCAATTATACGCAGCTGACCACGGCCGGCTGACAGCCGAAACATTTACGGCGCGAGCGTCGAGGGCCGAAGATGACGTGGTCTGGTCAGAGAGGTGGCAAAAGACGAGGATCTGACAGACGACGACGGGTGTGTATCCACTCTACGCATGGTGGCACGCAGGACAGCCACGCTCGATCGACCGACATCTGCCAGAGATGTTTACTCGTGATGAAGTGCGTGTGTGGAATGTGCTGCTGTCCCAGGCCGACAAAACATCGCCAGCACCGTAACTAAACCACTCCCACTTCCTGTTCCGCGTTCACGTGAGTAATCGACGGTCCATCGACGCAGGACCACTGTACCGTAATTACTGGGGAGGATCGTACAAATCAAGATTCAGCGTAAAATTAACTCACGCTTCAATGCATTAAGGCCCACCCAACCAATTTTGTGGGGATTCGTTTCCCCGCTGCTATGGTCGTCTCAGCGACGTAACCCATTCTGCATTTAATGCGGCACTTCTGTTAGGACTTTTTCGAAAACGCCAAAAGCATTTTAACCCTAAACTTTAAAAGGCAGTTTCTCCGATAAGACATCTTATCCTTTTTTATAATTAAGAAGTTTTTGATTGAGGTGAGTCAAGAGAGTTAATAGTCTGCCCGTCTGATTGGCTCGCGACATGGCGCTTTGTGAATGACGGATTGAACGAATCATACGAGTGAGTGAATGAAAGTACAACTGTGTAAAGATCTCGACAACTCATTTGTAGGACATGCAATAAAAAGGCATTTGAAAGTTCGTGTTTAATAAGTGAAGCAGAAATGATTCGTGCAAAACGAAGACAAAGAAGGAAATATGTTGACAGTACGCAGCCATGCATATTCAAGAAGCACGGAAGTGCATGGCGGATCGATCAATCGCAAGCCTCGATCATTCTACACTGGCACAAGGTAAAGCAATTTCGTCACTTTGATGCAGTAAGTCGACGAATATATGAATCACGGTGTGGCCACTAACTACCATAGCTATACCGTGTGTACAGAGAAAGAGAGAGAGAGAGAGAGATAGGATAGGGAAATGCACCTGTTATGCGCGCCCGTATATTTAGCTTCAAGCTTGTCGTGTTTAATGCGAGAACGAGACGACAATAATTCAGAGCGTCGACGCACGAGGAATGTCGACGGCTACCCACCTACAGCGACGTAGACGCCAGCCTGTGAAATTCTCCATTATTGTTTGGCGTCGAAGCGTACGACTGCAGCTGTAACCTTGCATCACGGGTCAACGCTCTACCTCCGGCAGCGTCCAAGCACAAGTCTCCTAGAGCTCGCTGCCCATTGTCTGTCTCGCCCCCTCGTTCGCTCGCTCCTTTCGTTCGTCTCTTCCCACCCTACGTCGCCCGGTGCTCGAACGCAGTTGCGAGAGTAAAAAATCGCTGCTGCGTTCAGATAGTGCACATGAGCGCCGCGTTGCAGCTCGTTCGAACAGCGCATGCGCGACCGGAACTGATCGATCGGCAAGCTTCCGGTTGCACGCTGACTGCTCGCCGCCGCCGCCGTCGAAATATCGATAAATGTTATTGCGATACGGGCACGGTTTTGTCCTGGGGGAGTTGCGGCGAGAGTGGGAGGAAGTGAAAGGAAGCGAGGGAAGGATGTGCAGTGTGGGGCCCGGACCAGTCAGTGGACGGTTGCCGGTGCTGGACGGAGTTGGAGTTGACAGCATGACATGATGATAACCGAGTCTGAACGGCAGTCATAGAGCTTCGTACGTACTGCCGGGCGCCTCGAGGCCTGCTCCGACAGCGCTAAAAACGCGTCCGTCGACTAAATTCGTCTTCGGTGCACTGCACGACGAACACACGCATGCAATTTACATTATAATTACACGGCCGCAGTCAAGCGCGGCCCCGGACAGCACTATTCTTGTTGGTGACGGAAAAAGAACAGCCCTCCGTTGTCTGGCTAACAGTCTTTCATTTTCTCCTGCATCGACAAAACATTTGTCATATTTAGAGTCTGCTACAAGTAACTGTGTCATGTGACTGCTATCGGTCATTGTGGTCATGCATGGCATATATGTATACCGAAAAAGTAAGCATCGTAACTGAATATTATTGACAACTGATTACTTCAACTCTTACTCATATTGTTCACTTGACAGTAGTTTGTCTGTGGTTTCATTAAAATTTTATGGGTGAATGAATAACTTCATCACTATTAAAATTCTTTATAGCACATCTCGTGGCAGTAATTTTGCGTATAGAGTGATCATTAATTTAAAGATTTACTACGTCCAAGTGCATTGCTAAAGACCAATTGAAGTATCACTATGCAAAAACCGACATAGTGAGGTTAATATCTCACAAGTGTGGCGGTTCTATACGGCATTGCTTTAGACATAGAATTTGAAAGGCTTGCAATGTATGCACGCCGAAAATAACGACACTGTAAAATGTATCTTGTCTATTAATTTTGTTGTGCTTTCTGTAGGCTAAAATGAAAACTTCTACTACATCACATACCAAAATGATACTAAGACAGAAAAACGAAATAAATCAATAAAAATTACAAAATGCGAGAAGAGGAAAAACAAAAATGATAACCAAGGTGACTGGCAAAATTCAAATGAGTCTTAAGTAATTGCACAAAAAAAACAAAAGGATAATGCGAGTTTGATCGTTGTCCACAGTAGGCCCATGTCTGGTTACAAACATACTAAATATCAAGGTAGTTTTTTGCTGTTACGGCATAAGCTATGACGTGGCTGAACAGGCGTGAGCGATCTTTGGCATTTCGTCGTGCATTCGTCATCGAGTGGGCTAGCTAGTCGTGCAAGCAACAACCAGGTCGACTGTGCGAACGACCGACCGCCTGCAGCACAACTTCGCAAGTGGTGCAAGCGTCTGGCACCAACTACACGCGCGGCATTCCTCGAGGCGGAAAAACTTTTCATCGCGCGTCCGCGGCGCATGCGCTCACTACTACCAGCGTTATCGTAGCTGTAGCACACGTGTAACAACTTGGCGTCTTGCATTCATCTGTCAGCGCTCAATTCCACCTTTACGACGTCGAGTTTATTGACCACACGGCGAGCGGGCCGCCCTCGAGCACACTGCGCCTGATCGACGCTATCTTATTGATGACTCAGAAAAAGAAAAGCCCGGCGTTTTCCCAGCGGACACCTTGAATAAAAAGAGCTGCAGGCATTTCGGTGTCTATCTGCTCGGCTGTGCTGCATTGTTACTCCGGGCAAAGAATGATGACTCTCACGATAAGCGCTGGAGCAGGCACTGACACTGGCCAGTACATGGTGTATGTTTACCGTGTCAAACAGGTATACACTGACGAGCTTATCACGTAGCATCATTGCTTCCCAGCTATATATGAAACACACGCGCACGTTCGCGTATGCCGATAGTTCTTAGCACCGGAACAGTCAGCTGATAGTCTTTTCGATATGTCCGCAATGTGTTCGGCACATGACTGTAGCCGTTGCTTGCATGCACTATTTCGTGATGTTATTTTTAAAACTCACATTCTTGCACAAATGTGACATATTATCACTGATATTTACAGACACAGCTAACTTCAGTCAGTACTATGTAGCGCCTCTCTAGGCCTATATATGACGCATTAAAAACTGCAGATCGCTACAACCACATTTTAAGTCATGATCACACATCGTCCAACGATATTATATGTGGATGTATTTTCGTCAGTAACTTACAACAAGTGTCCTTTTTCCGATCTATTTGTCGTAAATCTTTTGTAAGTCTTCTATAAAATCTTGGTTTGCCTATAGCTTTGATACATTGATGACCAATGATGCTGTGTCTTATTCACGTTTATGGACTACAAGTGTTAATCATATCGTTATGCATCAGCTTTCCCAGATCTCGGTTTAATACTTTGTTGTGCAGTTTATCCCTGTCTATCCTCTGTTTGTAGTTTTTACGCTGGTATATGTTTTCTTGTGTTATTGCTCTCGTCTGTCTGTCTGTCTGTCTGTCAGTTGTCTGTGTGTTTTATGGGCCTTGCTGCCTGAATTAAAATCAATGAATGAATGAATGAATAATAACTTGTCGAGCCTATACACAGTGCACACGGAGTCTGATCAGTGATCGTGAGTTTAACGCATGCAAAACTGTCGCCTGCTGAGCGCACGTACATGTATATACTGTCGAAGAAGTTGGATGCTGCTGCTGCTGCTGCTGCTGCTGCTGCTGCAGTCTTGAAGATGCATGAGGAGACGGACATCATCTAAGCCGGCGACGGCGCCGGCAGCGGCACGTTCGTCGTGGGACGTTCGCTACTGATGAAGCAACGCCGAGGCACGTCTCTATGTCATCAAGCAGGCACGGATGGTTGGAGGTCGACGTCATTGGGGTCAGTGGATACAGCAGCAGCGCCTGACCGGCGTGACGTCATGATGAATGGCGGTCAAGCTGTCCACTCCACTGACCATGCAGCGATCGTCTCCAATAACTCGACGCGTTCGACCGTAAGCACCGCGATAGAATCCGCCAAGTCCACGCCCAAGACGCCGGCAAGAAAACGGCAACTTTTTTATCCATCCGTTACAAATCTGCGTGAATCTCAAATAAGTTCTTTGTCTTCGATTACCTGATTATTTTCCGGCATCTAACTTGATTTCCAGTGCTACTGTTTAGTTTTTTTTTATTTGATCAACTTATGCTGTATGATGAAAATAAACTGTGCTACGTCTGTTGCCGTTGTTATAGTACCTTGTACATAATTGACAATGTTGCTGTAAGCAAGTAAGCAAAAGTGAGTAAAACATAAATTTGTATACATCGTGCAAACGCCTCTAAATTACGCACGACGATTGATCTACGCGTATATGGCAAACAATAACACTGCATTGTGAAAATGGTATGAAAATAAGTTACTCTTTAAAAAATCTCTCAATTTCCAGAACATTAATTTTTTCAGTAACGGTAGTCAGTCGAATAGGATGATGAGACGCTTTATCCAGGGATGTAGTCGAGACTTGACTACTCAAGACCGAGACGGAGACTTGAGGTCGCAATACACAGACCGAACTCGAGACTCAAAAACCTGTTTACAAAAATGTCAGTCAGTAAATGGACACTGTATAATTGCTAATACTGCCAGTGATATTATTAGAATGCAATTAATACTGTAAACGTCATATACTGTGTCAAATCTTTGTCAAATCACGGTTAAAAAGAAAACAGAAACTTCAACGATTAACGAAATATCAGTTTCATATAGTAGTTCAAACGTGCTCAATGCACTTTAGATAGACCAGTGCAGACAGCATCTGGTCTCCAAGTCTTGCACGGTGTGGCCGCATGATCACTCCGCCATAGCGGCCCGAATTCAGCACACGCTTGACCGTTGAATCTGCGTGACAGTAAAATATCTTGCAAATGCTTTACATACGATTCGGTTTTCTTCCGCTGCTATGATTTACTTCAATGTAGTCAAGACTGAACAGTTCGAGACTGAGACCGAGACCGAGACTCAAGGTCTCAAGACCGAGACCGAGACTGAGACCGAGACTTTGAAATTTGAGTCTCGAGACGTCCCGAGACCGAGACTCGAGTCTCGAGAACTGCATGTCTGGTTTTATCATAGGTTACCTTTTTCTCCTCCAATCAAACGTAGTTTCATTGTGAAGCCATTTACTTTTACACGTGTCACATAATTACTATTAGTTAGCATAATATTCATTGTTCAGGACACATTTTGCCATTAGTAGTGTAACTTTTGTCATTTTCAGCAGCTAGAGTTCTGCAGAGATAGTACAGCACTAATATCACAGGCGCGTTAAGTTGAATGGCAGTCAGTAGGCCTAAGTATGATCGAGAAACAACTAACTCTCGTCGGCCGTGACTGTGCTCGCGGGCACTGCAGGCTGTGACTGAACGCAACGAGAAAGGAAGCGTTCTAACGTTCACTTGAACGATTTGCATTTTTATTGACCGCTCTGGGCAAAACACTCGGCCATCATCTGTCCTGTAAGATATAGGCTACTATCAGACGAACAACTCTTACAGTGGTATAATCATGCTCAAACTTACCAAGAATTAGAAATAACGATTCAGACAAACCACACATTTAGTATCAGTGAGCTTTTGTGGGTAAGAAGACAGCGAGTTAAGGCATACTTTTTTCGCTTTTTAGTTGTTTTTTTATTGTATTAACCTGCTGCAATTTTGCACTTTGTTGTTCTGTCATTTTCTGTTTATTGCCAATAGCGTTTGACCGTTGAGAAATAAAAGTATTATACTTGCTTACTTACTTACGTACTTGCGTAATGTTGTCGATTTTGCTCGAATTACTGCAAGACCCTTAAAACTGGCCTCTCTAGACTTTGTGGTTAATCGCTTTTTCATGAAGTTATTTAAAACAGCAGATATGCAGGTTGTTAA
>Ga0056124_1000712_pt1 | contig 11135 bp, 8 predicted proteins | sample WorMetHEROISLAND_2_FD_70069 | JGI IMG/M metagenome (GOLD analysis project Ga0056124, IMG submission 70069) | Marine gutless worms symbiont microbial communities from Max Planck institute for Marine Microbiology, Germany - Olavius sp. 4 HERON ISLAND | ecosystem: Host-associated > Annelida >... | reverse complement strand
CTTTAAGTGAGTGTCGAAGCCTGAAATTGCAAAAAAAATCACTAAACCCCTATTTTGGGGGTTCAAGGTCGCTCAAGGTCATCGATGTTGGTACCCCCGGAAAGCTCGTGAGCAGTGCTTGTTATGATGCGCAGGAAGTCTGTGTTTATCTGCAACCGTTCTCACTCTAGATTAGTCGACAGTAGCAGAAATCGCACGTTTTCAAGGGGGTACCACAATTTGATGCGCTCGTACGGAGGACTCCTTGAACCTAAAGGGTCGAAAGTGGCACTGTTAAAATCTACGTTTAATGCTGAAAATTTCATTCGCAGGTTGTATTGGTCTATCTCCAGTGATTTCGACGCAGTTCACTCTTGGAATATGTGTGGCCGCCTCGAATCGCGAAAAAAAATCACTAAAACCCCTATTTTTGGGGTTCAAGGTCGTTCAAGGTCATTGATGTTGGTAGCACCTGAAAGCTCGTCCGCAGTGCTTGTTATGATAGGCAGCAAGTCTGTGTCTATCGGCAACCGTTTTCACGCTAGACGAGCCAATAGTGGTAAAATAACGATTTCTAAGTGGGGGTACCCCTGTTTGATGCCCTCGTTCCAGGGGAGTCTCCTCACCCAGCGGCACCAAATTATCTCGTAAGAACCTAGAGACTCTACACTATCATACGCTGAAAACCCGGAGTCTGTATCTCACCTGACCTTGAATTGGTACCGGGTCGTGACAGACGGACAGACAGACAGAATTCCCGTAGCTAATACGCGCTGTCAGCAGTACCTGCCGGTACAGCTGTCGCGCGTAAAAATCACGTTAAAGAACGTTGTCAAGTGTCCAGATACTGCAGTTTTCAGTATCCGCCCGGCGCCTGTGGAGAAGATTGTGACGTTATTTATGGACCGATCTTCACGAACTTACGTTCCACGTAGGTTTGCTAAAAAATCTCACAGGCAACATATAACTACACTCGAAAAAGCCAAATTCCAGTGACTAGTTTTATGATGAGACGAAAGCACGGACCTGACGCTCTGTTCACTAAGCGGTAGCTGAGCTTCTTGATTTATTTCGTAATATTTTCGTGTATCACCGATATTTTATTTTCGTGTAGTTTTTTGCCAATATTCTAATCGTGGGAGTTTGTTGAGCTCGTGCAGCCGTGCAATATTCGAAACAATAACTGGAAAGATGAGACGGTATTATTATTTTTAAAGGCTCACTTCCTGATTTCTCGTTTCGTGAACATTGGGATGAGAATAATCAATCACAATGTGGGATCGGATAATCACATTCTGTTCGAATATAAGTATTCTTTATTTCTTAGTGATAAGCAATGTGCCGATTGTGCACTATTATGTTATCCTATTACGCCGCGGTTACACGTAAAACAAAATCATTTTCAAAAAATAATAATTCTGCAAAACGTTGCATTTCACATGTAACCATGCTCCTTTTTACGCCGTATGCCATTGCGCTAAGAATGTTTTAAAACATTTCTGCAAAACTTCCAGTGTAAAACGTTTTTGCAATGTTCTGGTCATGGCTATACGTGTAGAATTAGATGCCAAACATTCACAAAATACTTCGGAAACTATGTTTCTGTTTTACATGTAACCACGGCCTTAGAGTGTTTGCAGAATGTCAGTGTCGTTATCATACTATTTCAAGCATAGACGTAAAACGTTTTTAACATTTTTTTATTTTTGTCACGTTTTTTTACGTTTTTAACTTTTTTTTTGCCAACGTTCTTTATTTTGTTTTATTTTTTTTGTCTAACACGTAGACCTGCAAGACAGAGCATAGTAACAGCCGTGTGCGTATCGGCCTGCAACTGCAAGCCAAGAAATTACTTATGATAACTGTAAAATTCCGCTGAGTACATCGAGTTCGAGTTATCTTGAATTGAGGTCTAGGTATTAGGCATGGGGTTGAACATAATTGACATTAACTTTTTTATTCAACGTTTACAACCTTTTTTATCGTTGTCACGTATTTACGTTTTTTTCACGTTTTATATATTTTTGGGCGTTTTTTGCATCTATGATCTGAAGCATGCTTGGTTCGAATCTGACTTCGAATATCGAATATTCCGCGCATCTCTTGCTACCAGACGTCAGCTGGGTGGTCCCGGTGCGTGATCTCACGTAAGGATTCAGTCGCTGCCACGTGCGCGCGCGGACCTCGCAGACAATCCACTCCAGCACGGTTACGTGACAGACCGCCCAATGAGCATCGCTGTCAGAACCTTCTGGTATTTTTCTTTGATCTCTGATTTGGTACGATAAGGCACAGCGAAAAACGCCGACGGGGGTCGGACGAGCCGAGCAAAAACGTAACTAAACTGGAAGCGACGAAAGATCTCAAACATCCGCTGTTACCTGACGAATGCGAAGAATATAAATCAGCTGCTACCTCTCATAACGGTAAAGAAAAATAATTAAAAAAAATTGAAAAATGAACAATGATGATGCAGAGTCGAGATAAAAGTCATATAGCCACCAACATTCAATTCCTTCCTGGCCTTCGTTCATTTACAATATTTCATCCAAACGTGTTGATAATCTGCAGCCACGGGGGCGGCAACTGGGGGCAGCTGCGCCTCCCCAAGACTACAACAATTGGGTAATTGAGTCCTGAGATTCGAGTGAATGTGATGAGTTTGATAAACGCAGTCGGCGCGCGGGCTGACAGGCTGGCCAAGTCTTCTGTAGCCTACGGCAGCAAATTATTTAGTTGCATCGTCACGAAAAAGATGTCAGTGATCGAATTTTCAGCAATAAAAATTAATATTACAGTTCAAATTGTGGGGGCTTTGCCCCATCCTCGTCACCGGGGTTCTGTCCATGGACCCCATTATGGGACGCCCGTCTTCCAAACCCCCTAGGATTTGCCCTCCCCCTCAACCTCTAGGCCTATACGCTGGCGACGCCAACGCAACCCTTCTTCTTTGCTTTGCTTCGGCGGAGCTAGGTTGACTGAGTACCAGGCGTCGACAGTGAACTAGGCCTAAAATAGTGTTGGCGCTGTCAGAATACTTTTCATCATTTATCTAGACCCCCTAAATGGAAGCACGTCCGCCTGCGTTTTCCTCTGGTATTCAATAAACAAAACAAAAACGTCGGACGTATGTTTTTCTCTCAACGCAGGGACAATCGGTGCATTGACTGTTCCTGCTGTTAACCCTTTCAAGTGAAGTGACGGATACCGTTAGCGTCCTCTGGTGGATTATACGACTACCGAGATTTCCTTTGATTATTGGAGCGTATCATTTCGCATGGTGACGATGCGAACTAAGGCGCTTTCCACATAACGCCAAAGACATTTTCTCTTCGGGCGTCCAGAACGCGGTGCATTGGGACAAACTAGTGAATCGCGGCTTATAGCGGTATGTTTACTTACATACTCACCAGCGTCAACATAATATTTATTGTGCTAGCTTTACGAATACACGCGAGCAGAATGCAGATCGCAAAATGACACTTGCATTATTTTTGCTGCATCTAATAAACGGAAATAAATATTATGGAGTAACAAAAGAAATAAATAACCAAAACAAATATTCATCCCCCACTGTAAACAATCACCATGGGAACACGAACAAAATTGGTTGACCGATATCCAAAAAGTTGGTCGATTTTATCGTCGAGAATAGAACGTGTCTATGTTGGACGATGAAATCGGACAATTTTTTCGGGGACAATATTGGCCAACTTTATCGATCGTTTGACATTCGCTTTACGTTATACCACTGCACAGTAACATATACACTGTGGGACATTAAAAACACAACAGACTTTTTGTCATAACTTCTACAATACTTGACCTATTTTGACAGAAATTGATGTGCAGTCTCTTGGATAAATTAGCCAGAAATTGCTATAAAATTTTTCAAATTTACATAAATAACGTTTCCACACTACCTTGCAAAAACTTGAAGTAGCTGTTTGGACAAATTGAAATGGAACGATGTGAATGTTTTTTTGCTACAGCGCGTATCCCTTAACAGCTGCTTTAAATAAATAAGTAAGCAAATTCAATCTACTGTGTGGTTAATTTATTCCAGACACTGCACACCAATTTCTACCAAAATCGGTGAACATTTGCGTAAGTTATGCACAAAAGTATTTTAGTGTGTTTTATGCCCCACAGTGTGGTGCTGGAGATAGGCAGTCGCAGTACTAGTGCGGCTGTGAAAGATTGAGTGTGTGTCTGAGTGTCATCGAGCGGCTGGCCAGTCGTGGGTGGTCTTCTGTCGATAATTGCATCGCCACGTCGCCGACACCGGCAAATAGTTGCGACGAGACGATCGAGACACGCGCGGCGCGCCGCGTCGTGTGAGGTCCCGCCGGGCGTGGCCCGATCAGTCGCAACGTACATGTATATACCGAGCTGGTTCTCCGCTGCTCGTGTCTGGAACGGCCTGCCTGAAAACGTCACCGCTTCCGCACCCTAAACCGCTGTCTGGATTGCCGGAAAAGTTAGGGGCGTTAAAGGAACATATTCAACGACAGTAGTTTAACCAACGCGTATTCTGTGATTCGATCAGTGTTAAGGAACAGTCTGCCTGACAACGTCACTTCTGCACCCTCCGTGACTGTCTTCCGGTCCCGTCTCGAGATTCGTTTTTTTTCTGGAATCTCTTCTTATCCCATCCGTTAGTTCGTCGTGGCCCGATCAGTCACAACTTACTGCAAACACGTCGCCGCTGCCAGTCAGTCAGTACCAGTGAACGTGACAGTCTGCATCGAAGACTCGTCCGCGAAATGACCTGTAATGTGTTTACGAGCCGGACGTAAAACTCCACTCACTCACTCGCTCAGTCACTCACCCGTTTCATCACTGACCGAGCAGGTTGATGTGGAGCAGGATGGCCAGGCTGAGTTGGCGGGGAACATTGGTCAGTGGTCACCGATGCATTCAGTAGCAGTGCAATGACTTGTCGCCCTCGAAAACGTAAAACGGGACGTAAAACTATACTCGCTCAGCCGTCTCACCACTAACCCAATGTGATGTATAGAGCAGGACGGCCAGGCTGAGTTGGCGGGGAACATTAGTCACCGCCGATCTCTGTCAGACTCAGTACCAGTGCAAGTGATCGCTCGGAAAGACTCGTCGTTTGCTCGAAGTCTGCAGAGCGGGACGTAAAACTCTATAGGCCTATAGTCATTCATTCGCTCACGCACTCACTTACTTACTTACTGCAAACACGTGAATCGTTCGCTGATCGGCTCAACTCTACATACGCACACCGTGAATCAAAAAAACAGGCCGCCAAACTTTTGTCCGTATCTTCGCAAAATATCGACCGATTTTAAAACTTCTTTCACCGGCACACTCCGTGGAAAATTTGCAATAAAGCGGTTATTAAATATTCCGCCGCACCGTAGCTGCGTCGCTACACTACCTTGTGAAATATAAATGTAAGGGAAAAAACTGCAGAATGGTAGGAACCAAACGTTTCGGTAAAACAAAAAATACGCTTCAGGTGGTGGGATATTTACTAATCGCTTCAGTGCAAATTTTTCGCCGTCAGAATTTCGAAAATCGGTTAATATCTGGCGAAGATATCTACAAAAGTTGGGTGGCATTTTTTTTCTGGCTCGCGGTGTAGAATAGGTTTTCGCTGGCACAGCGCGTCGTCGTCTCCGTCAGGCACGCGGAGTATCGGCGGCTTCAGCGTCTAGCTGGACGCACAGGCGCCGAGTTTCAGACGCCACTGCGGTGGGCGCGACCTTCGATCACTTGCTGGCGCTTTCAGTCAATCATCTGTTCAAAAATTAACGACTACTTTTTTTAATCGTCACCAGCTCTGATTAACGGTAAACTAAGAAACAAATTAGCGAGCTGATTTGGGCTATAATGAGTTAATGACCCCATGTCATGAAATTGATCTATCAGAATTTAAACTAAACGTTAAGTTGTATATATGGCGTAGTTCACCCCAGAATGCACCAAATTCATGCGCGTCGATCTCTCTCCACGGTTGGGGGGGACACACGTGTGTCCCCCCCAACCGTGGAGAGAGATCGACGGCCAGTCGAGTGGCCAATCAACCCCCCACTACTGTCCTTCTCTCATTCACCTTCATTCTCCCCCCCCGCCGGAACGGTGTAAGGCCTCACAGCAGGTGTGGAACAGAGTCATGAACTGAACTTGAACTTGCGTTTCACCTTACTGTGACCTTCTTGATTAGATTACAGGGTCCCAACGACTTGCACTAGTCGGCTAAAGACTAAAAGACTAAAAACTCTTTCAACTTATCAAGAAAATATTGCACGGATAAAAAGTAGCTGATATTACTCTAGAAATATTGGGGGGGACATTCGTGATCATGTCCCCCCCGGTCCAAATATTGGGGGGGGGGACGTGTCCCCCTGTCCCGTAGGGATCGACGCCCCTGCGTCCATGCATCGCTTGTGCCGCTGTAAGCTGATGTCTAATTGATTAGCACCATCGACTTCTAATTCTACCCAATCAGTGGAGGGGGAAATGCTAATTCTAGTTCTAATTCTAACTGTAACTTTTTCCAAATTGCCGATTGTAATTAATTACGGTACTGTGAAATTTTGCAATTACCTATCCCTGATTGATGACGGTGGCGGGGGTAGATCTCTGTGTCGGGGAGGCACGGGGCGACGGTGGACTGGTGGTGACTCGAGCGGCACCGGCGACGGAGGACATGGGACGCTGGTGGCACCGCGTAGCGTGCTGTGCAGCGGGTAGTTGAACGTGCTGTGGAACGCTGACGAAGGACCACATCCGGCGTCGACGCCGCCGGCAGCACCGAGACTGGACAGCTGCTCACGAGGGACATCACTCGTTGACGACACCACACTGATCCGACTCACGTCGCACAGTGCTACTACCGCCGATGTCTTCGAGCAACTCTCCGGTGGCGGCACTGGCTGCGCTCGGACGACGTCGACCTCGTCGTCTGGACCCAGCTGCACTTCCGCTGGGCTCGACGACGTCGCCGTCTCCACGCCGGAACTGCTGGTCGTCTCCGCACCCGGCGCTAGCGTGCTGTCGTCGCTCAGCCACACCGACGTGTTGGTATTGTCGTTGTTGTTGTTGTCGTCGTCGTTGCACGACTGTTTCCCGACGACGGGCGTCCTGTCGCCCCCGGGTGACGTCGTCAGCGTATCGAAGAATCGACGTGCGTGGAGGCGCGATCGGGTAACGGCCTGGCCACCTCGTCCCAGCGGGCTGAGGTAGGACGCGATGACCGAGCCCAGACATTGCTGGTAGATGAGATCGTGGTTGGAACGAGTCGAGGGCGACAGCAGCGACGGACTTGCGACCGATCTGTGCGTCGTAAGACCGTCGTAACGTCGACTGAGCGTGTTCTCCTTGTCTTCGTCGTCGTCGTAGTCGCAGTGAACTGGCTGGCTGTTCACATCACCCGTCCTGCTGCCTCGTCGTCGTCCGGGCGTTCCCGGCTCCAGCGGGCCCAAACCGTCGCGCCTCCGCCGTCGTGGCGGCTTCCTCATGACGTCACGACCAGTCGCCGGAAGTGCGTCACAGCCGGAAGTTGAATCGCGGCCGACCAAGGCAACTTCCGGCATCAGATGAACGAATTGAGACGCCATGATGTCGACGTGCTGATGTAGTTGTACGCTTTTCGCTACCAAGTCCAACTGTCGAACAGACAGACAAACGGAATACCGTAGACTACATTGCCCAGATATAAAAAAATGCATAAACACAATATGACTATTAAACATGTTTCGCATTTAACAGAATACGATGGGCGAACACAATTTAATTACTCAGACTGTAGTTACAGCACATTTCCACCATACAGTTGTGAAATGTGCCATATTGCATTATCACTTTGAATGTCACTTTTTGAAGTAAATTATAAACCTATATAATTTACATACACGCAGTCAACAGGATTTCAGTATTGTTTCAGTATTGCTTCTGTGCAAAGTTAAACCGAGCTCGAATTTGATTCGATACAGCCCCGTATAATTATAATTTAAAATCAAACGCAGTATGCTGCATGAGTGTTGCCAATTCTCCTAGGACTGCGCTGCAGTTTGAAATGCAACTCCGCGCATACTTCAAATTGACATGTAAATGTATAATCGGTCGTGTTTCTGTACAGACTGCAAGCTATCGGCCGGTAGTAAGCCGGTATCTATGGCGTTTAAGTCGACCAGGACAGACAGCGGGTGACAAAATGCTTGGCTGCCAGCTGCGGTGGGTCATACGGTGCGACACTTGCGTGAGTTACGCAAGCAACAGCGGGCCGCACACGTTGACGAGACTACAATGCCACAGCCCGGGATGGTGTGCTGATGCGGGGAATATCTCTTCCTTCAGACGCTGATGCTTCGGAAACTGAATCTTGTTCACGAAAACGCGGATATTCTGAACTATTATTTATTTACGTTATTTAACAATTTTCAATTTTATCAATCGGTACACGACAAAAATATCAAAGGCTTTAGAGATATGTATGGCGCATGGACCTACTGGTCAACGCAGGACCATGCCCATGCCGCTTACACGTGGCCAGTACAATAAAACACAATAAAACTGAAAATAAAAAGTAGAGGTAAAATTTGACTTTGTTCACCAAATTTCACGAAAGTTAAAAACATTTTCAATGAAATAACATGACATATCAGGGAAAAGCAGGATAAAATAATTTTCTCGCTTGCTTGTAAGATTAAAAATGTTCCGAATTTATTTTCGACCGGAGCTCGGCCCCTGAGCCTGCCGGGGAGCTTACGACGCTTTCCAGACCCCCTAGTCGGCTGGGGAGCGAGATGGCCCATCCCAATTGCGTTTTTTTTTACTTAGGCCACGTTGAAAATCTATAATGCAATGTAACGTAATTCCCCTCCCCACTTGACGACTATGGCGTCTCATTCTCGGTGCCTACGCCACTGAACTACATACTGGACGTGTCGAAGCGTTTCCCCGACTTCTCACTTGTAAAGCGCTACTGTCGACCAGACTAGAGACATTTGATTCCACGACGCAACGGAAGATTACACGTGCAGAATGAATGACGCAATCTCTCAACCCGCAACCTAAGATCCTTAATCCTCAATGTCCCTATAGCTAGCAGCTACCTACGACGCCATGGATACTGAACTCCAGCTGTATAAGTAAGCAGAGTCTCGAAGAACATACGGTGATACGACTCGGCGTTGCGCAACGAGAGGAAGCAATAGAGCGAGTATATAATGATTGACGGGGGACCCATGCAGGAGTCGATTCACACGCGCGACTGACCGACGGCTGAGTACATAACGAGCGGATTGCTAGCAGCGCGATCCGGTATAGTTCGCAAGTCTTAGGCGCCAACTCCACTGCCGTAAGACAGATTTGTCGTGGCTTTGTTGTGCAACAAGTCGTATAACAAGCTCTATAACATCAGGATGTTGTCGATTCATTGCAGGACATCGAATTTCGATCAACTCGTTTGTTGTTGATTTGCTGTACAGCAAAATGTACAACAAGTCGACAAACAGATTGAAGCGAGTGGAGTTTGGGTATTATACTTGCAGCTTTGTGAGTGAAAGCGCTCACAATACAGCGGCGACTGACAAGTAACATGTCATGGATTGGACAGACCGACAGACCTACCGTATAGCCTTCAAGTGCGGTACATCAACGTTCTAATTTTTTTCATGCGATAAAGTCCTGAATAACTTCTCTTTCCCACATTAATTAGAGCGAACTGTAAGCTTATGTTGTGGTCGCTGTTTAAACTTCCACGTTTCCAAGCTTGGCAGATGAGTGTTCGCCGCGCCTGAAATGACAAAGATACTTCTCCCAAAAGCATAACAACTGAGGTAGCTAGGCTATAGAGTAGGCTAGGTAAAATGGCGCATCATTGTCGACAGGAAAATAACAGTACAGTACGTTTAATGTAAATAGACCTATTTGTGGTCAGAATATACTTGACTTGACTCAGAACGTTTGTACTCGGGATCACGATCACTGAAGCAAGCAGTTGCAATGGCACCGGGTGCTGCTGCCCCAGCAATGGCGAGTGCTGGAACAAACATACACGTCTTTTGTTTATTTCAGTCGCATATGCCAATGGACTAACGAATCTAGGTCGAAGTTAAGCAGCCTGAAAAAAAGAAATGACTAGCTCTTGGTACACTCTGTAAGAAAAAGATTAATATTCAGCATGCTTTATCACTTCCGCCGATAGAAAGAGAAGTTTTCACGTAAGTCTGTCCGCGACATTACTCAACTATTCAGTTATATATTTTTTCAAAATTTCTCTCAAAGTGAAGCTCCTCGCAAAGTGATTTTGCTGGCGATCCGGAAATAGTCTTGCTGGAGGTTTGTGCAGTCTCCGAGTGCTTTTAGTTAGAAATATGGACAGCCGCAATAACGCACGTGATGATCATATAACTCGGTGTAAGGTAACGTTAATACAGTATACGCCTACATAATTCTGTGCCATCAGATTGTCATATATATTTAATTTGCAGAATGTAGCTCTATATTTCACGGAGCCCCGCAGTAGCGACTATCGATAACTGCGTGCAATCATCCGTTTATTAGCCTTATCAACTGTCAGCAGTAATGCCCGTGCCATGAAAGACTCGCCCAAGAAATCACCCGTACTGTGTCGAGTGGGCCGCTAAGCTCAGTTCGCTCACTTCTTATCATCCGCTTATTAGTAGCTAGTGTCAGCTTACGGCACGATCATCTCAGCTGACGAATTCTGCTCAGTCAACAGTGAGACAAACTCACGCACGCACGCACGCAAATAGAATATGGATCCGACTTACAATCTGTCGGAACTGACGCGAGCAATTAAAAGGGCGTTTTCGCGCCGCTTCTGATTTAATTACAGACTGCGGTCGAGTGACAGCTAGGCGGGAGAGCGCAGCTTGGCAGCTGGGTGGTCTGGTCAAGTGACAACCTGTCTGGTTCTGTCAATGTCCGCCAGGGCGAACGGGCGCAAACTTGGCGAGAAATCTGTAAAAACACGCAGATCTGCGTTCTGCAATAAAGATGAGCCATCCATGACTTCCGTGATTTCTCAAAATTCAGAATAATAAAATTAAGTTATCGTTGATGAGTGAAAATAGCAAAAAAAAACGACTATAAACGCCTTAGAATTATATACATATATATTTTTTTTGTAAAAAAAATCATGCATACAGTATATG
>Ga0056124_1000711_pt1 | contig 11138 bp, 10 predicted proteins | sample WorMetHEROISLAND_2_FD_70069 | JGI IMG/M metagenome (GOLD analysis project Ga0056124, IMG submission 70069) | Marine gutless worms symbiont microbial communities from Max Planck institute for Marine Microbiology, Germany - Olavius sp. 4 HERON ISLAND | ecosystem: Host-associated > Annelida >... | reverse complement strand
CCCAGTTAGAAACGCGGTGGTACCAGCGTATATCAAGGATCCTCCTCAGGCACCACTGATCCAGAGCATCAATCTTTCTGACGTCGGCTTTTGATAGAGCCCAGCATTCTGATCCGTACAACATTATTGGCAGAATGCAGATGTTGTACAGGTTCAGCTTGGTACTCAGGGAAAGCTGTGATTTCCAGATGCAATTGTCAAATTTTTGTCAGATTTTACTAGGACAGCCACGTAATAATTAAGCCATTTGTGATTTTGTTTGAGAGGTTTGGTAGTTTGCTACTCTGCCTGTGCTGTAGACGTTTTGATGACATTTTTGCCATGTTGTGCAGATCTGTTATCGTAAAAAGACGGCAGTTCATAAATGTTTTTCTCTGGGTCTCGGCCTATCATATCTTCTTCGATAAAATCCAGAGAAATAGGAACGTTAAAGATATCCCAAAAATAGTATTACCATTGGTGATAGACAGTTTCTAAGCAGTACAGTGTGTGTGAAATATTTAGTGTTACTGGGTACTAGTTAATGGACATGGTATCTCGTTTCTATACTGTTGCTGGTGATGATGTTAGTGGTGGCTTGGTGGCATAATCGTCAGGATGCTGGACTTATGATCAAAAGGTCGCGAGTTTGACTCCCAGTTGGGTGGCTGTCAAGAGTTTGGGATAGGTGACTGTCTGTGGACATGTTAAACATAACCAGCACCGAGGTGAACTCTATTGTAGGGAAGTACTGGGCTGCTTGGCTGGGGTTAAGGCCGGGTGTGTTCACCTGTCTTGGGTAGCAGGTAACACTGTGTGATCCCATATGCTCTGTGATCGATCTCCCACATGCAGCTCTACATTCCCCTTAACCTTTATAATGTGTGGTAACAGAGGAAGATGGAGTCGGGGGAGTATAGACTGGCCACAGAGTTTGCCGAGGATGTGCGCCTTGTGTTCACAAACTGCTACCGATACAACCCGCCCGGCAGTGACGTTGTCGGCATGGCCAGGAAGCTGCAGGTATGTACTACATTGTAGTTCCCTTCCATGCTGTCAAGCTCAACTCATTCTCTCAAATTATTATCTGTTATTGATAGAGAGTAATGTTATTTGTTTACCTGTGATAATTTCACTGTGTGGATCACTTCCACGCATGTTGGTCCGTGGGTGTAGAATAGGCCCACTCTGTTTCCTGGCTGGATGGCGTAAGAGGCGCCTAAACCAGGCTTTTAGTTTTGTATTGGTATAGTTAGATTGTGCATGTGTGCATCTTTTGTTATTACGTTTTACGTTTATTACGTAGTATTACGTTTGTGTGCATGTGTATGTAGGTAGTATATTATTGTATTTTGGGTTTTTGTGTTGGTTTGATTGATTTTGCTGTTAATTTTTGTTGTCCATAGCAGTGCAAGTGATTGCCTGGAGGACAAGCATGACCTATAGTGTGTCGAGCAGGACATTAAACCTTACTGACTTGCTCCTTCTCCGGAGAAATTGTATATGTATGTAAATTCGATGGAGTCAAGGAATGTGAGGGTAAAATCTTGCCTAAAAATATGCTGGTCAAACGAAAAACGAGTGTGGGTGTGTGTGCATTCATGAGAACCTACACTGCTGTACTGTGTGCATAGTTTTTGTTTTTCTTCCTGTCAAGTCACATCAGATGTGAGTTATGGTTTCGGGCAGTGTGTGAACATTACTGAAAATTTTGACCCTTATTTCATTGATATGATCTGCGATGGTTTGTATGACGTTGTGCAGGATGTGTTTGAGATGAAGTACGCTCACACTCCGATGGACGCACCGTCATCATCTCTGCCACCTCGCACTGAACCCGACCTCACAAAGACTTCAGCGTCAGCGGCGTCTCAGGGTCGAAAGGACGTCGCAGGGGATGGAGGTGAGGAGAGTGAGGAGGAGAGAGAGAGACGACTGCATGAACTCCAGCAACAGGTCTCTGTGCCTTAGCAGCAGTCGCTGAAAACACTCTTCTGGCAGTCTGGCAGAGAGTTCAATAGCTTGAAGGAATTGTGGAAGGCCAAGGAGTTTGTCAACGAGTTTCCAAACAGAAATTGTTTTCTGTCATTTCTGAATAAGTTGTCCGTGCATAAATGAAGCTCTTATAGCGGGAACAATATTTTCAGTATGTACTTTAAATGTTACGATAATTAGACATGAGCTTAACCTTGTAGTTGTTCTATCAGTCACCAGAAGTCTTGTTTGATGGATCCCACCCAACCTGGATTAATTAGTGTGTCGTCTAAATAAGTGCCACTGCATGCAAAGATCATTACTATCATTTCTAACAGTAGATTCAGTGGGACCTTTTGGTTCTCGCAAGCCATTCATTTGTTCGTTATACCTGTTAGCTGCCTGTATTAATAAATGTTCCGTGTAGTTATTAATTTATTTCGTTAATTATTGTTATTCTGTAATATTTATCCTGGTTTATTTGGTGCTGAAAAATAATGCAGGTATTGTCTTCACACTTCTGTCTATTCGTGAAGTCGATCTTTTACGAAGTTACAAATGATAGAATCGGCCAGTGGATTTGGTGCGCTGATTTGTCGGCTGATTTTATCGGCTTAGTGATTCCTTTGTTATGTTCAGTTACATAAACGTGCATTAGTGTATTAGTATTTTAACATAGAATGTTGCATGTTTATAACAGTGCTGCTGGTCTGGTCTGGTGTGTGTGTGCAGCTGAAGCAGGTGCAGGAGCAGCTGGTCAAGCTGTCCCACGAACATGCCGCCAAAGCCAAGGAGAAGAAGGACAAGAAGAAGAAGAAGAAACATCACGACAAGTCTGGTCCTGCTGACGCTGGCCAGCCGCCAGTCCTCACCGGCCAGCAGTCCACCCCGTCACTGTACAGTCCTGCCAGTATTGACACTCCTCCCCCGGCAGCCAGATCGGCTGCTAGCCACGCCCCCGGTGCCGGTGGGGGGCGGGTCGGTCGGCCACCCAAGTCAGCTGGACCACCGCCACCAGCAGCCCATGACAGCATCTCACCTCCGCCGTCGTCGGTCGGCAAGCGAGGCAAGGCAGCTGGCGCGCCGGTGGCCAACGGCGGCAGCGGCGGCAAAGCCAACAAGAAGAACGCCGCAACTCCTGCGGCTGCAGCGGTGAACGTGTTTGCGTTTGACAGCGAGGAGGAAGAGAGCGCCAAGCCGATGACCTACGACGAGAAACGGCAGCTCAGTCTCGACATCAACAAACTCCCAGGTCCATCGACTGTCAGCGTTTACACAGGGTTCCCACGCTTCCTGGGAAGTCCTGCATTTTTTTCTTGAAAATTGCAGGACCTGGAAAGTCCTGGAAAATCACTTTGGTGCTGGAAAGTCCTGAAAATTAAAGCTTAAGGTCCTGGAAAGTCCTGGAAAAATATCCTTGATAGTCATGCATTTTTCCAGTGGTTCAAATGGTCCAAATGGAAAACAAGCAGCAATAGTATAGCACCCAGTTAGCACCTAACGTCCACATTTTGCTTCATGCTGAATTTTTTTGCAATGGACTACACTCTGAATATTGCAACTAAATGCCGTTTTTTTCTTTATATTTAAACATTTGCGGGCTCTGAAAAGGTCCTGGAAAATTTTTTATGGGGGTCCTGGAAAGTCCGGGAAGAGTCCTGGATTTTTTTCATTAAAAGAGTGGGAACCCGGTTTATGGAACATCACATCGGTAACAATATCCTCCGTGTCTCCAGTGCTTTCATGTTTAATTTGTCGATAGGTGCGGCAACTGGTCTATAAATTTGGCCGCAGAATTCCAAAAAGTTTACTATACTGACCCGATGTTGCTTAACCTTGAGTTAATAATTCTAGGAAAATGTACCGGCTAAACAGAACCAAGTGAGAGGTCATCGGAAATGAACAAAATCTGATGGATAATGTCATACACTTAGGATACTATTTCACTCTCTCTCACTGTTGTAATGTGATTGACTGTTTTCTTCTGAGGTTGACACCGTTGGTTTTGCTTTGGGATGTGAGTCCATTCTGTGAAATAGCTGGTTGACTGTTCTGTAGTGGGAGATTGGAGAATTGTCTGGTGAAACAAAGCTGCACAGTACAGTAGTATTGGTGATAGCTGAATGCATTTGCTGACGTTCTAATGAATCGTGAATCAATATCGGCTTTTTAGTATATTTCACAGCAGTGATGTGACTAGAACATAGTTGCTAGACCAAGACGAACGATTCCCCACCACAATAATACTGTCATTAAAACAACGTTCTTCAGCTTCTCAGATCTCTTTCACCAAACAATTTCTGATTTTGGTCCAGGAGCTCGAGGTCCAGGGGTTAATTTGTCCAGGGGAGCAGGGTTCAAAGGGTTAAGGCCACTGTAAGTGCTCTTTCTGAGCATTGTGCGTTGCATCTCATTTAGTATATTCACTGTCACACAATCTCTGACTGTTGACACTTTGCTGAACAGATTGATTGATTGATTGATTGATTGATGGATGTAGGTGACAAGCTAGGTCGTGTGGTTCACATCATTCAGTCGCGGGAGCCGGCGCTAAAAGACTCAAACCCGGATGAGATTGAGATTGACTTTGAGACGCTGAAGCCGTCGACGCTACGTGAACTAGAGGCTTATGTCATGTCCTGTCTCAAGAAGAAACCACGCAAACCACCGAGTATGTGCTACACATTTCTGGCATTAAAATGGATAAATAAATATATAAAGCACCATAATGCCCTAGCCTCAGATGCTAATGGTCACATATTATAGAGGACACCGTCTTGCCTGTCCGAGAAATTAATCTGAAAGCATGCACACCAATAATCGTGAAACAATTTATTCTGCCGGGTCTGGGGATTGAATCCAGGCCCGGCTGATAACCGTTTCAGGTTCAGCGCGCACTGTGCCAATGAGCCACAGAGACATTGCTTCAGTTCCGGGTGTATTTTCAGTGCCTTGCTAGCCACTGAAGGCATGAATTCGTATCATCAGCAGAATTTAGTGTTTATTCCAGCAGTAACATGAAACGATCGAAAACCCAAGATGAAGATCACAGAGCGCAAGAAAGAACTCAAGACCTAATTGAGACCAAGTCTGAGGATTGTAGACCATTATTAGATCTATGTAAATGTAACAGTGGTAGGTTTTAATAGACTTCTTGCATTTTTAGTGGTTTATTGAGTAAGTTTTGACTAACGCATGATCGTTATGTGAACTTGTGAAGTAACTTGTTATGTTGAAACTTCACGACAACATCAACACTGGTAGTGGCACTTTGACAGCTAGATCGAGACTGCAATTTCTGCTCACATATTTCAGCATTTCAGAAACTATTTGAATTAGATGTTTGCAATTAATATCAGTGCAAGATCTATCTGGTTTTTCGTGGCACTTGACGATGTAAGTAAATGCAGTAAAACCGAGATTCAGACTACTCCTTTTCTTCACATTTGCAGACTCAAATTGTGATATCTGTAAAATACCAATAGTGGACTGTAATGAGCACTGTGAAATACCTGATATATACATGTCCGGGTTTAGTACATGCTGCAATCTTTACCAAGCGTTTTTAACATCGCAAAAACTTTTTTATGCCAGTTTGCAGATGTGCGGCAAGGTGATTTATTTGCAGTTATTATTTCTGCGACTGAAGCAGGTAAGAAGTCCGCTGGAAAGCCGCGTGATGAGTCCATGATTGACAAGAAGCATGAGTTGGAGAAGCGACTTGAGAACGTCAAGGGAGCGCTTGGTGCACCATCAAAGAAACCACCGAAGAAAGGTCTGAAACTCACAACTGCCGTTGCCACTCATGCTGTCTCGTGAAAGATTTTCTGAAAGAATTTGTTTATTGATTTGACGTGACAGATTTTTGGAACGCGCAAGAATTGTATTTGCAGGATGTTGAGCAGCATAACAGTAGTAGTAGTAGTAGTAGTAGTAGTAGTAGTAGTAGTAGTAGTAGTAGTAAATTTCGTTCTTGTACGTGGAACTGAATCATTGATGCTGGTCGCTGAGCGGAGACGAATCCGAGCCAGATCAAAGCGATGAGATTAACGTGGTATAAGTGCAAAAGCACTGCAAGACCACATTACAAATACAATACACGCAGTTAAAACACAAGAGCTAAAAAATAAAAACCAAAGAAAAATAAAAACGATAAAACAGTAGTCACTAGTCGACATTGTCATATGATCGACGAAATAAAAATGTTTTCAGTTTGACACTTGTGTTTTATGACACGTACCTGCAACACAAGCCAAATACATGTTAATTCTCTGATTAACATGCAATTGATCATATGATTAACGTGATTGTGAAAAGTTAATCGTTGCACAGCTTTAGTTATTTTGCTGTTAGTCTGATGTCATTAGCTGCAATATTGGCATGAGTTCTGCGAAAATGCCTAAGATTTGGAGCAATATCAGGGAATTTCACAGTTTCTGATGATACGTACAATTGTACTTGTGTTACGAGGAGTGCTTAACACGTTGTGTTTGATCAGTGAAGTTGCTCTACGCCGGGCCCAGGTAGTATTTGGATGGGTGACTCAACAGATGTGAAAACCATGTTGGTATGTAACCAGCCACCCAGGTCAACTCAGCCTGGCCATCCCTCCGTGGGTAGGTGCAGTGATTACCAGTGAAAGCTGGGGGCACAAACTGGCACACTGTGTGATGCACTAGCCCCATATTCATGGTCTCGCAGTGTAAACTGGTGTCTGGCTGGTGGCTAAGCAAAGAGAGATCATCACCACCCTATGGGCCTTGCTTCTCAGGAAGGACTGTTTTAGAGCTCGTAATGATTAAATGTTTTTTTAATAATTAACTTTTCACTAATTAACAATTTGATTCATTAGTCATTAATTTTGATTGAAACTAACACTAACAGTAAGCATTTTATAAGTTATTCAGCTAACAGCTGTTACAAATGCACTGGCAGAACAATAGGTCTATATTGTCATTAGTGGGGCCTTACTCTTAACTGTTTGTTTTATCCGGTCATATTCTCGGGAGAAAGTGACTGTCATTTCACAACTGCTTGTCATTGTATCTTACCACGTTTATCTTTTCTTTTATCACATATATTACATGCTTTTAACCATTTATGGCACTGAATGGCCAATATTGTGTCGATGTGCCGTTAAGAAACTACTCACTCACTCACTCATTGTATCTACTTTGTAATGCATTTTTAGCAACGAAACTAATCAAAATTTTAACGATTAAAATGTTATTTATTGTAAAAAAAACTTTTAACGGTTATTATTGCAGCTCTGTTTTTTGTATGTGAGTGTTTGTGTTAGTGCATAGACTGATATCGTTGTTGACGTTTGTGCTGCAGAAGAGAAGGGACATGGTGGTGGCGGTGAATCCGGGGGACATGGCACTTCCAGTCATTCACGGCCAGGCCTTGCCAGCAGCTCGTCACTGAGTGAGTCGAGTTCCGACAGCTCCAGCAGCTCATCAGACACCTCCGACTCCGAGTCAAACTGACTGCTACCACCTCGACACTACTGCACTTGGCCGGCCGGCCATCGTACACTGACTGACGCCGTTCACACGTCTGCAATAAAATACAATAAAACCATCTGTTTTTGTTTTGTTGCAGCAGATGCTGAACCGCTGCAACAGAACGTATGTCCTCTGCACGTTTGTAGTGCCACGTCCTGCTCTGTGGTAAAGCATAAGGGTCTATACCAAAGCGGCCCACAAATTTTTGACACGTCTAAAACGGCCCATACGGTAGTCCAAAACGGCCCGACCCAAGTACAAAATGGCCCATAGCCATGACTAAAACGGCACAGACCAAAAACGGCCGACAGTAATTGTTAGACGTTAGCCACCAAGCCGCCAAGCCAGCTGTTCTAGTGCTGTATTTCTCATTAGTCGACAGCATATGTGTAGGTGATGCGTATTAAAGTTGGACCGTTTTGGACCTCTGCTTGGGCCGTTTTGTGAACTTTACGTGGGCCGTTTTGGTCATCCAAAACGGCCCAATAGGGGTCGTTTTGGACTTGCCACATGGGCCGTTTTAGACATTCTTATGGGCCGTTTTAGTTTTGGGCCGTTTTGGTCATTTCCCAAGCATAAATGGAGTCGACAAGTCCACTTGCAGTTGTTCTATTATATTTTGCTGCACACGTGTGAACCCACGTAGCTGGATTTGACTCTCGTCTCTCGTTGTTAAGTTGACGGGTGCGGTCCGTCAAAACCAACGTTGTTACGCATTATAATCAGCCCCAGCATTGTGACGAGTATTCCACGGCGTGATTGTTCAAGACTAGTGAGTCTGAGTCAACTTTTACTACTCGGCACAAAGAGTCATCGTTGTTTGCCTGCTATTGTACAGACACAATGTGTGCGTAACGATGCTAGTTATTTGTGTTTTTACTCGTAGTCGATGTAAGGCCCGTTACCAACTAAGTTCTCATGTACAGAGCAAGTGGGCAACCTCTGCACAGTACTGCGTACTTTTCTGTGTGCATGGTGACCATTTATGCAGAAATATCTGGGAATGTTTGCAGCATAGTTGGGAAGCATCGGGCAACAATGTTCTCATGGAAAACTGTTAATATTGATAACTTTCAGGGTTCAGACACCCGGGTACATACCCCAAAAAATGGTGGGTTTTTTGGGTACATCCACCTAAAAAAACCCACCCCAAAAAACCCACACTTCTACTTTAACCTAATTTTAGTTTATACTTTATATGCCACTAATGATGCAATATTTTATTGTTTTAAAGCTTTTAAGGCTTAGTTACTGAGTTTTTGTATTATTTAACCTATTTTTTCTGCTTGTCCAAAAAAAACCCAATAAAACTAAAAAAACCCACTGGGTTGGGCTTTTTTAAAAAAAAACCGTTTTTTTAACCCTGATAACTTTACCTGTTGCATAGTGACGTTTTTCGTAGAATCAGTGCTGGTGATAAGATATGAATGACTCGGGTAACTGCAACGTATGCCGGAGTGATGCAGAAAGTGTCGGTGGAATTTCCGAGTGCCTGAAGAATGGTCACCTTGTCACAGTAGAATCACAGTTGGGTGTCGTGTTCTTTTATAATTTGCTGGTGTAGTTATGAAAGATTCTGTATCATATCAGTCCTCTGTGTGATGCTGCGACAACCTTCTAATGATTGTGCCAAGCGCTCAGAACATCGCTGCAATGTCAATCTAATTGGATTAGTTTGATGCGTGAGTTAACACATCATGTAAAAGAAGTCATTTTGATGAAGAAAATTTTGATAATGGTGGTTTATTTCTGGAAATTGGAGAGATTTTTTGTTGTTTTCGATGGCTATTGTGGTAGCTTTTTATTTTTATGTCAGCTTTTTATGCCAGCCTTCAAACCAACGGCTTTTGGCCAGTTTTATATCTATGTATGCATGTGTCGCTTATGTGCCATTATCTAGACACAACTCAAACATTCATGTTTTTGAACCAAACTGAGGCATAACTGCAGTGCACATAATATGCGATACGTTAAGATATTACACGCAAACTAGGCATATTTACAGTGATCACGTGTATTTCTATTTAATGTCCATTGATGCTGTGGCTGCTATTACTTGTGAGAGTAGTACTCAGTGCGTATCACAGGCTGAACGGTATTCAAGCCATGCGTTAACGGCGACATCTCGTTCCTAACTCTAAGGACATGCTTGCCGTGTAATGTGCGACTGTCGTGTACAGTTTGTGATCTGTCAAGCTGTGACGTGTTTTGTTAAGTCTTGTGTTGACGTCCAGTTGGTATGATGTAATGTCGTTTAACGTTTAGTAGTTGTCGCTGTCTGTCAGAGTTGTCAGTAATCTGATACGTGGCGTTTGTTATGTGACGTACATGTGTGTCAATGTTTTCAGTGATGTACCCAAACAGTTGTCTAAATGTGCAGGTATTAATTACAGTTACAATTGCATTGTGTGACGTACTCATTTCCATGTCGTGGAGACATTGTGAGTACGATACAATACGATAGACGATTTGCACTGGAAACTGACAGGCAAGCTGCCAGTTTAATCTAGCACATAGACTAAAAAAACTAAAATGTTTTAAATGGAACTAAAAAAGTAAAAATATAAATCAAGAAACAGATGGTTAATAAAGTAAAGTAAAAGTTAGGTTATATTATAGTGTGCTCTAAAGCTTAGCTTAAAGCTTAGCTTAACGTAGCGCACTTATGGGAGAGGTAAGAGACCTGAGACAGAAAAACTAAAGCGGAAGGAATTAATGATGACTGATAAGTAGAAAAAAAACTGAAATCGAGAAAAAACGTGAAGTAGTCTGGGTATCCGTGAAATCAGTCTGAAGAGGTGCCAGATGTCTATGGAGGGTGGGATTTGAGAAATAGGAACGTTTTGAGTTTGGAATGGAAGAATGATCGGGTGATGGATGATAAGAGTGGTGATGATGACACTGGCAAGATGAGACGATCGTGGAGAAGAGATGAATGAGGAAGAGGCAGATCAAGACGTGGCTGATGAAGTGAATGAGGTTAGTTAAGAGTAGTTAAGAATTGCATACTTTTACATAACTAGTTTGACCATTTTCTGTGACAATTTCTGTATCTCGACGGTTGAATAGAATTGTTCTTTGAATGCCCATTTAGTTCCTCAATCTACAGACACTGATAAGACGTGTCGGGTTTTTTTTGTTAAAACAGATTACTTCTAAATACAAACGTACCTGCACCTGCAGAATGCGGTGTGTGTAAGGCTGAAAAGTGCAGTTTGCCTGTTTATGAGTGAACGTGTACTGGGGACGTATGTCTGCAGCTTAACTAATGTTGTACAATCAGTTTATCACTGGATGCACTTTTGCAGGGCTGCCACTTTGTCCCTTAAATCCCCTAAAGTTCCTTTTTTAAACACTTGGTCCCTAATGTCCCTAAATCTCAAAAAGTGCTCCCTAAAGTCCCTATTTCTGTGTAATTGGCTATAGTTCAACTAATCCAGATTAAATTTCACGTTTATATTCTAACTTCGCACTTCGCTAACAACAGAAGACTGATTGACATTTTAGTATGGGCTGGACAATGGACACATTTGAAAAGTGTTCAATGCAACTGTGTCGATGACACTGAACAGTTTAGAATTGAGAACTGAACTATTACATGCGTTTGATTAGTATATTCACATTCTTGATGTCTAGTATGGTCACGTACAGGAGCAATAGTGACCATAATGTGGTTTG
>Ga0056124_1000710_pt1 | contig 11148 bp, 9 predicted proteins | sample WorMetHEROISLAND_2_FD_70069 | JGI IMG/M metagenome (GOLD analysis project Ga0056124, IMG submission 70069) | Marine gutless worms symbiont microbial communities from Max Planck institute for Marine Microbiology, Germany - Olavius sp. 4 HERON ISLAND | ecosystem: Host-associated > Annelida >... | reverse complement strand
TTACTCTATGGCATGAAGTCTTAATATGAAATGGTGATTTTTGTTTGTCTAGGTGAAATCAAGAAGATTAAGTCCCAACGACTCCTTGCACTAGTCGGCTAAAGACTAAAAAGACTAAAAGCTCTTTCAACTTATCAAGAAAATATTGCATGGATAAAAAGTAGCTGATATTACTCTAGAGATATTGAGGGGGACATGCTAATGTTTCCCCAGTCCAAATATTGGGGGGACGTGTCCGCCCTGTCCCATATGGATCGACGTCCCTGCAAACACTTCAGCTGATGACCACGATGTCACTCAGCGTCAGCAACTGATTTATATTTTAAAAAACTCCTGTATTTCCTGTACTTTTGATAATTCCTCACGTGTTTCAAGACTGTTTTTTTCTAGTCCTATATTTTCTACCTTTGTGTGTGTCTGTTTGTTTTTCTTGTTGTTTGTATTTGTTTTTTTTGCATTTTGCGAATAAGGAGAAATATCCTTCTTGCTACTGCTATTAACGCAGTTGGTGACGTGCCGTAGTCTGTTAGGATAACGAATAGCAGGCGCAGAAAAAAAAACAGCTACGCGTGTGGGTAAACGACAGTTGTTAAAAAATGAGTCTTAAGATTTGTTTTCAAAGTGGATAATGGATAATCAAGTGGCGCTGTGTGAGATCTGTGTTGTCCGAGAGTCATCGTGTCTGAAATTTATCGTTAAGACATTGATAGCCATGTGAGGCATGCCTCTATATATTTCGTTGTCGTATATTGTGTATTTGTGTCTTTTTTAAATTCGTATCTACCAGTGATGACGAATAAAGATTTTCACTGCGTGCGTGCGGCTGCAGAGCTCGGTCTGGACGGACATGCTGGAGGAGCTACGCTTTGCCGTGCGATGTCACGGCGGCGCCAAGAAGCCCAAGCTGCGCAGTCACTGCAGCAAGTGCGGCATGGACGCCGCCGATGCGGCCGGCGTCGTCGGCGAGCCGTCGCCGAACGGCGTTCTACTGGCCCAGTCTGTGTCCGGCGCCGCCGTGTCGACGGTGCCGCCGCGCCAGCCTTCGAGCACCGACGACCGACTGCACTACCGGCGCAGCGCCCGCCTCGGCTGTGATTACGCCGTGGATCGGCGACGCACGAGCATGCGATGTGCCGACTTGGACTACAGCGTCGACCGTCGACCGAGCGGCACCAACCACTCGCTCACTCACTAGAGGCCAGTCTTTCACAACTGTCCCGGGACAGAGACTCGACGCCGAGTACCTCGTAGACAGAGATGTCAGGACGTGTGAAGTACATGTAGCATTTCGCGTGCATGGACCGTCGACCGAGCGTCACGAGCGACCTGCTGCGTGCCCAGGACGTCACCAGCAAGACGCGTACGCCAGACAGATTCAGGGACTCTTCAGTCGCCGCTGCTGACAGCTTAGCGCGTAGCTTCGCCAAAGTCTAGGACATATCAGCCAACGTCTTGACTAGTCTCGAGGCGCCTCAGTTCTACAAAAGAAATAGTTTTGGTCGTGCAGAAAGTCTTGTTTACGTCACTGGGAAATGTAAATACTGTTCTATCTGCGACCGTCGAACCTGCAGAATTCTATAACATCTTGAACTTACTTAGTCACGCAGTCGCGTAATAATTCGTAATCTCAGACGTCTCTGCAGACTTTTACCGACAAATAATGCCTTTAATTAGCCTGTGCTCTGCCTCTAGGTTTTACACGCTTCTCTACATGCATAATCATTAATTCACCATCTCGGAAACACTGATGTCAGAGTTAACGTAATTTACTTACTGGTACGCTCAGGCGACAAAAAATACACCACGCCTATGATTGCCTTCCCAGCTGACACTGCTATGCTACTCATTCATTTATAGGTATAAGTCTTATGGCTATAAATAAAAAGCAAAGTGGGAAATTGAGCAGGAAAGGGTAACTTTTTTCTGCTAAATCATGCTGCACATCCTCATCAGCGACTACAGTGGTTCTAACAGTTGCAAACGGTACTTCAAACCCACGCTTTAGTTGGCCCAGTGGTTAAGACTTACACACTGTTCCCATCACATGCAGCCCTGGATTGCTACACGTAACTGGATTTACTGGAACACAGGCTGCAGGTCATAAGTATTGCTGGCGCTATTGGGCGACTTAACACGTTGCTTCGTCAAAATGAATGCTAATTAATTGCATGGGAACTATCATTGCATTAATCGACAACTTTTTGTCGTTCTCCATTCCGTGTTTTGTTACGAGTACTGTACAAGCGGTCAGCGTGATCTACCGTAAGTCACGTCGTTTCTTTGTGATATTTATTTATGGAATGCTTTGATTTAGGTGTTGTACTTTATTTATATTTTATATTACGTCATTGGCAAGGTTTGATGTTGTAATGTATACGAGTATACGGGGTGAGTCGTAACTAAAGAGCAACTTCAGCTTTCATCGACACCGTTTAACTTTGCTAACATGGATTGTTATTTCCACATGTAGAATGCTAATATCGCGCATCGTTATCTCAAACATACCGGTGTTCACTGAAATTCTTGTCTATAAATAAGTCATGCCGATGAGAGCTATGGTTTTAATAGGCTACACGCCGCATTAAAAGCTTACTATACGTATTTTACTCGTTGTGTTCTTTATTCACATTTTACATGCGTATCGCAGTATGCAAACGGCGACAAGAGGAAGTAGGCCTAAGTTGGTGAAAACAGTCAGTGGTTAAACTGCGTTCTGCAAGCCATAGGCGCCAATCCCGTCTCGACTTGGGCACAGCATGCAATGCACGACAGGCCAGGTGTTTTCTCCTTTGGGAAGGACTGCTCGAAGAAGCCAACTTTCATTTTGTTCTACTTATAAAAATTCATCTCAGTAGTATGGGCCGAATCTACGTCTCGGGAATCTAAATGTTACAACCAGATGCATCGACACCTGATTTTAAAAACGTGCCTTGATTTTAAAAAATGTCAGTGCTGTTGAAGAAGCCGAAGTGTTGTGGATTCCCGAAAGAAAGAGAAAACGGAGCACAAGCAAAGTGGCTTTTTCATCCTCAATGTACAGGGTAGACCAAAAGCGGGGCCACTTTGTTTTACACGTTTTACAGATTGTAGGCCTAACTTGAGATCGGCACCAAATTTGGCACAAATCAAAGCCATTTTATTCGTAACGTTCTTTGTGGCCTACACTGTATTTACTGTTACGATAAACTCTCAACCAACAGTAGACGAAACTTGTGACATGTTTAGTGACAGGTGACATGACTTTTCCTAAACCTGACGTAACGCATGTATAAGTAGACTATACTAAAAACAAAACCTATACTAAAATCATATGCTAGCCCATACAATCAGAATACAAAAAAAACTCAAGAAGTCACAACTGTAACGTTGAAGCTAAAAAAACGGAGTGAACTAAGTAGATGGATTTGCAAGTTGAAGCAGAGTAACAGACAATTACTAAACCTGTACCACAAAAAGTTCAGAGTGTCACGTTGCGTCGTGAATGACAATTTTTTTTGTTTATTGGCTAGCCTAATAATCACAGTTAATCTCCTAGCATATTATTTGATTACTACTACTATTATTATTATTATTATTATTATTATTATTATTATCCAGAAACATATGACACTGATCGGTAAAATATTATGGAAAAATACAAACCAAGATCGTCAAGCCTTACTCAAGGTTAAGTACTGTCCGCGGGTATAGCACCCAGCATAATGCACGCAAAAACGCACAAAAGACCCATATGTTACCTTAACCTTTGACCTATGACCTTGAAATTCAATAGGGTTCTAGAGGTTGTCAAGGTACATGTGCGTGCCCAATTTCATCAAGCTAAGTCCAGCGGTTCACGAGTTATCAGCAGTGCACTAGCTTTTGTATAACTCAAGACTTCGATCGCGAATATCTCTGGAACGAATTAAGCAATCGACAAGCGGAAAACGGCATTATCAACTACGTTTTTCCCACGTTGGATGAAAACAATTTGGTGAAGTTTAGTCCACTAACGAAGAAATGACCTTAACTTTTTACCTATGAGCTTGAAATTCAATAGGGTTGTAAAGGTTGTCGAGGTACATGTTCATGCAAAATTTGATCAAGCTAAGTGCAGCGGTTCATGAGTTATCGTGCGAACAGCGAAAAAAGTCGGACGAAAACAATACTGTCCGTCGCTACCGCGGACAGTAAAAAAGAAATAAGACGCTATACTGCTAACAAATATATTATGCAAAAAATCACAAAAAAATAGTCTTTTACGCTTACAAATACCTAAGCATGTTGAAGTTGAGATTATCGGCAAAATGTCGACCAAACGACTCACACAAGACTGTGCCACAAAAGACTCACACAAGACTGTCACAAAAGACACAAGAAAGCAATGTTAATCCTACGCACACGGAATCGTAGGGAGGCACCGGTGTATAAAATTATATTTATTGCACCGTTTGAAGACAACAGGCAATTTTTGAACGCAATTTTTGGAAAAGTCACAGTGAATGAAGGTTGTTGTCCGACAGCGAGTATTTGCAAGTGACAGAGCGACAAGATTGATATAACGTGCGTCATATGTACTATAAGGCCCCTTACAAGAAAGGCAAGAATATATAGCACGAAATTGTCAAGTCGGCGGCAGTGTTAAAGGCAGTGCATAAAAAAAATAAAAAATACGCTACGTTTTACTCATTAAAAATAGCCGACCGATGAAGAAAATACGTCCACACTTCACAACCTCGCGAATGGTAAAATACGCGGTAGAGATTCGTCCGAACAACTTTTCTCAGTGACATTTTGCCACGCATTTGATCGCACTACAATTCTGTATCACACAGTGTAAGTCCACAGTCCGCATTTACACATTTGATATTATACTGTGTGATTCTTGCAATTCGTTTTTATACAATTCGATATGAAACAATCGCATATTAATTAGTATCAGATACCTTTGGTGCCAATAAAATGTTTAATATAATAATAATAAAAGTGCCTGCGATCATGGTAATAGAAAACTATGAACGCAAATGTCAGAAATGGATAGGTCTATATATTTCGAACACGATCGATACTTTCTCGCTGAATTTAACTCATTTGCTTAGATACACCCTGAAAATAAATGCCACAGGCAGACCAAAAAAAATTTAACATTTTCGCACTGGTTTTGTGTTTAAACCATTAGTAGATGTAGGCCTATATGAACAAATGACCAGAAAAAAAGAATATATCAACAAGGAACAAACATTATCAACAAACACGCAAAGAGTGTAAACCTGCAAGAACGCTGGAAAAATCTAGCAACCAGATAAATATGATCTGATATGAATATGATTTTATTAAAAATTTTAAATGCAACGTATTTCGTGTTTTGACTTATTGCGTCTGTACTTCGACAAAAACCTCGCAGCGAGCTGGTGAGAAACAACACGTATAGCCTAGCAATTTTATCCTTTTTTTTTCTTCCACAGCACGTTGCAAGTTGGACCAAAAATGTCGTTGATTTTATGTACTAAATAAAGTCTATACTTTCGCAGGATTTCAAGAACATTCACATGTAGGTTTTACGCGCGACAGCACGTAGGCCTAATGCTAAGCGGGTACTAGCTATCGTAATTCTGTCCGTCCGTCCGTCAGTCTGTCCTGGTGCCACGTCCCGGTACCGAAACAAGCCCCAGCGAAATAGAGACTCCGGGTTTTCACCTTATGATAGCGTAAAGTTTCTACTTTTTCCGCGACCGAATTTCGTGCTGCTGGGTGAAAAATTCTACTCAAACGAGGGCATTGAAGAGGGGTACCGCCTGAAAAATCGCGAGGTGGCAGCACCGATGCTGTCGCGCGTCTCGTGATCGAACTTAGTTCAAATTCCTTGTTTAGTACTGCTGCTGACTGACTGACTGACAAACCAACCAATAAACCGCGGCAAAAACACAACCTTCCTAGTGGGCCTAATTACAAGACGCATCCAATGCATATGAAATACCGTGTACATCACACACATGCGGCAAGCTCATGTAACATATCGACACAAGCTATACTTATGCACCTGATTAAAACTTGACAGTCCTTCGATTGCTGCAGTGATCGAGGATAATTGCTTCCAAAAACTACCCGATTGTCCACATCCCGACAAATTTCTACACGTAATGCACGTTACGTTCCACTTTTTTATGCGTCACCCTGTCCTTTAAATTTAGTCACATCGTATAGCCCTTTTCACACTAGTCATGAACGTGCATGGAATGACGGTGACACGCAATTCCTTCTAGACACACGTAGCCTACGTAAACACATACGTATCACAGTGTTCGCGGTGCAATGCACTAGGCTCACTACAGCTACGCGTAAGCTTACATGATTGCTGCGAAACATATGGAAGCATATGTGATCAAAACGGAACGTATCTTACAGCAGTTTGTGTATACAGCGTGTATACAGTGAACAACTAGAAACAACCCCTTAACTTTCACCCATTCAAGCTGAAAACTGGCACACGGGTTACTCCTGCTGTGGAAAATGTTCACGCCAGCTTTGGTTTATCCACGCCTTTAGAAGCCCGCACGGGACAGACGGACGTACGGATGGACGGGCAAGACCGTTAATGCGGCCTGTTAGGATGGCCACGTAATAAAGGCGCTACAGTTTTAACAATAGGAGCAAACTTGACAAGAGGCGATACCTCTCACTGTATCATGAAAACTTTGCAATCTTCACGGTGCCGAAGATAGTTGCGAACTTGCGACAAATTGGACAAGACTGTAGGCGACCAACGCATGATGCACAACAGACGAGATGACCACATGCGCCATGATGCGCGGAAGGAACACAGTATTGACTTCAGCGTCCAATCAATCAATCAATCATTTAATTCGTCCACAGACAAAGATAAAAATTTGACAATTCAAGTGAACAAGTGAAGAACAGGAACGACAAGGTTATGGAACACTGACAGCCGCCCTTAATTAAAATAACAAACGGACAATTAAGAACAATTCAAAAATACCGAAAAATCAACAGAACCCATAGACTGCTTAAAACAATTTAAACTGCTAAAACTGCAAACTCTACACGTTCTCTCTTCTTTCAACCTCCAACTTGACAAGAAGCGATACCTCTGCCTGTATCATGAAAAATTTGCAATCTTTACAGTGCCACTGATAACGGTGCGACAAACTGGACAAGACTGGACGAGACCAACGCACGATGCACAGCAGACGAGATGACCACACGGAAGGAAGACCACATTGACTTCAGCGTCCAGGCAGACTCTACACGTTCTCGCTTCTCTCAGCCTCCTGTTTTCCGCCAACAATCCTCCTTCCTCATCAGGCACTGCATTAAACAGATTGCTGACAGCTTACTGACACAGACAGTGGCGTCGTGGCATGCAGGGGGGGGGGGGCAATTCCCCCCGTCCTTAAATTGTAGACTGTCGGAGAATGTTCTTCTTGTTTGAAATTTTTGGTCCCAAAATACAAAATTTAAAGCTGAAAATCTCCCACTTTTGGGGAATTTAGAGGCAAAATTAAAATGTCGAGCATCCGTAATCTCCTCTGTCGGATATCTGCAGCTGTCTGTCGGAAGATTGCAACTTCCTGCCTCCAACCTTTTTTAACCCACGACGCCGCTGGACACGAATGTCGATTATGAACACGAGCTGATAGGTCAATGGGTCACGAGCGTCACGTTTTTTTGTGATATTTATTTGTTAGAATGCGTCAATTTATTTCTCAAATTTTATTCTTGTTTTATATTACGCCATGTATTCTCAAGGTTGCATGTTGTATATAATATCTACAGGATGAGTTATAATAAAAAACAATCAACAGTTATGAAACTTCATACTTGTAAAGTACTTCTGAACGCAGGTTCTCAGAGATGTCTGATACAGATTGGTCCTAAGACTTGAGTAAAAAGACACTCAAATATGAAAGTAGTGACAAATGACTATAAACAATTAATTTTTCTTATTCATTTAAATTTCAGAATAGGAGACTCTCCATAAATTCTTCCTGTAGATTAAAACTAGTCTATCACAATAAAAAAGTAAAGCAAAGTTAGGTTATATTATAGTGCGCTCTAAAGCTCAGCTTAGAGTTTAGCTTAATCTAGCACACTTAATCACCATAACCACTAAGGCGCCGAAAACTCCCTTTTTGTATCCCAGTTTCTTGGAGCTGAGAAACTGGGGAGGCAATGTGAGTAAACAACTTGCCTCAATGGTCGCGCCCAATGGAATAGTGGCGCGACGCGGGAATCGAACCGAGGTCCCAGAGTTCGAATTCCAAGTGTGCTAACCACTAAGCCATTGAGTCACAGTCTTTTTCCACTAACAAATAACCAGAGGATGCCATCGTCTTTGAAGAGCGTCTATGTAACCTGTTCTTTGGTGAAAACCATCCACCTATGGGTGTCTACCCCGTATTGCCGAAGTGAACAGCTCAACAGGCACTGTTACAATATTACACGTTTCAAAACAGAAAAGTGCCACCAATGATATAGGCCTACTTTTTCTCCAAACTTTGACTTAATATTGTTAGAAAAATCTCGAAATTTGTTGTGATTATTTCTCATAAACGAATTCAGTTGTTTAAAGGAGGCAACCTGTCATGCCCCTCGGCGCTGAAATAAGTTGCTCACTTTTGCTTGCTGAAACTTCAAAATTTATGTATAAGGTTTACAAAAAGGCTTCAACTTTTGGCAGACTTCGTCCCAGGCCCCTTGCCACTTCTTTAAATTATAAAAATAAACGAATTTATAGTTACCCAAACATTCTAACAGTTTGGGACACGGGCCATCCTAAACATTATTCCAAAACATTTCATAACTCTACGTTGTGCAAAGTTGGCCCAGTGCCAAAGATGGCACCATTATACAAGATTAGATTACCAACGAAACGTTTTTTTTAAACCGCAAGACACACGCACACATGCGTCAGAAGTAAGTGATAATTTTACTTGTGAGAGACACTCACCTCCATGACTTTCTTCGCCAGAAGACAATTCCAGCTCGTACGATGCCCGCGTTGACGCCAGAATGTTAGACGTTGACGAGCTGGCGTTGCCTTCACAAAGCATTACGTCTTATAGGATAATCAACACACAGGATGATCAAGCTGATACTCAGCGCATTTAAAGGGTAGACAAATTAAATATAAGGAGTATATAAGCTAAAAAGTTATTAAAAAATAAGCCTGTGACAAAATCTAAACGTATGATTTTTATGAATAAAACAAAATCGGCAATACAAAAGATTTACAAGCACTAATCGATCGAGCAGAATACGAGTTCGAAAGAACTGAGATGCACATCCATTTACCAGACGCTGAATCTCCGCTTGGTTCAACAGCTGCAGTGACATCCAGGTTTTCTGGTGATAACTGTAATAACAAAACAATTCCACTGTCAAATTTGCATGCAGGGCAAAAGTCAAACAAAATGGCAACGAAAAAAGAAACTGCATAATACGGAACGCAGTTATGCCTATTAGTACACAGCGCCACAGGCCTATATCATGAGCGAAAGCACACACTGGTAGAGACTATAGGCTGAGTGTTCACGTTCACTGTCAATTAACTGTAGATGGTTAGAACTTCACGCACAGCGTCCAGCTCTGTATTCCTTCGCCACTGACCTCCTGAGTCCTATAGGACTGATTACTTTATCTTTGTCCCAAGATACACTGCGAACAAACGTTTGGTGAGAATCATCAATGCATATGTATAGGCCTACTAGGCCTATAAATGTAAATATCGCGACAACCTCAGTCACGAACAGAGGGAAGTACGAAAAAGATAATGTATCCGGCATCGCATAACGGCGGCGGAGGCATAAAAGTCGAGTTTTCAAAATAAGCTTAGAAGTGCGAAAAGTGCAGCATATCTGCGGTTATATAACAGTGAGATCGAGGCTGACAAAGCGCTACCGATGAAGGCTTTCGTCGACAACAAAGCCGCATCCAGTGAGAGACATTCATCTTGTGCTCTTCTATACAGGGTGTGCACGAAGAATGTGTGCACTGCGATGTGCACTCCACTATACAGGGTGGCGCATAAAAAGTCGAACATACGTGCTTTACGTAGATCGAGCAAGCGAACAGTTTCTGGAACATTGGCCTCGATCATTGCAGTACCGCCACGGCAAGTGTTGAACATGACCACCCTCGCTGCAACGATTGAGGCTGATCGATGAGTTTTTTTGCGCCACCCCGTATAGAGCTTACTATGATCTAACCACAGTCTATAGATTTATAGACTGTGGATCTAACATGTCGGGTCACTTACATAAAACACGACGCACGTGGCGTGCGCGCGCCGCGAAGGCTACGCTGCTGTGGTGCTGCAGTGCAAGTTTTTGCAGCTTGCCTGCATGTGTGAGCAGCCACGTGGAAACAAACGTCCGTGTTCAGGCCACGTTTCATCTGACGGCTGCCAGTTGTTCAGACCACCACCACAGCCACAGTAGTAGCACTTAACACTGTCTCCGGGACCTGAAACAGCCGCATCACAAAATAAAATAAAACATATTTCATGAAAGTTTTTTTTTTATTTTATTTTACTTGTACGGCGGGCACTGACAGTTTCGCCATAGAGGAAGTACTGCACTGCTGGAGTGGATAAGCGAGTACGCAGTACGAACTTATACCACTGCAGACAGTGCAGTATCGTACTTAAACCACGCTCGGATCTCATAGTTTGTTTGCTTTATGACGTACGCACGATTGCAGCCGAAAGTTGCGAAAACAGTACCAGTGCGAGCTCTGAGTGTGGTTTAAAGGCGCCTCTGGTCGTGAGTCTGACTCATGTAAGAAGCGCTGTAGCAAGTACAGGACCTTTTTTGCCTAATAGTAAAGAATCCTGGATAATTTCTAAAGAATCCATAAAAGACTCCGTATCGCCACCAAAATTTGACCAGTTCGTTATTGGGCCATGCGCAACCCCTTCACAAAATTTCATCAACATCAGTTCATAACTTTCTGAGTTATTCTGCCAAGAGACAGACAGGCAGACGAACATACCCTGTGGGCTGTGCAGTGGCATAACCTCCTTTTTGGGCCAGGCAATTAACAAGGGTGTAGGGAGCGGGGGTTTGAGGGGTTCGTACGAACCCCCCTTCCGGACACAAGTATTATGAAAAAGCTTTTTTGCAGTTTTCTCCCAAACACATAAAATGGAGC
>Ga0056124_1000707_pt1 | contig 11198 bp, 5 predicted proteins | sample WorMetHEROISLAND_2_FD_70069 | JGI IMG/M metagenome (GOLD analysis project Ga0056124, IMG submission 70069) | Marine gutless worms symbiont microbial communities from Max Planck institute for Marine Microbiology, Germany - Olavius sp. 4 HERON ISLAND | ecosystem: Host-associated > Annelida >... | reverse complement strand
TGTGGTGGGGCGGGGGAGGGGGTTAGGGAGCAACTGTCCCCGCTAAATTTTGGCATGTCTGAAAATTTTCTTGTTGAAAAAATGTCTTCTAAAATACACAGTTTGTGGCTGAAACCCCCATTTTGGGGGAATTCAGAGGCAAATTTGAAATTTTGAGCATCAATATCTCCCATGTCGAAAATTCGCAGCTGTCCGTCAGAAAATGCAACTTTTTGCCCCCAAACGTTTAAACGCTGCTTGTTATATATGTTACAGTAAATCTGTGAAATCGGTGATTTCGTGAAATCACTGCTGAATTCATGAAATGACTGGATTGGCGAATTAGGGTTAGGGTTAGGGTTAGCCGTTAGCTACCAATAACGCTGAGCCTAACTTTTATTTTAGTCATTTCACACATTTACTAGTGATTTCACGAAATCACTGATTTCACAGATTTACTGTAACACATATATACGCATAATTCAATCGCTGAAGTCACTGGTGCGTGACGAGGGTATTGTCTTCGAGGATTCTGTCCGCGGGGGAATTACGTTCTGGGTTCGATCTCCCGCCGGTGTCCGTCGGTCCGTCCGTCCGCTGGTCTGTGTCCGGTGATGTCGGCATGATGGAGCGATTGACCGAGCCTACCAGCTATAGACCATTGCGCCGATGCACCGTCGCCGCTACCTCGCCAGCCGGCTGCAGGCGGGTCTGCATCACTGCATCTGAACGCTGCGTCGATCGTAAAGCAGTTCCAGAACATCAAAAGCTGCGCAACTGCTTGCCGCAGACCACCGGCGTTGACAAGACTATCTCCGGGCGCATTATGTGGTCCGGCAAACATCCCTGATCCGACTGGCTTTATGGATTTCACGTCGTACCTAAGACCTTTCTTGGCATAGATAACTGACGATAAAACGACTACTGAATGCGGTAACGATTGTTTACAACAAGAAGGGGTTCTACATATACGTCGCGCTGGCTGGCTTTTATTACGCCTATACTACATTTATCTAAATGAAATCCACCGGCTGTATGTGGGTCATGGAAAGTTCCGAGTTTGCTGTGCCGCATTACGTGACTTGCCCGTCGGTCTGTCCGTCTGTTTGTGTGTGAACAATTAATTCCTTTTCTTCTTGTGTCGGTCCGCAGTTTAAAAATACGGAATGAATAGGCGATCAGAAAATGGGCGTTACAAGCCAGTCAGGTATTTACAACATTATGCATTTGTGTATAGCGACTTGCACATTAATCGCTGTCGGTTTCTATTTTTAGTTTTTTTTCTTTAATTTTCTGTTTCTACCGCGTGCGGCAGACGCCATGTTTGCCGTTATAATGTATTATCGTCGAGCGTTATACACAACGGGAACGCGCGAGGAGCTTTGTGGAAACGACTTCCGGGTCTAGGGCAGGCGGAGCAGTAGTTGCGCTGAGATTTACGAACTGACGGCAGCATCGGCAGATGTTTTCCTCAGCTGTCGGCAAATGTCCTTCACGTCGTCGTAGTCGACTCGTCGCAGCATTCACAGAAGTCTTCGGGCACTCTCACTGCACTCGAATGTGTCATATTGATTTTTTTTATCACGCCGCTTACTACCAAAGTCTTTAAGATTGTGACACGTTTGCTACAGATTGACGTGAAACATTCTGTCATTTTTCATTCTGTCTGCAATACAATATTCGCTGTCGTTTTGCAAGTGAAACGTAGCGACAAAGCTTCCTCGTGTTTGCAGAATCTATAAATTATTACTAGCTCGCTGTCTCGGCTTATCCCAGGTTAATCAGTGTCCCCGAAGGTTAGCCGAAGCGGAATTACAGCCTGTGCAGATAGATACTCATTTGCGTTTGTATCATTTATTTCGCTGGCCGTCTCTGTAGCATTCCGGAGCACTTTCGCTGTGAACAGTTAATCAACAAGCCGTGAGTCCAAACTCCACTAATTCGATTTGTTGTAGACTTACGGACAGGAAGTCGTACAACTCGTTCTATAGAACAAATCCACAACAAATCGAAGTAAGTGGCGTTTGGACTTCACTGCAACGGATGCTGCTGCAGCGGCTGCTGTTTTGCCGTGAAAACTGCAAGACTCGGTGAAAGATTGACGGCTTTTTGAGGCGCTGAGTCCTGCATCGTGGCTGCCACGGACGCCGCTGTAAACGGCAATCACAGCGCGTCGTAAAGTGGTTATTTTAGCAACTCCGACTGTCCGTCCAGTCCACCCCGCCGTGCCTGCTCGTTACCACCGCGTTCCTCTCACCGACCTCTCGACTTTCTGTCTCATTAAAACCAGCTGATCTCTGACGGCCCGATGACTTGAGGTTTCGGCGGCCTTGGCTTGTTCAAGGCTGTTGCGGTTGCTGAGGCAACTGGCAAGTGACCCATCAGCTTGTAAAACTCGAGGCCAGAACAGAGCAGCCTTCACCGCTTTACGCAACGGCTAAGTGTCAAAGTGCAGTTTTGTGCTGTTAGTCCACTTGCTTAACTGCCAAACAACACAAAATCTGGCATTTTGTGGATAAAAGCATACAATTTTCAGAATAAGCCCAAAATGATGCGTATATTTATTTTCGATATAGTACCAAACTTTGAAATGTTCGGAAATGTTAAAATCCAACATGGCCGCCAAAAAGTCATAAAACTTACCTACAGTCAGGGTGATTGGTTCAAAAATTGGTGATAAAAGCACGAAACCTTGCACAAATGTCCAAATTAACACTATGAACATTTTCTACATTTAGTTCCATTGTAAATTTTGCTAGCATAGCAACGGTTGCTAGGCAACACTTGTTTCTTTAGCAACTAGCACGTAAATTTGCTATAACTCGATTTCAATAACATATTATCTCAAGATTCTTGTAGCAAAGGGTTTTCACGGGTCTGCCAATTTTATTAATGTCCTTAAAATTCGTTTTCGGCTGACCCCTGTTACCATGGTAACGAAAATCGGGGTATTTGAGGACAAAAATGTCTATAACTCGACCCGTGTAGGAAATATGTATCAGTTTGCAAGATTTCTTAGCTAAGCAAGTGGACTATGTAGAGCCACTGCTTCACAACCGAATGTATTCATGCTCCTTTGATACAGGTACCAAAATCTGCAACGCTCGTTCTCTGAATAATTAGAATCAGAGCTTGTTCAGGCTATGCTAAGTTGATTCACTGGAATGTGGCATCGCATACAAATGTGAAGGACGTCGTAACCATTCGACTTATCCACGTAGAAGGGTTGCTGAGACATCGTTAGCGAGCTGCGCGCAAAAGACGCCCACTTTTCCTACGAACTTTAAAACAAATTTCACACACACATTGTTGGAACAGTTACTATGGCTACTACGACTAAAAGTCAACTGCCGTAAGCATAGCGGGAGACCGACATTTCCCGCCGTGGACGACATTATTACCCGCGAACTTATTTCCCCACCCCGGACAATTCCCCTCCCGGACGTTTCCCCCTCTTATTTCTGCGACCGCCGGACATTTTTGCAAACGTCCTATCTTCAACGTGTATTTCAGATGGTAGAAATGTTTTGCGACAACGCTATTTTACATCTCTGACGACGCGTAGCGGCAGTTTGTGATGATGTTGTTGTGCAGATACTGTGCCGAGTACGAGGTGGTCGACGCTAGACCCGGCTGCCAGTCGTCGTCGTCAGCAGCGCCGTGGACTCGGTCGCTGATCAAGGGCGCCGTGGCGTGCGTTGAGTGTCAGTCCCTGGCAATGCGACGTCGGCTCGGCAATCGCTGTCGCGGTCACGGCGTGCTTGGCCGCCAGACGCGCTGGAACGCCGCCACGGCACACGGCTGCACCGGACACTGGAAGATGACGTCGGCACGCCGTCAGTGCCGCTGTAATCCGGACAGCCAGCTCAGCTTCATCTTCATCTGAGCGCTAGTCGCCGACAGCTTGGGTGGTTTCTGTTGTTCCTTGGGTGCGGACACCTTGGGTGGTAGGACAGCTGTGGAGGGCACCGACGGCGTCAGTAGGCGGAGAATAGCATGGACGCTTTTGTATCCATATTTTTGCTGTTAATTGCTTACGAGCAGTTAACTCAAATTCTAGAACTGTTCGATTCTGTGGAAACGGTTTTGGCTGTAGCAGTTTGAACGCTGGTGTCTAAATTTTGAGTATTTTCGTCAGCTGATATTCGGTTTCGATATGTCTACCCTTACTACGAAACACCCGCCACCCAAGGAACCGCCCAAGGTATCCGCACACAGGGTGACGTAATACCGCCCAAGATGTCATCTGATGCTGCTGCTGCTGCTGAAGCCAGGATTATCTCCTGGCTTATCAGCGGCGTCAGTCACTGCTGGACTCTCATCGGTCATGCAACTACCACAAACTACAAGAACCACAACAGTTAACTGTTAACTGGTTTAAAAAATAAAAAAATAGCCTAAATAAATAAAAACGCTTGCTATCCCAAAAAGGGTTGGTTTCGGGATTTAAACCTCATTAAACGGAAACATTGTTCGAAAACCGTATTATAGTAATTATGCAGTGAATAATACATGTTGCATAACTATGATTATAGCGAAATGTATTTTTTTCATGTGCAAATTCAAAGGGAAAGATAAGCAGTTATATAGCCTTTAAGTGTCTAGCAGTGAATAAAAATTATGACAATTTCGGTCAATCGCTATGCTGCACAGGCCTGTATATTTAAACAGCCGACAGGTCGACTAAACTGTTTGAAAATAGCCTCCTATGTTACGCACCTGATTTGACTTTTGTAAAGGTTTAGAATAGTTGCCAGTTTGAACAACAATTTTTATAACATTTACTGCATGCGGAAGGAAGGTATGTAGTGATCTACTTTGTTTTCCAATACTATATGGGTTTTAAGTACTGGTAGGTTTATCAACGAAAACAGTGATACGGCCATAAAACAGCAGGGGTTAGTTTGCAGGCCATGATAACACTGTTTAGATGGGGTTAGGTTTTTAGGTCACTCTTTCTATTCGTTACTTTCTTTACCGACTTGACTGTTTTTTCAACGCATTGGCCTCTTATCCTCGTATAGGCCTGCATGATGCTTATGAAACTAATAGCAAAATTAATTCAGAATGACCTTGTCGGATAAAATGTCGAATTTGTAGGCCTTTATTGTGAGAAAGCAATGCATTGTTGTACTGTAGAAAAGCTGTGAGTCAGTAAAGTGTAATATCGTTGTTCTTTCCATTATGTCACTGCCGTCAATTTCTGACACTGTGCTGTATATTGCAGAGTAAATGTTTATAGACGCTTAGACCACTTAGCTGCTGCAACTGATTTGCTGAACGTAGGCCTGGGAGGCTGGGGTTTATGGCGAAACAAAATAAAAATTTCCCCTCATTTTGATGATATTGATTTTCGTGTCGTTTTAAATCACACTGCTTATCTCAGTAGCCTAGTTGCAAAGGCATACCATTTATCGACCGTGATGTATATGCCTACGCTGTGTTTAAAAAACATCTCACTCTGTCATTGTCCATCTCTTCGCCAAATGTTGACCATTTTTTAAAATTCTTTCAATGCCACGCTCTGCGACCAATTTGCAATACCGTGATTATTAAATATCTCACCACACCGTAACCGCGTTGCTACATTACCTCGTGAAATATAAATTTGCAAAAGTTACTAATCAGAATAAATACGTATGCAAAAACGCATTTTCTGAAACAATTTTCTGCTAATTTTCGCACTTAAATTAAATTATGTGTACTCTTAGATACATTTCCAGCATTTATAAATAAATGCAGACGATATCGTTGTAAATAATAAGTTTTAATGCACTGATTAAATATCAGTAATGTAACATGTCATTTAGCAATGAAGACAACGCACGTATTAAAAACTTATGCCAGTTCAAAGAATATGGTTCACAGAGGATATTGACAGAATTTTCGAAGATAAACTGCAAAAGGGAAGGACTGGACACTGCTCAAAAAGATTTGAGAAGCACCGAACAAAGGCATGAGCGCAGGATACAGAAACACACGCGTACTGAAAAGAACGTAACCACTGTGGAATGTGGATGAACTGGTAAGCCTACTAAACCAGGAAGGCCAGACACAAACACATCGTTCAACACGCCAGATATCCAGAGCGAAGGATCTAACACGGTTTAGCGTCATAGAGGTCATTCACCGCGATCTTCATCTGAATTGTCTTTTCCGTTGACCAACACGCTTGTTGCCTATTATTATAAGTTTTTTTCTCACATTTCTATTTCACAATGTAGTGTAGCGACACTGTTGATGTGTGGTAGGATATTGGGACGTTTTTGAAACACAATGTAGTTCGTTCGCAGTGAGAAGTCAGCAAGATTTTGAGCAAAAGTTAAACTTTTGACAAGTTATCACACGTGTAACATCCGTCTCTGTGGGTTAAAACTGGTACTCGAAAATATGTTTCTTTAACTGTGATTGCGTTTAGGACCGGGCTCGATCCGTCCGAGCCCACTATACGCAGCTTATCGGTTGGACGCTCAAGCTGAGTGTGAAGAGATGAGACAAGAAAGAAAGGAAAGAAAAGGAAGCGAAAGGAAGACGGATCGCTAGAGAAAAGGGAAGGGTAAGAAAAAGTAAAAGAGACTTTGAGATTTGCCACTGAGCCGTTGTTTTCTCATCGGTTCCGACGCCTATGCTGATAACGCTAAGTATCGTATTGAAAACTTGAGTCCCCTGCAGTAAAGTAGCGGAAGAGAAAAAAATTACTGCAGCTACAGTACGCATAGCTTAAGCAGTGTCACAAATTACTATCCCCATAATAACGAAAAACCTGGATCGTTTGCACCAGTGTTTCGACAAAACCTGAGCACTTGTGTCAATAGTTACTTCCAGCTTTCATCAGCACTTCGAGCGTTAGCAGTGGCAGCAATTATTATTGAACACTTCTCCATGGGTCACAGAAATCCTGGCGTCGTCAGTGTTGATTCACTAGTGGAATAATAATTATTGCTTTACATGGAAGACAATTGTTCTTACTCTTTATTCGCAAATAATACAGAAAATAGAAAAAAACAGTGAAAAAAGACAATATACAAGTCAACGATCTGAGATACGCAATAATGATGGCACAAAATCAAATAACGTAGGCCTAACGCTGAAGGAAAAATTGCGTACGAACATTGTGAACAGCGTGAATTTTTAGTTTGGCATCGGGGAAATAGGCGTAGGCCCCTAATATGCAGCGAAGATCCTGGTGTCAAGTTGTATAACTGGCAACTTACAATAGCTGATCATAGGAATCGGGATTACCTTGTCGACAGCAGTATAGTGCTGGCATCTAGCGAATACGAGTATAGCGGCCGACTAAGAAGTCAAAAATTGATATTTTGTGGCTATATGTTCGTTTCATGCAGTTCATATAATCACATTACACATTATTATTAGCAGTCGGCTGCGTATTACAAGCAACCTAGTAATTACAGTATACAGTGGCGGACGACAAAACAAAACGCTCCTCACCGCCATAATATACACTTTGGGTCATGAAGAAACGTTCCACCTAAATTTTGTCCATATCTTCGCCAAATAGCCCATAGGCCGATTTTCAAAATTCTTTCAGTGGCACATTCTGTGGACAAGTTGTAACAAAGTGATTGTTAACTTGAATATCCCACCGCGCGTTAACAGCGTCGCTACACTACCTTGTGAAATAGAAAACAAACATTTTGGTAAATGAATAAGTGGACTTCAGGTCAACATCGCGGTGAATGATCCATACAACGCTAGACGGTGTTACAGCCGTATCTCTGGATATCTGGCGTGTTGAACGATGTGTTTGTGTTTGGTCTTCGTGCCATGGTAGGCCTACCAGTTCATTCACCGTGGTCGTGTTCTCTTCAATACATGCGTGCTTCACCGCTGTTTTTGTCTGCCAGCCGCTCTCGTGTCGTTGGTCGGTGCTTCCTGTTTCCCAAGTCTTTTTCAGTAAACTGTTCAGTCCTTCCCTTTTCCAGTTTTTCTCCAAAAATTCCGCTAGTATCTTCCGTGAACCGTTTTCGTCGAACTGATGCAAGTTCTTATTCGATGTCCTATCTTCGGTGTTCTTTTACTGTTAGGTATTTTGACGCTGTATTAAAAATTATTATTTACAGTAATATCGTCTGGTTTTGTCTACGAGCACCAGATATGTATCAAAAGCTAAACATAATTTAAGTGAAATAAAAAATTAGTAGAAAATTGTTATAAAGATAAGTTTTGCATATGTATTTATTCTGATTGTAGTGATTCATGGTGTGGTGGAATATTTAATTATCACTTCATTGGAAATTTTCTGGAAAATGTGCAGTGAAAGAATTTTAAAAATTGGTTAATATGTGGCGAAGATATTGACAATAGTTAGTTGGCACGTTTTCACGGCCCACGTTATATTCCATATTCCACTTTCTTCGATTTGTTGCGGATTTGTCGTAAAACATTCCGCACGCCTACAACAAGTTGTACAAAAATCGAAAGCCTACAGCCTGACACGTCAAGTCGTTGTACAGGTTCTTGTACGACTTGTTGTCCATCCAAGCCACAACAAATCGCAGTAGCGCAGTTTGCGCTTATACGTCGGAACGCAGTACGGCGTGCATTGGGATGTCAGGCAGGCGGCTGCGGAGACAACAGATAAACATCATTCGACGACGATCACATCTACGCCTGCCTGCGTCCTGCACTCAGCCGGTCGTCAATAACATCGAACTATCACCAGCAGCTTCAGACTCAGAGGCAGAGCTAGACGTTAAACCAAGGCGTTACAGGCTTTTATACAGCTCAATGCCGACGCAGGTGAGTTTATATTAATTGTGACAACATTGAGACTGCGGTTAAGTATATAAAAAGTGATGCAATGTTTGCAAATCTTGCGAAACATATCTTGAGCAACATGTTGACGACAAGACTTGTATAATAAAATTGGTTACAAAAATGTTTTAATTTGCATGTAACCACATCCTAGTTGCGATAAAGTTTGCAACATTTTTGCGAATTCATTATTTTAAATTTATGCAACTACGGAATATTGCCTTAATTTTTTGTATGTCGCAGCCCAAGAAAAATTTTTTAATGTAGATTAGTACTAAAATTCTAAGTTTCAGACTTTGTTTCACTTCTGTGCAAATTTAATTTTGTTCTGTCAACATGTATACACTTGAGTTGATAGAATAATTACTTTGTCGACGAAGTGTCTTGACTGGATTCATCGCAGTCCATCGCCAGTCTCGCAGGCTCGAGAAGATTTACTGCAGAACAGTCGTCCGCTGGCCGTCTGGCTTGCGTTCCACATGAGCGAAAGTCACGCAGTCTACCGCAAGGAGGAGTACGCGTACTGGAACCTGCGTCTTTTAGCAAATGCATCATTCTACAGGAAACTGTGGAGCACCTTTGGTTCTTCGATGGGGTCGCAAAAATCAGGGCTGGCGCCGAAGTCTTCTTTGCCTGCGCAGCAGCTTCTCGACTTCTTCAATGCCAAGGTCGACGCTGTCCGCCAGTCAACGGACAACTGTCCAGTTCAGACGACATCTGGTGCTGCACCAGCAACCTTCGACCAGTTCGACCCGTGCTCTGCTGATGATGTTCTGCCGATCATCAACGCACCCCCGCTCTGTCTTCTTCAACAAACCGTATCTATAGAATATCTTTATTTCTAACTTTATCACCGCAATTTATTTGACATATAGCCGCATTTCCATAGTTTCGGTTTTTATTACGTCTCATTATTTTGACCGTGGCCAACGTCTCTAAAGCAAAACTCCAAACTAGCGTGCTTATCAGACTTTTCTTCCAGTTCAAGTCAACACTGCCAACTAACAGACGTCGTATTCGTCATGCCGACTCTGATTCTGATCTCTTATCGTCACACCCCCACGATTTTGGCGTATTCACACCTTTCTAAAATGTTTTGTAGCAATCTTTGCAAACGCTTTAGAGAGTAAAACATCTTTTTGAAATTGCAAACCATTTTTTTTTAAAAAGTTCTGTTTTTCACGTATTCATAGCCTAAGGTCGTGCGTTAGTACAGCTTGTTGTACAACTTGTTGTCCAATATGTCCAGTCCACAACAAATCAAACTAGTGTAGCTTGGGCTTCAGCTGGTGCATGCGTGCACGTGTACAATATGATACATGTACAATAAGTACATTAGGTCTGCCTGTTGCTAGATGTCATCAACAGTATCGACATTTCATCCACTCTCTCTCTCTCTCACCTGTTCGTACTGCACAGCGGCAGTGCACGCACGTGTCGAGCCGTGCCGTTATACCGTAGTGGCTCGCGCATCAATCAATGGCTTTGCAGTAGCTTCATTCTTAACCGTAAACACGCTATCAGTTATACAACTCTACTGTTGATAGCAGCGATATTTTTAACATTTCAGCAAGTAGGCTATGTTGTTGTTTTAGTCGCTTAAACACCCGCACTCGATACAGCAGCGTCGCAGGTTAAGAAAGTAGCGGAGCAGCAGTTGCAATTTTCCGACAGAGGAGATCATAGGTACTCAAAAGTTCAATTTTGCATACAAATTCCCCTCACCTGGAGGATTTTTAGCTCCAAACTTTGGAAGAAAATTTTTCGAGAAGAAGAACATTTTTAGACATGCTAAACTTTGGGGGAACTGACATAGCCCTATACGCCAGTTTGTGTGATCGTCGTCGAATGACTGTTGTATACATCGTATACGCTGCAACTTTCACGGACTGTCTTTTTCACACAATACGCATGTGCTATCACTACAACAGTGCTCTGCTGTTGTAGCACAGTGCGTTTATTTGTGTTTACAGTCGTGCTTTCGGGTGACGTCACACGCTACGCTGCAGTGATAAACAAGTAACTGAATTACGGCGCGGGGTTTAAATTTTTTTACCCGATATTTTGCGAACGTTTTGAGTTTTCGATGCTCGTTTTGGTCTATCTCCAGTGATTTCGGCGCAGTTTATCTCTTGAAATGTGTGTGGCAGCCTCAGATCGCGCAAAAAATTACTAAAAACCCCATATTCTTGGTGTTCAAGGTCGTTCAAGTTCACCGATGTTGGTACCCCCGGAAAGTTCGTCAGCAGTGCTTGTTATGATAAGCAGCAAATCTGTGTCGATCTACAACCGTTCTCACGCAAGACGAGCTAATAGCGGTAAAATTACGATTTCTTAGCTTGGCTGACGTGTATATTTGTTGGCAGTCGTCGTGCACGACCCGTACTTCGTGAAGTAGGCGTGGTCAGCTGGTATGACGTCATGAGATGTTGTCGTCGGTG
>Ga0056124_1000704_pt1 | contig 11230 bp, 7 predicted proteins | sample WorMetHEROISLAND_2_FD_70069 | JGI IMG/M metagenome (GOLD analysis project Ga0056124, IMG submission 70069) | Marine gutless worms symbiont microbial communities from Max Planck institute for Marine Microbiology, Germany - Olavius sp. 4 HERON ISLAND | ecosystem: Host-associated > Annelida >... | reverse complement strand
GATGTCGTATCGATATCGCGATACTTTGGCAATATCGTATCGATATCGTATCGAATTCCAAAAACCAAAATCGTTGCATCACTACTTTGTACAAGCCTTAATGCAGTACTGAACCCTTGCAGTGTGACAGCACAGCATGACACTAATCATCACTGACAACTGACACAACAAACACAAACTCGGCACACTGTATGAGGCAGAATGAGTTCTTCACCACGCACCAGAAGAAACCACAGAAGCTCCAATATAAAGCCCCGTTCACTGTTATAAACAATGAGACAATGTAAACACCATAACATGACAACTGGCCTCAGGATTTAAACCCAATTAGGCCCTGGTCAGAAAACACGTGGGCACCTCACATAAACTTTCTGTCTAGGAAGTAAATCAGCAAGTAACACTGTAAAGTTCAGATTTCATAATACAGCGTACTGAGCCCCGCCCCCGCAGGCCAGAGAATGTCGTGCTGCACTACGTGAACTTTTAGACGTTGCAACATGCCACAGAGGCCCCACGGGCCAGAAAATGACGTGCTGCTGTCCAATATTCTGTGCGGCCCACTTTTTGTGGGGCCCCTGTTTGGCCGAACATGCTGAAGATGTCTAAATCCGCCTCTGACTGGCCTCAGCAATATCAAACTGGCTCAAACGTCTGACTAGAAACTGTCAAACGACATGTTGTAAAAATTCAATGTCACTATCATACAGTTCTCACTGATTGCTACGTTAACATCAGATTGCACTATATGACCAAGTATACAGCGTGAATCAAAAACAGATAAGCGATAAAGTTTGGTTGGTAAATTTCTTACGGAAAATATGTTTAATCGATTTTCAAATAAGAGGAAAAGTCAGCAGACCGTTGAAAATATGTTCTCTGTAGTGTGCTCTGTTTGCAATAAGTACAGAGCAGCTCTGCCTTTTAAGGTCAACCAATACTTGATGAAGTTATAACAACAAGTTACGTTTTTGACTCTCAGTATATATAATAAAATATATATGCTTATCCAGATCTGATCTATGCATCAATAGCTGCTCACAGACTGTTGTATAAATGCAGAAAAGCAGTCAAACAAACAATCACACTATAGCTGCTAGTACAGTATTGTACAATGCATTCCCATAACATTGCAGGTACAATAAGATTGTTGCAAGGGAAAAATTCCTCAGAAATCATCAACAGATCAATATCCATCGTCCAGTAATGGACATGACCTGAGAAAAATATTTTAACATTCTTCCACGAAACATTAAACGAGCTAAAAAGGAGGCACCATACTCTTGTTTACAACCTCAGGAATACTGAACGATATTTAAGCTTCTTTCACTGGCACAGTCGGCAGCACATTCTTAGCAAACGTACGGTGGATGGTGGATCTGTAAGGACCACTGCCAAAGTGCTCGTATAGGCCTTGTGAATACTTGTCAATATCTGGCAAAGAAATATACAAAAGTATACGTGGTGTGTAATAAAGGCCAAGTGGCAGTGAACGAAATTTAGAAGAAAAAAAAGAAAGTAACTTAACTGTTACACGTTACAAGAATTCTGAAATGACATAAGCAGAACGTTCAATAATTGTGTAATGCATACAAAATATAACCGACATTCATAAAATATTACGACGTCTCTGTTGTACGTAAACAATGCCATATCAGACATAAACACGGCATAAACAAGAACAAACATGCACACAGTGTTTACTGAACTACGTCTAATAAAGCACACAATATGAGTCACAATAATCAAAGCATAACATAACATCAAGATCAGTAATGATTTGTTTAAGCACACAACAATTAACAAGAAGAAGGCTAAGAACGCCATGTTACATCACAATGTTAAAACCAAAAATTAACAATTTTTCGTTGAATCTGCACAACTCAGCGGTAAAGCATCTTGTGTACTGTCTATTACAGATTACTTACATGTACTTATACTATCCCATAACAAAATAATTTTATTTGTTAATACTATAGGTGGAAATAAATCCACAATGATGACCATTTATAAGATTTTCATCACATACATAAATGGGACAAAAAGAGACTAGAGATCCAAACAAAAGCTGACTACAGAAGAACATCAGTCAACAAGTTTATATTTTTGTCAGCTAAAAAACAAAAACACTTTTACAACGACACACTCACCGCATCATGACTGTGTGTTAGCCAATAACATCAGTTGATTTCTACTTAGCACGCCGATTGTCTCAAGTTAAAGGTACTTACAGTTCAATTCACTGGATGCCCATCCCATCACTGCATCAGCAGTTTGTCAAAGCAGTGAAAGGTTAGCTAGCACGTCAGGTGTGAATTTTTATAAAATCAGTCCCGCAGTACGAGACTGTGGTCTGCTCCTCCATACCGCTTTCACAACGTTGAGTACCAGTGAAGTTCAAAGTCACGTGACACAACAACTAGGCCAGATACCAAAAATCCTGCCCAATCAAGTCAAGACACTGTTCCCTAGCTATTTGCCAGCTCAGACTGTAAATGGCGGAAGAGATAGACTTTGAAATTGGAAGAATGTCTAAGCTTCAAGGTCTTGTGACCTCGACCTTGACTTTGGATCGGGTAACGTGGTATACCGTCATACAGCACTCGTTGACCTCTACCTACAAACCAAACTGCATTCAAATTGCACAACCCACAAAAAAACTTTTGTCAACGGACGGACGGACGCTGGACCTAAGTACAGACAGACGGCAGACTGGCTTTATTAGGTCCACTCAATTGAAGAGTTGATCTAGCAATGAGAAGTTTGAATACAAAAATAGTAATAGAAAAGATAGTCAGAAAGTCTCACAACATCGGAAATTCGAGGTAAAGCATGGCGTGGCTGTGTTGTGAGGTGGTGTACAGCAGCACATCAGACAGCTTGCTGGGGAGTAGTAGCAATATCATCACCACCAGCAGCTGCATCACCATCATCGTGGCTAGCACGTCTCATAGCTACCACTCCAGCCGCGATGTCATCAAACCGTCTGCTCTTACGTCGCTCCTCGTGCAGTGTTGAGAACGCTTCGCTGTAACGCGCTTCCTTGGCCAAGTGCAGTTCACGCTGCATCAGCAGCCGGATGTACGCTGGCACGTCCGGTATCAGGTACGCCACCAGCCACGTCAGGAAGAACACGAAATGCTAACACAAAGCACCCCATGACACATTTCACGCAATGCTTGACGTGCCGGCATGGTTGGGGCTAAACCTCTCAGCTGTTTTCCCGACTCCTCAGTAGACTATCAGAAATCCAACACAGTATTAAACGGACTCCAATAGCCAACAAATTCAACCCCTTGGCAATTTTGGAGCAGACTGTATCGAATTTTCAGCAGCAGAAATCTTTCAAAATGTTTGTCAGACGCTGATTGACAGCGGTAAGCAATGCATCCATTATGTCATCTGCTTAATATGCAAACCCACTGAGCAATTACCAGACAGAGTTGGGTGAGGTGGCTAGGTAAAATACGTCAAACACTCACCCATCCAGGGTGGGCCAGATATAGTGTGACTTCCTAGACCAAAACCAATAAGAAAAACTGCCACCTGTGAATTTTGTACACAGTACTGCAAAGCACACTAGATATCACCTGTACATGCTGTACAGGACGGAGAGTATAGAGGTGAATGGCGAAACCTCAAAGACGATGACAAAGGCAAGTCGAGCGCAGAATACATGCCAGTACAAGCCGGTGAACTCATACTTGTCTGCTGACGACGGCGGCTCACGATAGTCCGAATAACTGCACCACGCATCATTCACTACATCATATGTCGTCCTACTGCAGATAACTGGCAAAATATACTGAAAGTCACTGACATATTACAATATAATCTACTCCTTTTGGTTTTAGTTTAACCAGTTAACTTTACAGCAGTTAAGTCAGGTTAGGATGTGTCCTCAGGTCAAATGTGTTTTACGGCTTGGATGCCATTCCCATCAATCAAACCAACTGCTAATAATCACCCAGTCAGTGAGTCAGACAGTCATTCACCCAACTTGCAGTGGCGCCATGGGTTAAAAAAGTTGGGGGTAGGAAGTTGCAATTTTCCGACAGACACCTGCAAATTTCCAACAGAGGATGTATGGGTGCTCAAAAATTTCAATTTGGCTACAAATTCTCTCAAAAATGTGGGATTTCCAGTCCCAAATTTTGTATTTTTGGAACATTTTCCGAGAGGAAGAAAATTTTCTGACCGGCTAAAATTTAGGGAGGGAGGCAGTTGCCCCCCCCCAGCCACATGATGCTACTGTCAATTATCTCAATTTGATACTGCAGAGTCTGAGCCTCAACAAAGAATTCTGACAGATTATTATTATGTGACATAAGCAAGTTCTGCAACTACCATATCAGTGACAAACACAAATGCAGGTAAGCCATCCAGAATAGCACCTGCTAAAACGTTACTATTTCTGATGACAAAAGAGAAAATTATCTTCATGAACATCACGTGATTTTATACATCTATAATGATAAAGCAGTAACTCAGTAATCAATTACAAGTACAAAATTTCTAGCATGTTGCTATCTACAAAATGCACAGAGGCATACCGGCAGAAAGTCACGTTTGCAAACTCTTCACTCAAGATCTCAGTTCGTGGAACGCTCGTCTCCTGAAAGTCACTGACATCAAAGAATGACAGACTGCTGTTGATGTAGCCATGCAGTGAACTGTCCTGACTGACTGCGAGCTGATACACCATGCGTGGCACAAAGTCCGACGTCCAGCCAATGATGAACGCCTACAGACGAACTGATGTCATTAACATGTTGTGTCGATCAACATTGTTGCTCCACGCCGGGCCTGGTCAGACCATCTCGATATACGTATAACTACCCACCCGGGTCACTCAGCCTGGCCATCCCTCCGTGAATAGGTGCAATGAGTACCAGCACACCACGCGATGCACTAACGTGTGGTCTGACAGTGTCAATTGGTTGTCTGCTTGGGGAAACTCTACTTATACATTTTACAGTCAATTACTGTGTTATTAAACAGTGTTTAAGCGAGGAGATGACAATGACGCTTAATGCCATGTATGCTGGCAACACAGAAGTTTTGTCACGCTAATATTTTGCATAATCAATCTCACAAGAAAACATCTCACTATCTCTAGGCACATTTTTCGCACATGTAATGTTCATCCATTTTCTTTTTTTACTTTTTGTTAATTTCTCTCCTGGTCTCAGCACAGGCTAGTGCATCGCATGCTACCAGTGAGTTTTTGGCACACATTTGTCGTAAATATACCACATATATCAATATCCCACTGCAACAAACACTGCAGTTTAGAACAACTGATATATTTCACTTTGTCATGCTCTGTGTAACAGAAAATAAAATTAGCGACATACTATTACAAACAATACGTCAGAATAAATTATCTAATTATATCCAGTCATTACATCATAAGTAAATGCACTCATTTAATTGATGAACAAAGTACCACGAAAAATGGCAAGAAATACTGAAAATAAGAATATTATGTCATACTGTTACAATTTGACCACCCAATTAGTCCATCACTCACACAGCACACACTTACATTAGTGATGATGCCGATGAAAGTGACCCCTCTCAGAATACCAAACCAAATGCCTGCAAGCACAGAAAGACAAACATTTAACCACAAAACACAAAATGTGCTGATCTGTTACATTATTCTATGCATTGCAATAGCATGATTATAGCTATTATTATAATATGCCATGTATTAAAATATGCCAAATTAATTCTGGCAGCAAATTACCGTCCAATATCACACAACACAAGTCTTAAGTCATTACTTTATATCACATAATATGTCGTTCTAGTCAAAAGAATACAAATGTTTCTGAAATTAGCAACTGACCAGTGCTCATGGAATGATGCTGGTCATAAATACAACAGTAAAATTCTGTAATTTAACCTTTAACTTTCCCACTGAGACATTTAACTTAAAAATCGAAAAAGGTCATGGCATTGCTAGTAACTAACAACGACTGACAGCATGCCTCCAGAGGTTGGCAGGTGGGAGGTTGTTATCTCTCCTATCTGGCCTTGGTCCAATCCAAAGTCCTTGGTCTTGGCCTTATTTTTTTGCAAGTCCTTGGCCATGGCCTTGCTTTTTCTCTAAGTGCTTGGGCTCGGCCTTGATCGGCTTGGCCTTGAACACAAAGTCCTTGAAAACACTGCTGCTAATAAGTGAGTGGAAAAGACTTGTGAGTGACTGACCAATGTCAATGGCACGGCTGGCGACTGGACGTTTGAACTGAGTGACGAGCTTGTAGGCATCAAGACGTATCTCAATGATGTTGTTGAGCAGCGCAAACAATGGAGCCAGAGGAAACGCAGCGACGAATATGGTAATAAAGCCATACTGGATGACTGACAGACCAGCACACCATGATACAAATGCACTTAGTAATCTAACACAATTTTACCATCTTGTACACTACACTGCCGTTATCACTACCATTACTACCACCATCACCACCACTGCTACTACCACTACGTACAATTTTCGTTTAACTAGTCTATTTTCTCGAGTCGCTCCAAGCTAGCTAAGGTCTCTCCAAAGAAACTTTCTGGAAACTGTTTCTAGAGCAGAAAAGTCACCTATCCGACAGAGTCAGAGCATTTAAGGGTTAACTGTTAAATATGCAATAAAAAATGATATGCTACATATCATATTATCTTCTTCTTCTTCTATCTCCTCTTCCATGAACTGGCTGCTGATAACACTGCAACAAGTGACCTCCAGCCGAATCTGTCCACTGCTGGGCCGGCCATTCGTGTGACAGGCATTCTGTGAGTCAACAAAATCTCCGTCTCACCGAGTCTTCTGAGTCTAGTTCCTGTGACTACTCCTCGGAGATAATACAAACTTACTAACTTGATTTTGCATCTTATTAACCTGTCTTTCACAGTTTTCCCCAACAGCCACAGTCATCAAATTCATACATCTGTTGCACAGTATGTATACGATCAAAGACCTGGCGGCCGACATATACTTTTCCTTGACTATTGAGTCCTTTAAGCTATACGAATTCAACAAATTACAACCTTTATTTACCGCAATTTCATAAATTCAGATAAATTATTAGTTATTACGTATGACTTATTCAGAGTTTGGCTGAGTCGTTGTTACCATGTGATATAGACGCAATGTAGAAATAACAACAGACCCATCTCGAGGTATTCTTCAAACATGCCCATTGCCGGGAATGCCTGTAGTCTGTAGTCTGCATCCCACCGAGGACGACCAGTCACACCATTCTCATCCGACCCCGGCTGAGTCGCCTTCCTCAGACGAAGCCAGTTCATTATTTTACTACAAAACAACAGCTCTCAGTTACATCACACGAAGCATATTCAATAATGGTGAAATTATGACAAATTGACTACTGATAGAAAGTTTTGACTGACTGCAGAAAATAAATCGACTAATTTCTTGATTCATATCAGCTCTCATCAACCGAGAAAATGTTTCCACAATTATTTATCAGGTGACAAGATAAGTTATTGATTTTCGAAACCACTTGATAACTTTTAGTTTTGTCATGTTGCCTCAGTTTTAACAACGATTCTCTTCCAGTGGAAACAGCACAACATAATATACCATTATACCAAGTCCAAAAATTGTAATAATAAAATACACGCCATAGAGCAAAATTACTATATAATTAAGCAATCCATTAATTAACAAGTAAAGGTGTTCAATTAATAAAATACAAAAATGTTAACTGTTAAGAGGCTTAGTATTAATAACTGTACGAGAATCACTAGCACTAGGTTGTAATAAAAGCACCATGGTAATTTCTCAAAGTCTGGTAAAAAAACAATTCATTATCAATAATTTGCTACCAACATCCCACAAAATTTCATCGCAAAACTAAATAACTAAAAATTACTAAATAATTAAGTAAGTTTTATTATTTCAGTAGAGGGAGTACTACTAGGCTACACCGCTTCTGACTACAAACCTTCAGTTTTAACTAAAGAAATCGGATCGATAATAAAATGAACGGCAGACTCACGGCAGCATAATTTCTTTGAAGTTGTTGAGCGCCTGTTTGCCGACCATGACGACTGCAAGCTGTATACACAGCTCAATGAGACATCCCGCAGGGTCACACTACCACACACACAGACAACCACCACATCACACGTACACGTCACACGTCACTTCAGTGCTCAACAATGTGCTGTAGTGGTTAACACGTTGTATCCGATCAACGTAGTTGCCATACGCCGGGCCCAGATAGTGCATGGATTAGTGATCGTCTTTGGACAGGTATGTACGCATCTATTTATGTAACCAACCACCCACGTCAACTCAGCCTTTCATCCCTCCAGGGTAAGCAAATCAAGTACCAGCCTGCCTGGCCTTCATCTGCGTCAGGTGGCAGGTAACACTGTGTGATCCCATATAACAGGTGACGCTCCGTACTTCTGACATAGGTTTCCTATGAACTGTTTTAATCTAAAAGTTGACAAAGCATTCACTTCTGAAATACGACAATGGCAGTACAAATAAATTATTAACATCTAGTATTCTACCAGTGTTCTGATGCAGACAGTTTGGCAACAGAAAGGAACAATCTGCGTGGTTCTCGCTTGCAACAAGACAATCTGCAGTACTGTAACTTCTAGAAAAGTACCGGTAGGCTGGTCGAACAAAACCAGAAATAACAGCAGCAGTAGAAATGGAACAGAAAAGTTATCTATCCGACTGGAGTCTTAAGTTGACTGACGAAATGTTAAGTTATCCATAAGTAACCAGACGAAGGCAAACAGAAATTGAACTTCGCTTGCTACGATAATTTTCAGCAACAGAGTCATCTTCATGAAATCAGTAAAGTAGAAAAGGCGAAAACGCTTGAACGGATACACATGAAACAGCTTAACTGATTCGTCTCACAAACAGGTGACTTAACAAAATGCAAGAAGAAAATGTGAAGCACAAATCAGCAAAAAATGTTTCAACTTCACACTGTGACGCTATAGCATAAGTACATGCAATCTGACAAAAATGACAAAGTTAATAGTTGCAATGAACTGTAAGCAAAACTTTCAGCGAGGATACAGAACAAAAAACAACATACTAGCTACTAGCAGCCAACTATCTAGACCAATGACATACGTCGGCCCAGTGCCAACATATTATGCGGCCGTCCACCTGACCTTTAACTTTCTAGGCTGAAAATTGGCATGCCAGTTACTCCTGTCATAGGGAACGTTCACACCAATTTTGGTTTCTCTACGCTTTTTCGTTTCCATGTTAGGAGTCCATATGGGACGGACGGACCGACCGACAGGCAGACGGAAGGGCAAAACCCATAACACAGCCTATTACGACGGCCGCATAAATGTAAAACAGAACAACAAATAGCAAAACATAAATGCAGCAGACAGCTAACAATCCACAAGATACTAGACTTGCTTAAATCCACCCAAACATGGTCTGGACGAATGTCATATCCAACTAGCGAAACTGTGAACAATTCACAATGGATAAAATGTTGCTAGTCAGCTGGGTCAAACAATTATTGGTCAGTCAAAGCATCATACAGTACAGACTACACACTCATCTTCATGCTTTCACATCACACTGATGAATCAATTTCTGTGACAAAAGATTCATGTCCAGTAACTGAAAAACGTACCAATAAGTAAACGTTAAACTATAATCTGTTACTATAATCAGATTAGTTGTTCTCCCGCAGCTGTAAGACTTAAATTGTAATTAACCCATTATAGCAACACTGATGCAGCAAACACATCAGAAAATGGTGATTCTTTGATATACATTAAAAATATGTTGAATTGTTTTGCTGTTATTTGAGTCAGGCAACATCAGCAAATTCATGCAAGTATCAGCTTGAGCAGCACTTTGCATGGCTATTACTTACAGCACACGTATCATTGATCTAACGTCTAACACTCACTGCATGCAGATGAACATGCACTGACAATGCACTATCTGCTGCTTAGAGCATGCGTAGCTGGCCAACTAGGACATCACTACACATGTACTACTATTACTGTTACTATTCAACAACATGACACAACACTCGTGAATGAGTACCTGGATTCAAGTAAATGGCAATATATCAAAAGTGACAAAAACACTAAAACCAAAGATTATAAAAAGTAAAAAGACATTTTCCATTGTGTCTGGAAAAGCTGATGTCTAACTAATTGTCAGAAATAACTTCAAAAAATTATCGACTATTACTGTATCATTTTACAGGATTAATAAATGACTACTAAATTTTCCAAGAACATGCAAAATTGTACATCAATTCAATGCCATTGGTCAAGTCTTGCCATCTTCAAAAACCTACCTAATACCGAGCGTCTCCAAGCTGGCAGTTTTTTCATTACTCAATGGCAAATATCAATGTTTAAAAACATGTAAATAAGAATAAATAACTTTCATCTTCAGCCATTTCTGAAGCACAAAACAACGAACAGACTTAGATAATGACTAGAGATGAGCAAACAGACGAGAACGTCAATCATTAACATAAAGCAACAAGACGACCATGCCGATGGCAGCAAATAACATGCACGACATTCAACTGCAAACGCAATAACAACAACAACGAGATGCCGTGAATAAACAACAAAGTCTGCTTGCAACAAGCTAGCTACATGCTGCACACCTCCTCAGCACGGAATCCAAGCCGATAGTCATAGTTACCAGGACGTCCACCAAGTCTGCGTGCGTGACAACAAGACATTCAATCAAACCGGACAAAGATCAGTACATCTGCATCACGTTAGCGCAATACACGACTCCCACAGACCTGATCTGTGGTTCCAATCAAAACGGGACCCAATTACTTTCAGTCGACAAATTTACAAGTGTAGCAAATTTCAAGCAGTTATGGGAAAAAGCCACAATTTTATAACCCATAATTTTATGCTGCAAACGATTAGTCTGTTGATGCAGTCAAAATGCCTACAAAATCTGATACACAACAGAATGGTGACAGCAACGATAAGACAAAGATACGCTGATAATTTGCAGGGGCGTCGATCCATATGGGACAGGAGGGACACGTCCCCCAATATTTGGACTGGGGGACATTATCACTAATGTCCCCCTCAATATTTCTAGAGTAATATTAGCTACTTTTTATCCATGCAATATTTTCTTGATAAGTTGAAAGAGTTTTTAGTCTTTTTAGTCTTTAGCCGACTAGTGCAAGGAGTCGTTGGGACCCTGTAATCTAATCAAGAA
>Ga0056124_1000703_pt1 | contig 11232 bp, 12 predicted proteins | sample WorMetHEROISLAND_2_FD_70069 | JGI IMG/M metagenome (GOLD analysis project Ga0056124, IMG submission 70069) | Marine gutless worms symbiont microbial communities from Max Planck institute for Marine Microbiology, Germany - Olavius sp. 4 HERON ISLAND | ecosystem: Host-associated > Annelida >... | reverse complement strand
ATTTAATTCTATCTTTAATCAAATTTTCCTAGTGTGCTCCAAAAGATGCATGTTTTGTTCAATGTATAACTTAATCACCATTGGATACCATCCAGGGTTGTTGAACGCGGTGAAAGAAATTGCGTATCCATAGCAACTTTTTGTTTGTGATTAACTGGCATAACACACTAGGGGACATAAGAAAGACATAATAAAGATGCAAAAGAGAGTTAAACGACAGTCACATCAATAAACACCAGACACCATTGTCAACACAGTGAAACTTGTCATATGCTGTGCCTCGAGTTCCACAACGCTGGCTTGTCTCCGCATTTACTTACTCATTCAGTCGTCATATAAATGAGTTGCTAAGCATTTTGCGGACAGTGAGTCACGTGATCAACACAAATATGGCGTCGTAGTTGGTGTGTAAATTTGTTTTTACATCGCAGTTGTTAACTATGTTATTATATATTGTCATGCTAATACGTGATCCACTGTCTTTAGTTAGTGAAGTGTTGCTAAACCTGAGCTTTAATTATCTCGCGCCGTACCCTCAGGAATACCTACCCCACGATGGTGCCTTCACCAATTAGTGGACTGTTTATAACCTTTCTCAGACCCGTCGGCCTTTTTTTCTAGTCTGTTTAACTTCATTCGTTATTTTACCATTTGTGCTGTTGAATGCGCAGTAGTTTTATTGTAGCATGTTGTGGCATTTAGGACGGTGCAATTTTGGTGATCAACAAGTCGTGGAAATGAAAGTCGATAATTACATTTACCGTGCGCATGCACGGGCGACAAGTTCGAAAAATGGCTGTTGAGTGTTGACTGTGCCCATTTTTTACTTTCATACATCGCCGTGCTCATTTGGGATATTTATACAGTTTTATACTATAGAATTATTTGCCCAAAATCACATGCATGCAAACATACTGGCAGTTTGTTACGCAACAAAGGTATAGATAAGAGTTACGCAGTGTCTGTGCATATGGCTAGCTGTGTGCTACACTATACGTCATTAGCATATGCACCCGGCTAAAGATCTATTCCATGCACAAGTGTTTAAGGTTTCTGTTTCCGCTTTTGAAGCAGTCTTGACAGTAACGGCGAGTATTCAGGATGAGTTTTCTTCAGAAAACCTGGCCTATGATATGTTGAGTGTTTCTTTATGAAATCGGAACTTGGTCTTCTGGGTCATGAATTCAAGTTGGTTAAGCCTAGAGCAAGATTTGATGTTAGAAAATATTTTTAGTAATACGAGTTGTAGACGAATGGAACAAACGGGAGGATTTAGTGCAACTTTACTAGCAATTTTTTCAGTCTCGAACTTGATAAACGAAATTAGGCCGTCTCCTCAAATTTAGCGGGATTTATATAAGTTTTATTATGTCCTAATTCGTTACTTACTCGCTTAATAGTCTGTGCCAATGCTAACAAAATTTTGTGATGAGTTTATTGTTAGTTTTAGTGCCAATTTTATCCTCATGATTGATTGATTGTTGTTTTAGTAATGTATTGGATGCATTAGCTGCAGTTCTGTTCATGGAACAATGCTGCAGCAATGTATGAGGCAAGATAGCATGCCATGATGAGACTGCAGATCAGAGCTGATAACCGCCAACAGAAATGACTGTTGATAAAACCATGTCTTATCGCAGCTCGTATCGAAACACGTACATACCGCAGTCAACCTACAGGCCATACAGAAGTACGTACACCTCAGATTACACCCCACGCAGTACAGGAACGTCATCACTGTACAAGTCAAGTACGTTCATTTCTCCACCCAGTCATTCTCCGGCATACACTAGCACGTCGCGCACGTTGCCAGCTATCGGTCGGAGTACAAACACGGTGTCGTATGATCGTGGGCCAGCGTCACGTACACTCCCTTTGCGTGCATCGTCAACGCAGTCGTACGAGACGAGTCGTAGGAACTATGCATCGTACACGAGACGTGATTCTGATCGGTTTTCCGTAGTGAGGTCTGGCGCAGTTGATAGCAATACGTTATCGTCAGACGCTGTGAGTCAGTCTACGAGAACTGACAATGCCAACAGAGAAAATGAGTTGGTGAACAATCGCCGTGGATCTAATGGCAATGAGCGTGCTACTGTCAAACAGCTCGGTGGCAATCCCGAAGATAGTGTGCACGACAGCGATTCTGAGCCGAAGTCAGACAATCATCATGCCAGGAGGTCACCGTCGATGGACCGAGTTTCTAAGGAGATGACCACAATGGCACGGGCAAAACGTTATCAGTCTGTAGATCGAATTGGTGCTGGGCCGCTGTCATCTGTGGTATGTATATGCATTGGTTATTGACCCAATTCAAGGTCAAGGCCATGAGACCTTTAAAGTTAGAAATTCGTAATTTCATCTTTACCTCCTCCCTTATTTACAGTGTGATCTGGCAAATGACTGCCGATTCTTAAACTAGTTCACAGTATCTAAATTTTATTGAGTTGGATTTTCGATGTTTGGTCTGGTTTTTATGTCTCGTGACTTTGAACTTCAGGCAATTATTGCAACGTGGGGAAACCACTACGGGGGAGTCAACTGCAGTCCCACATGGGGCTAATTTTCCTCAGTTACATTTCACACTATGTATGATTCGTTTTGTCGATGACATGGTCTTCTGTAGCTCTGTGTTGTTTTTTCACGTTGCTTTTTACCATAATTAATATGTGGGGTCAACACTGATATTTTGCTTCGTACATTTCTAAACTGTGTTGTGTGCTCAGGGTAGTCTGAATGCCAACACAGATAAAGGACGCACAGGTCTCAGGAATTTGGGTAACACTGTAAGTACTAAGTCTTTGTTTAATATATCTTAGTGGCAGTTAAATGCAGTGTGGTAGTTGCATTTGTTGCAGTAACAATGGCCTGTTTACAACCTTAGAGCAAGAAGCAAGCCGTTGCATTGTATGTAACTGTGATGTATGTGTTGCTGATGAGGTGTAAGCTTGAGAGTGGTTTCTTGACACTGTAATATGGCCTAGTCTGTTTTACAGCATTTCTTGTTTTGATTTGTGTTTGGTTAACATTTGATCAAACCATTTACATGTATATAAATTATTAAGGAATTATTGTGCATAAAATTTGGACTTGCATCTTTGCCATGGTTTGACAGTGTAGAGATTGATTCTATTATGGACTTATTATGCATTCGGTAGAGTAGTTTGTATCTCATTTTTCTGTGTTCATATTTGTACACTGTTTATGTATGTTATAACATTTATGAACAGTGTGATCGTGTGACTGTTGTATAAAATACAGTCATCCAACAGGCTTTCATGGTTGGACTGTGGACTTTGTCATTTTATATGAATTTCTGCATTGTCGAATATCCACACATTTTAAAGTTTTTACTGTTACTTATTTGTCAACTCAGCCAGTGTATGTAATTGTTGTTAATGTTCACATCAGTAACGTAAATTGTGCTGTTGTATTTGTGCAGTGTTTTATGAACAGTGTACTTCAGTGCCTATCAAACTCTCGACCTCTGCTGGAGTTTTGTATTTCGTCATCTGAACATGAAAGAGAGATTAACCATGATACCAGCCGTATGAAAGGCGATCTTTTTATCTGTAAGTTGTACTTCTGCTTAGTAGTGCAACAGACAGCAGATGAATTTGTATTCGCTTGTCCACTCTTCCTCGTAGAGTCTAATTCTTTATTGAATCTTCACTCACTGACACCTGCTGTTATGTAAGATATATCATTTCTCGGCAGCCAGCGCAGGACAGTATATAGTGTATGTTAGATGATTTTACTTATTGCTTATCTAACAGAATCTGTCATTAGTGAAAAGTGGTCATTTGACTCTAGAACAAATGAAGAGCAAAAATTCAACATTATGATAGTTGCAGAAATAAAACGTTTAAATCGGTTTAATTGTTTTGTGTCAGAGCAGTCAGTTCTGTTTATGTTACGGTGCTGTCGTGTATACTGTGGTAGTCATCATTTTTGTGATGTTTTGCATACGAGTAAGGGTAGTTAGTTACGTGATGTTATAAAGGCATTTTTATGCCCAAAACTGCAAGGTCACATTGGAGTTAGAAAGTGAGTTGAGCGGAGTGCTTTGGGCTCAAGGTGCCCATGTTCAAACATCTCAGACTTTAGGCAGTGCTGGAACACTGATATGCATTGCTGCAGTTCCATCATAGCAAAACACTTGCTGTGGTGCCCTCATCCGTCGCACCACACAGGTGCCATAACACACAACCATGCAGTTATACAGTAGTAATAAATAATACAGAGTATAAAGACTAGAGGAGCACGCATTAAAAATATTGTACAGCTCGTGGCTGTTGTTAGTAAGTAAGTAAGATCATTTCTATGCGGCGCAATTAAAATAGTTCACACTGCGCCGTGGCTCCACTATCCACCGGAATTGACTGTACAGTAAGTCCGCCTCTTTTAGGTGGGATGGAAGACTGTTCCATAGTACGGGGCCCGCAGCTGCAAAGGCTCTGTCGCCAAAACTGCTGTATGTCCGGGCAACGACGCCGTGTGTACGTCGTGGTTATGCTGTTGTGAAATGTTGCAGCGTTTGCTCGTTTGATGCAGTCCATGTGGAACGGTCAAGACTTTGTGTCACCGACTGACTTCAAGAGCGAGGTTTCAAGATTTGCTCGACGCTTCGGTGGCTACAAGTTAGTGTGTGGTGTTCGCTTGCTTGGTGTATCCTGTGTTTTACAACGTTTGCTGTCTAAATACTCTGTTCTGTGTGATCTTCTAGTATCTGCAAACTCATACGAAGTGGTTGCGTGCATGGGTATGGGGACATTCTGTTATGATGAACAAGTTGATTGTGCCAGCAGCTGCCAGCTTCCATCCTCACTTCATCATGAACTACAGATGGAACTGTTTTCCAGAGCATGTCATTACGACGCTCGTTGATAGAGATCAGGGTTGAGAGACCTGGGCAGATACCAAAGTAAACCCGCCTAAAAAAACTTGCTAAAACCCACCCCAAACTGGTGATCAACACACTGCTTCTTACTGGTATAAGCTAGGGCTTGTACCAGAAGGCCAAAATCCGGTTATTTTTACAAATCTTGTTAAAATCCAGCTCCGATCATATTTTGGTCGGATTTTGGATTTGCTCAGATTGACAAAGATTCCGTTTTTGTGTGAAATGTTGCTGTGAGGCTAGTTTGTGGAACTGTGTAACTAACTGTATTTTGTGTGCATGCACCGTGCAGTCAGCAAGATGCTCAGGAGTTTCTCATATCATTGCTGGAAGGTCTACAGGATGACTTGAACCGCGTTCGTGACAAGAACAAGAAACGTCACATTGACAGCTCCAGCGAAGTTGAGACAATCAGGCAAGATTGTGTGCTACACTGATAACGCCTAACTGGTTTCTCTAACAGCACTATTCCATTTGATTTTGTTTGCTAAATTTCATCAGATTTCCTAGGGCTGTCCACTGTACAGAAATTTGGCTCTGATTGACATCCGGCTATGTTTACAAATCTGGCCAATTTTTCGCTTCAGCCATATTTTAATGCTGGATTGTAGATTTGTGCTGGATTTGTAAAAAAATTAGTTTTGTTGTGAAATGTTGGTGTAAGGCTCATTGTAGTTATATATTGTTGTATCTGTTGTTTACACGCTGTGAAGTGAATTTGAATAAATTTGTTCTTTCCTGATTTATTTGGAAATTAATTTTTCAGACAATGTATTATAGGCCTGATTATACTAGAAATGCATGCGTTAAAGTGAATGCCCTAGTTCTAATCTGTGGTGATAAAGTATCAAATTCGGCTCTGGCTGGAGCCAATTTACCTCCAATTTGGCTCCCACCAGATGTAGAAAATAGAGAAAGCTGGTGCGTCCTTGGTATAAATCTCATCTTGCAGATTGAGTAAATACTAGAGGTGCACCGATAATGCTTTGGCCGATTATCGGTGCCAAATAATCGGCCGATTATCGGCCGATTACCGATTGTTTATTTCAGGATGCATCTTCGTTCAGTAAGAGTCATATTGTAACGATTGTAAAGTCACAATGGTACGATCGTAGATTGGTAACACTTCTGCCGTAGTTTCACTAGTTTGTACTTTTAGTTATGGCCCGGCCCAGCCCATTCCTGTATTTAGGGGCCTATGTGAAATACATAATTTAAGACCTGTGAACTGCAGTTAAAAGCATTTTTTGTTGTTTTGCTTACTAAAACAAATAATCGGCCGATGCAAATTGTCGAATGGCCGATGCTGATTATCGGCAAACTGGCCGATATTCGGCTGATACCGATTATCGGCCGATAATCGCACCTGTAGTAAATGCTGGTGTATATATTGGTTGCAGTGCATCTGAGAAGGCACGAGATTCATGGAAGAAGTATCTTGCATATGAGAACAGCAAGATTGTAGGTAGGAAGCTACTGCTTCAAACTGCACACCTGATTCATCTGCTGATAATGCTTCTCTTCATAATTTCAGTTGAAAGAAGATATCATTAAAATTCACATGCTGCATGAAGACATTTTTAGTAGTATGCTGGAATCATTTCCATCTGCATGTGTTAGATAATTTCACTTTAGTAGCTTAGTAGTAGTTGAGTAGTTTTTTTTCCGTTCTTTGCTATGTGCAGTGATGTTATCAAGGACTTTGTGTTCAAGGCCAAGGACTTGGGATCAAGGTCAAGGACAAGGACACAAGAAGTCAAGGACAAAACCAAGGACATAAAACAGCCGCTTCCACAACAAACATTACCTTACCATAAAGAATATTCAATGTGTGCTAAATGATCAACGTTCAACATGCAACTGATGTAAGAGTATTAGACTAAGACTGTGTCTGTGAGTTAGCGTTACTAGCATTACGGGTACGGTACCGGTATGTCAAAAGCTAAGGTTCAACACCTTTTACGTTTTGTGCTAAAACTGATGGTAATAATACTGTAATATATTATATATAGAATTTATTAAAGTCCTCGGCATTCTGGCTGAGGACTTCATCTCAAGGCCAAGGACTTTGCTATCAAGGCCAAGGCCACTGCTGTTTGTCCTCGAGGCACCTCGAGGACGAGGACAAGTCCTCGAGGACACATCACTGGCTATGGGCCGTGTGTGCATAGAATAATATATCAAGTGGTTATTGTGGAGTGCTGTGTATGCGTTGTGTTGTACCATGTTGTGTTGTGTTTATAGATGTGTTCGTTGGCCAGCTAAAGAGTGCACTGACTTGTCTCACATGTGGTTATGTGTCAAACACATTCGATCCATTTCTCGACCTGTCTTTGCCTATACCAAAGGTAATGTGTGATGCTTGTTCAGTCTGATCGATTGACTTGTGCGTATGAATACAATGATGTAATGTTTTTGTATTCTTCTTTTTATCAGTAGTCTTCTCATTCAGCAGGTTTATGACATTCTATAGTTTGCCGAATGCTCCTAACTTCAGCTGCTTTCTTCAGATCGCTATATGAGCATTTATCTTATTTCTAGCAAGTCATCTGCCATCCGTATTGTCTTCTTCTCCTTGTCTTTTTCCGCAAACATCTCACTAATGTATCGTGTTGCATTCCGTGATGTTTTAATACATGACCGAACCTTATGTGTTTATGTTTCCGTCGGTATTCATTGCAAGATTTTTTTTCTTAATTTTCACTCATTGTTGTGTATCATAATTGTCCTACAGTAGCGTGATGCTGTTGCACAACAAGAAGGTCGTCCAGGCTGTGGATGTAATTTAAATAAGTAAGTTAGATGGCTGTATAGTGGAAACAAGTCAAATGTCGCAATGTGCTGTGCTGTGGTCTGTCTCTGGGAGAATTAGCCTGTCTTCAGCTGGCATCTGAAATTAATATAGCTAAGGTGAAAAGCGTCTGTTCCGTTACAGTTGTGTGTGCATGGAGTGATGTGTACACCAGTGGCGGACGACAGAAGCAAAGTGGTGTATGTTATGGTGCAGTTAATTGTTTTAGTTTGCTTTGTCAATGAAGTGCGTTGTAGTAGTAGTAGTAGTTGTAGTAGTAGTAGTAAATGGCAGTTATAGTGCCTAGTGCCGCTCCCTACTCGAGCCCGGACCGGGAGTGCATTACAAAAAGTCAATTAATAAAAATTAAACATCGTCAAAGCACATAGAAAAAAGTGAGTTTTGGGTTTGCGCTTGAACGAGCTAACAGTGTCTGCATCATGAACTGCTGTAGGAATACTGTTCCATACGACTGGCCCGGCCACCGAGAAAGCTCTGTCGCCAAATTTCGAGCCAGTGAGATTGTGTTGCAGGGCCGTGGCATGTCGTCAGTGAGTCTGCAGGACTGTTTTGAACTCTTCACTCAAGAGGAGACGTTGGAAGGAGACGAGAGGCCGGTCAGTGCCATGGCGTTATCTTGCTTTTCTCTGCTGCGGCTTTATTATCATACCATGATGAATAAACATATTGCATTAGAGAGGATGAAATCCCTTTTTGATGTTCATATTTTTGTTATAATTATAAATGTTATGGACGAATAGCATTATAATACCAAAGTAAGGCTGAGAGTCCAGTATACTGTGAAATAAATGTCAGTTATACTGAACTGTTGGTATGTTTGCTTCTTTGGACCATCACCTTGGAACGATCTGTCATTTGAATTAAAATTCATACAATCTTTTTTCTGCCACAATCTAAAAGCATACCTGTTCTGACTCATTTTTATCTGATTTTCTCTTGTGACAATTTAATGCAGCATCGGTCTTTTTTTCATGAAACTATGCATCTTTACATTACAAATCATTACTAGTCCATCCGTCCGTCATGACCCGGTACCGATTCAAGCCCAGGTGAGACAGAGACTTTGGGTTTTTACCGTACGATAGCGTACTCTCTAGTTTCTTGTGAATAAATTTCGTCCTGCTGGGTTTGGAGATTCCTTTCGAACGAGGGCATCAGGTACCCCTTTAAGGGTACCCCTTAAAAATCGTTATTTTACCACTATTAGCTTGTCTAGCGTGAGAACGGTTGCAGATAGACACAGACTTGCTGCATGTCATAACAAGCACTGCTGACGAGCTTTCCAGGGGTACCAACATCGATGAGCTTGAACGACCTTGGATCCCAAAAATGTGGGTTTTTAGTGAATTTTTTTTTGTTATTTCCGGCTGCGACACACTCTGTGAATTTTCGCCCTGGAGATAGACCAGGACAACCTGCATACGAAATTAAACTGATGCTGTCGCACATCTCATGAGCATTGGCTCAGATTTCTTGTTTGAACTGAAGTGGCATGCAGTAACAGTGAATATGTGGGTATGAGTTCTTGTTCTAGACACAGAGTTGTTTGACATTGACATTGTGGTAGAGTTGGCTGATGATGTGTGACATTGCGGTAGAGTTGGCTGATGCGCATTGTGTGTGGTTTGGTATCAGACATGTGCTCGTTGTCGGAAGCGGCAGAAGTGCACGAAACGTCTTTCAATACAGAAGTTTCCGCAGATACTTATCATACGTATCTTTTTGAGATGTTAGATCTGTGTGAGTGGGAAGCGCTTGTAACTTTACGATCTCACTGGTGACGTGAGTAAGAGCAAAATCTGGAGTCGAAGACAAAAGCCAAAATCTCGAAAGTCAAGACTTATCTTTGGAGACCACGACCAAAAACTCGAAACCATTTGGAAGCCACATGAAGACCAGAAACTTGATCATCGAGACCCAGGCCGACTTTTCCAGACCTGAACATTCCAATACTTTTACTAGATTGTTGCACAGAAGTAGAATCATTTAGCAGGTTAGCTAGTAAGCTTCACGTTTCAAACTAGAGTATCACATAAGATCAGCTGCAGACAGACGGAAGACTTCCATCTGAGGCCAAAAAATGCAAGACTCAGACCAACATCTGGAGAAGAAGACTCAAAGACCAGAGATCTGCAGACGCAAGACCGTTGTCTCGACACCACATCCTTGGATCTCCATTTACAAACAGTTAAAATTAATATGCACACAATAATAATAATAATCAACACATTTCATTACCTTCAGTAATTCTGTATTGTTATTACTTTACTGTATGCAGTACAGTTGCCTGTCAGTTGGATGCATCGTCGTTCCTTGACACAAGTTGTAGATCTGAAAAGATTCAGTCAGGACTATGCCTTCAGGTCCAAACTGTCCACCGAAGTAAAATGTCCTACAAAAAATCTTGACTTGCGAAAGTTCTCCTCAGAAAAAGGTAACCATAACACATATGTCTGTAATTATACCTAGCAACTTGTGTCTGTAAATGTGACCTGACAATTAGTGATCAGTCATAAGTGTAATTAAACAACTAGGATTAAAAATTGTCTTGGTGTTAAATTTTATTTGCTGCACATGCTGATATTTTGTTTGTGGGTGAGCCAGTGAAGAAGCAAAGAATAATGTGGTTTGCAAAAACTGATTTTTGTAAACCTGTAACGTACGTATATCTTCTATGCAGAAGACTAGTAAACCAGAGTAAAGTTTAAGTAATCATTGTTTTCTTTTAGAAAGTGGACTATAAAATATTTCTGTTATAACAGACATTGTAGTGGAGCTGTTAAATATATACAATACAGTCTTCTTGCTCAGCTAATTAATAATGATGATGCTGACTGATTACTACTGTGATTATACAGTGTCCCAAAAAACGCACCAACTTTGAAACGGTATAGCTCGAAATTGTAAGGATCGATTTTGATGAAATTTGGCTCAAATGTTCACAAGACTCTAGAATAGAGTTTGCATGTTTCAGTTTTCATGTAGGTTTGCTTTTCATCAACTTAAGCTCAGAATAGTTGGCACACATAATCTGCACACAATTAAGCATAATACGCTCATTATTGCTAATGCAGTTTTAATTATTTAATATTCGTCCTAAATTGTGATTGTGATGTAAATTCGTCCTAAGAAGTGACGAAAATTACGCCTGTCAACATGGCGCCATTTCTCAACTTCACCAGCAGCCTGTTGATGCAGTTTTTCGTCCACCCTTTATGCGGAAACTCTGTTATAAACTGCAGAGCGTTGTAACCTTTATCTTCATACAGACTTTTGATCATAATGTTGTCTTCTTTACTGAATGGCGCCAAAGTTGGCGTGTTTGCTTGATGCAGCGTCAGAATTCGCGTTATTTTCGGTGTCCGGTTTGAAAGACGAAAAGTCGGTGAGAAAGCAAACCTACGTGAAAACTGAAACATGCAAACTCTATTCTAGAGTCTTTTGAACATTTGAGCCAACTTTCATCCAAATCGATCCTTATAATTTCGAGCTATACCGTTTCAAATTTGGTGCGTTTTTT
>Ga0056124_1000702_pt1 | contig 11235 bp, 7 predicted proteins | sample WorMetHEROISLAND_2_FD_70069 | JGI IMG/M metagenome (GOLD analysis project Ga0056124, IMG submission 70069) | Marine gutless worms symbiont microbial communities from Max Planck institute for Marine Microbiology, Germany - Olavius sp. 4 HERON ISLAND | ecosystem: Host-associated > Annelida >... | reverse complement strand
ACTGGGTAAGTCACACACACACAGGTAAGTGAATCAGTCAGTCAGGTAAGTCAGAGGTACATGCCGTTGACGAGGTAGTCGGCGTCGTTGGAGCCAGTAGGCAGGTGTCGGTGTCGGCGGCTAAGCCTGCGCTGATGCCGGTAGTGGCAGGCGATGTAAGCCAGTGTCAGCACGGTGACAATGATGCCAAGTGTCAGCGCCACGATGGCTCCCTGGACGCCGGCCGTCGACCACAACAGCCGGCTGTGTGCCACGGCAGCACTCACCGTGTACTGATGGTGCTTCCTGCCGGCACGTGGCGGTGGCGGCTTCCTCGGCCGTGATGATGTAGACGCTGGTTGTTGTGTGGTGCTGGGAGACAAGCGTGTAGCTGCTACGGTGGAGGAGGATGAGACTGCAAGTGTATGTGATGTAGTGTTAACGATGTCGTCGACTGGTTGCCGTTCTGCTCCAGCACCCATCACCGCCACTGCTGGTTTCACTATTGTCGGCTTTAGACCTGACAACACACCACACGAAAACAATACAATCCAAACTCCGCATTACACAAAAGAAAAGGTTAAAAGGTGCGGATAGCTCTTCAACATGCAAAAGACAGAAGCACGTGTATGTAAAATGCTTTGTCAAAATCCACATAGTTGATGAACAAAGGCACCTGCCATCTGAGACTCTTGTCGACTATATTACGAAAAGTCAGAATCTGTTCACTAAAAGACTGTCCATTTCCTGCTTGTTCCTCTCTTAGTATGTTGTCAACCTCCGACTTCAACCTGTTTAGTAGTACGCTGCAGAAGACTGCAGGGTACAGACAGACAATAACCGTCACCGTGAAAAACTTCACCTAACTGTACCTAATAACTATGCAGGGAAAAACACTGTTTATATTGGCACTTGTAACTTAGCAGCAATATCAATGGCATTGTTACAGTAAATAAATGAAAAAAATATGACCAGCAGAAAACAAGACAGAGAAGCACACGAAATTACATACACAACAGCTGAATGACATCAGTACTTACTAGCACTGCTCACAGTCACTGAAGCTGTTTGTCCGTTGCGAGGATGCTCGACAGTTTTCACTGGAGACGACTTACGTTCAGCTCCTAAACATATGTCAATGACTGTCACTACAACACTGTATACTGTTAACAGACCACTGTCACTGCAAAGAGAAGACAGCAAACGTTTAGCTACATTGACCTACTTTGTCTTCCTATCCAGAGCCTTGTCTGAGAGCTATTCACTACGTGATATAGTGTCAATCAGTGTCATTAGCAACGTAGTAAACAACAAAACATATACAGTGTGAGGCTCCCCTTATTACTACTACAATAACTAGTGTAACTACGTCAGTCAATCTGCTACATTTCAATACTGAGCACAAATACAGAAAGTTCCACAATTCTACAAATGCTTTGAGTCACGGATGACGATGATGTTTATGAACACAAACAAACATGAAACTATACTTAGTGACTAACCTGTGTCCATGTTATAGTAGTCATAGTTGACAGCTGCTTGTGGATCATACCCCGGAGCATGGCCTGCTGGGCCGTCAGCGTAGTAGTAGTCATCGGACACTGGATAGAACGGCTCACCATAGAGAAAATCACGACTGTTGCTAGGATACCGCCTGCTGCCAGGATACTGGCTGTTGCTTGGATACCGTGACTCATCGGCAACCAATCCCGTATGTCTTGAACCTTCATATGAAGCAGCCTGAGGCTTGGCGCCGCCACCGCGGCTGTATGAAGATTCACCATCATGAGGAGATCTAAACTGACTGCTGCCTTCATACTGGGAGGAACTCGGTGGTGGTGGAGGACGCTTGGACAGGAAACCTCTGCCTGAGTCCAGATCTTTGTCCCCTCGGTTCTTCCCTTCCTCCGGGTTTCTCTGTCGAGCCTCTGTCAGTCCAGCTCTCACTGGTATTCTTCCCGGTGGCCCACCGCCATCACGACCACTACCAGAGCTGTCAGACATCTGACCGTAGTTCTTCACAAGACGCGAGTCGTGTCCTGCTGGCGATGACGGGGACAAGAGCTTGCCGGAAGATGGCAACTCTGACTCCACGCTGTTCTGTCTTGTGCCGGGCTTGACGTAGTCCGAGTACTTCCCGGAGCTACTCGAACCATACTGGTACGACGACGCAGGCTTCTGCCATCGACTGTCGGCCGGCCTGGCATCAAAACGACCGAGGTCGGAAGGTCCGGGGTGATCCACACGACTGAGGTCTGGTTTCCTTAGCCTGCGAGGTTCAGTGCCAGGCTGATAGCGACTGCTAGTGTCTACCTGCTGCTGCGGTGGTGGCTGGTGTTGGCTCTGGTCTAGTGAGAGAGACTGTGCTGAACCAGCGGCCGACTGATCGACACTGCCAAAGATTGGCTTACGATGCGGCTGCACTTTGCGACTGTTGATGCCGCTAGGACTGACTACTGCGGGTCCCTGTCTGGGACCAGACTCGACAGCGGCCGGATATCTAGACTGTGAGTTGTCCGTATCATCAACCATTGATGAGAGTAGCAGGTGTCCTCTCTCAGAGACTACGTCCTTCTCATTTGCTGCTTGCTTCCGCAACGACTGCGTAGCTTTTGCATCGGCAGTCTTCATCTGCCCCTGGTCTTGGTGCCCTGCTTCGCTCAACCTTCCAACTGACTTGCCAGGCTCAGCGCCTGAAGATAGACTGGCATCTCTGTGATGGTAAGAAGCAGCAGTTTCAGCAGGTAATTGTCTGTTGCCAGTCTGTGAATCAAGAGCACCGAGGGAGTCGGACACTTGTTGAAGATGCTGCTCCGCATCATTCATCTCATCGCTGACTGCCACGCTATTCCCACGACTTATCGACATGCTACCGTGACTACCGTCTATGCCTGTGACACCCATACTTTGTGAAGCATTGGAAAACCGACCAAGCCCACTAGACGCAGCTGATTCTGATGACATGATGTTGGGTTGAATAACTCGTTCAGAATTCTGCGCGTTGACATCAGTCGGCCGCGACTGCTTCCGTGTCAGACCGGACACAAGTTCATCATGGTCCGTGTCGGTGCTGTCTGTGGTACAGTCCATCTCATCGGAGCCATCGCGGCACTGAATGATAGCATTACAACGATCATACACGGCAATGCACTCCGACAGCGACGGGTCGTCCTTGTTCACACACTCAAACTGAAACCGGTGACAGTCAGCGCCTACCAGACAACAACAACGATGATAACAGTTGTCATCAGCATACTACAACAACAAAGACAACAACGCACAACAACACTAAACTAAATACGAGTCGTCCTTGTTCACACACACTCAAATCAAAACCGGTGACAGACAGCACCTAGCAGACAACAACAACAACAACAACAACAACAACAACAACAACAACAACAACAACAACAACAACAACAACAGCCATCATCAGCATACTACAATGACAACAACAACAACAACTTACACCAGCACACAATGACGACAACATCAAGATCAACAAAGGTCACCAGCATAGAACAACAACAGGCAAGCTAGAAATAATTCACACACTGTTGCAGTGTCGATCCAGCTACCTGGAAGCTGTCTGTCAGTCTGTTTGCCTGCCTGCATCGTATGTAATGTTGAATTCCAGGAAATAATATAAAGATCACCAGAGGCAAGAAAGTAAATGGTGCTAACCAAAAACGTATAAACACAGTGAGCTACATGAAGGCATCAAAATGCAACGTTCATTTACTAATCTGTAAATGGTTGTTGCCTTCTTCAGAACGACTTCATGATACACAGCAGTTAAAAAAGGTTTTTGCACATTTAATATCATCAACTGAGACTTAGTCTGCCCATATTATGGCTATACCACCTACTGCATAGGAGCTAATAAACTTACGACAGACGGATGCAACAGTATGATATCCCGGTTGACAGACACAGTAGCCTCGCAGACACTCGAGATGCTGTTGCAGCGCGCAGTTGTCAGACGTCCGACATGCACCATACAACGACGACGGCTCTGTTGTTTAACAGACCAGTCACAACAATGTTAGAACGAGCAAAGATGTCAGCCCAGTGTCAACATAATATGCAGCCATCCACCTAGCTAAATGTATTCAACCACTGCACTGTGCAACCTAGCCCTAACCTTTGACATTCTGAACTGAAAACTGCCTAACTGGTTACTCCAACACTGGACAACATTCACACTAATTTTGGTTTTTTAATGCCATTTTGTTTTAAAGTTAAAAGTCCGTATGTGACAGATGGATGAATGGACTGGCAAGAACTATAATGTGACCTATTACGACAGCCACATAACATGCAAGATGCTCATGTTAGCAAATCCAACTGATGAAAAAGCATGCCATTTATAACAATAATAATCACTTACACGGTCAGACAATATGCTCAATTTGACATTGCAGAGCCACAGATATTGCTGATAAACCTGACGCTATTGTTTCAACATCATACTTGTTTCAACAAAAACCGAGATAGACAGTGCTTTGATGCTGGTGGCTTGTGACTGATTAAACACTGAACTGAAGTTTTTCAATTCTCTCACTTACTGATTTCCTTGCTCTAAATTTAGTTGCATGATGCAGTAGAATAGTGCAGAGAGTGATGAATTCTGCTGCCCGCATCATCAGCAACACTTTGACAGCCTTCATGACCCAGAACTGAGTCTCAAAACTTTCAAACAGCACCTAAAGACATACCTTTTTACTAGATATTTACAACAAAACGTACTAAGCATGTTAGAGATTTTTTGAGCATGTGCTATATAAATGTAGACTTTACTCACTTACTTACTTACTCACTGAATTGACATACCAGGGAAAAGTCTGGTTTTAGAAGCCTCAGGATAAACAGAGACACACAGACAGGCAGACAGACAAAGACAGGCAGAGTGACAGAACAGACCTGTGACAAGATGGTCAGTTACTGTAGCTGGGACTGTGGCAGTGGTTGTTGGCTGTGTTGGTGACCGCACTGACACAAGATTAGCAAGATCACTGGCGTGGGTGTCGATAATTTCAGTCACCATGTGGAAAGCCGAGTAGCCAGTATGACTAGTGAAGCTGCAGACTGCAGGACTGCCACAGTTGAACAAATAACAGCCGTACTTGTCATCCTGTACATGCATCACAGCAGCACTACACATCACAGCCGACAGTGCCGATAATAATAATGAAGATCATGTTGAGATAAGACATTTACGACATGTAAAAGTATTAACCACAAATGATCATAAATATACACTGACCAAACAACATAACGAAGAGTGTGAAAGAAAACTGAGCAAAAACCAGTGATGGGTCAGTTGAAAAAAAAAGAAAACTGGTTTGGACATCCACTGAAAAGAAACGATGACATTATCACCAAACAAGTAACTACAGTGGACACCATAAAAACATAGAGAAAGAAGAAGACCAAAGAAAGTCACCTGGAAATCTGTGCTAGCAATTTTCTGCTTTTTTATCGTGAGACTTACTTACTTATTTACTGACTTATACCACCACTGGATAGGCCTATAAGCAAAGCATGTGCGGTGGCGGTTAAGCCTGTACGTAGGCCTTTTAAGCTATGAGCACATTCTTATATGATGTTTATTTTAAAACCTATTTTTGGACAGGGGGAACGAAATTTCCATGACATTTTCGTTCCCGGGAATGAAAGTACTGTCACTTTCGCTCCCGGGAGCTAATGTTCCACGCAGCTAAAGTTCCCTGAACGAAAGTTCCCTGGAACAAAAGTTCCAGAGACAGCAAAAGTTCCATGGAGCGAAAGTTCCACCTATGAAACTTTCGCTCCTGGAAGCAAAAGTAGGTGGGAACGAAAGTTCCAGTTACCGGTCTACGCACCATATTCCGACCAATGGCATGATCATAGCTTACAGCTTGCGCGTGTACCTTATGCTTGACGATGGCAGTGTTGCACGACGGCGTGTTGCAACAAGCCGACAGACAATCGTCCTGATCACTAACATCCGGTGCAACGAGGAACTCGGCTCCTGCCGCCAACGACTGCTTCGTCTGAATGATCGTCGCAGACCGCTCACTGACCACAGAACAGCTGGCTTCGGCCACTTGTCGTCTGCCGCGCAGCACCAGCCTCGCGTCACTGTGCCATCCCAGCGCCAATACTCCGACACACACTACCAGGACTCTCACGCCAACCGCTACCATTTCATGCCAGTTTGTGCACAACTAACCAATCACAAATGTCTGTCGAACACGCATTTTCCATAATTTTTTACCGAAACAAAACATCTGTCAACAAAATATCCAGGGTATGACATTAATTTCGGTCTCCCTGGTAACCGAAATGGACCGAACAAAATAGTTGCCCTTCGTACCGTATGATTCGTTTTGATTCGTATCGTATCGTATCGAGATAGTGAACGCAGGCTAACTGCATCTATGTTGCGTACTTTTTGAAGCAAGTGTCACAGGAAAAGCAAGAAAAGTACGTAAGCAAGTACTCAACGAACGCAATCAACGCAAGAAAAGCATGCAACAACGGCAACGGACGCAGCTGCAGTAACATTCATTCATTTCATTTCTTTATTATAGCAACAAGCGAGCCGCAACCTAGCCATACTATATACGACTCTGATCTGAGAATCGTGTTCTGTGAACACGGCTTAATACTAGGCTAGCCGCAACCCAAGCGAGTGAAGCGAAGCAACGGCCAAAACGTAAGGTAAGGTAAGGTAACGAGTTTCACGGAAGCAGGCCAACGGCCTCTATTTCCGGCTCTTATAAGCAAATTACAAACACAAAAAGACTACAATAAACTCCAATATGAAATTAGTTTACACTTCCGGTTCCAAACGGTTGAGCTCTAGCCTATATGAATAGACAAATTCGCATGTTGACCAGAACTTATCTAAATGATTCTAAAATAAATTAATATTATCAGCCATCACCACATTATTTGGTAAGCTGTTCCAAATTGGAACAACCCTATTGGTAAAGTAATGTTGTCGTAAGTCATATTTACAATGATGAGGTACTAATTTAAATTAATTATTCCCTCTATAGTAATGGAAGCATACACAATATAGAATAGTAGGCCCTAAGGATAGTAAGTAAGGATAGAAGCGGTGTCTATTCTTGCGTTGCGTTGCGTCCGTTGTGTCTTTTGCGTTGCGCGCGTTGCGTCTGATAGAAACTAGGCCTAACGTGCCACGTAGGCTACGTAGTGTTGCCACCGTGTGTCTGTGCGTTGTCCGTCCGTCTGTCTCAACTGGCTCGGGTCGCATCTAGCTATCAGCGACCCTTATTGTCAGACAGCGTTTCTGTGGTTGTCTGTCCGCAGCACGGCTGGTGTTGTGGACAACGTCCGCGCTACGCGGCAAAGCGGGCAAGCGAGCCACGTCGCTTACCGGCTTGTTTGTCAATGTGTCTGTCCATCTGATGGTCAATTGGTCATATACAAGTTGGGCTAGGGATCTGAAGTGTGTCACGCCAATAATTAGCTAAGTATCTCCACCTTTTGTAGGCTAAGCCAAGTGTTCGCGATCTAGTGCAAGGAAACACGTTCAAATTTTGGGTGGAATATAGAGGTGGGGTAACGTAAGGCATACGTCCAAAAACCGAGTTTCTTCTAGCGGCCTGGAGTGTTTAGGCTACACAATAGGCTATACACGTATAGCACGAAATCAACTGATCGACTCGACTGATTGCATTCGACGACGATACAGTCTCTGATTATTTTTGCATGGCGCGGGTCTATAGTTATTTCTTAATGTAGCTACCAGCTTGTTTCATAATATGGTTGCGAAATTTATAGCATATATCACCGTCACTGCTTTAAAATTTGCTGATTGATCAGAGAAACATAATTTTAATGTATTTTCATGTAAAAAGGGTTGGAAGCTTAACTCAGCAAAAGCAATCTGCTTATCATTTTTTCACTATAGCTAGTTAAATTTGTGCAAAAATTCAACAGTGTTTTCAGCGTTGGAAATTTGTGACAAGTTTGATACATAACGCTCACGCTCATGACTAGCGAAAATCTAACATTGAATTTGATGCTGCACCACTTCGCCAAATAAAGCTAGGTGATCGAGTGTGGTGTAGCAAAATTAAACATCCTTACGAAGTATTGTGTGTTAAAGAAACGAGGAAAATTTGGTGTAGAATATTTTCGCATTAAACAGATATCGTGATTTTCATGTTGGAGTAGCCTATCTGGCTCACTCTGTTATTTTTATCTGGTTTCTATTTTCCCGGTAGTTATTTCTCCGCAGCCTACAGTTTTGTCTTTATAATGAATTCATTGCATTTGCTGCCTTCTGGAGTGCTCACAAAGGATTGATTGATGCTGTATTGAGCGAGTTCATTACCCCCGGCATGTACCGGAAATTTCTTGTGACGTACGTTCGCCAAAAGCTATAAAATCTTTTGATGCATGCCGAACTTACGAGCAAAGACAATGACGGTTTTTGGCACATTGTATAGGAACGCTCGCGACGCATATTTTTTGTCCATTTTGTCAAAAGGTGAAAGAAAGTAACGATAAAACTGCTTCCGTTTTTACGCTCGCGATGTAACAGCAATGGCGCGCATAATGCCATCGTGTGTTGTTCGTCCGTCTGTCACTCTGTCCGTCTGTCCGTCTTTGCACGCCTGACGTCATCGATCTAGTGCAATTAGGGAAACACCGCAAATTTGTGGTAAACTAGTCTACTAAAGGCGAAGTAGGGTCTATGTCCAGAAAACCGATCTTATTTAATTGTTATAAATAAACTCGCGCGAAAGATTATAAATAGCTACGCTAAGACGCGCAGGCTAGCGGACGGGCTGTTTACAGAGATGTGCGGATTGCGGACGGGTCCGCTAGCAGATCGTGATCCGCAGAATATTTCACATCGGCGGATGGACTGACTATATTAATTTTCTGCACGGCGCAGATCCTACCCAGCGACTAGACTGCCTCTTGTAGTCTCGCCCGTCCGTCCGTCGGTCTGTCTTTCCCGCACGGCCTACTAACTCGAAAATGAAAAGACGTAGGAAAACCAAAAATTGTCTGAAAGTTTCGCGTGGCGGGAGTAACAGCAATATCCGGTGTGCCAAGTTGCAGCACAAAAGGTCAACAGTCAGCGTTGCGCAGTGCAGTGTAGGCCTACAGCTAGGCGTACGGCCGCATATTATGTTGGCACTGGACCGGCCGACATCTTCGCTTATTTTCAACCGACACGGACGACGATTGTTGATTAAAATAATTGACAGCGGCGACAAGTGATGGGCATATGGCTGACTCGTTGCGTGGACGCTGGGAGTGGCGGCATTCGATGCACGTTCAAATAATCGGACTTGCGCAGCACTAATTGACCCCGCCCACTGGTCGGACCGGCTGGCGGCGAAGATGAGAAGCAGTAAGATGCAAAGTGTGAAAAGTGACAGCAGCAGCAGCAGCAGCAGCAACAGCTGATATATCTTCTCAGCGCGATCTCAGACGGGACCATAGCGACTTGCGCTGAATATCCTGCATACTAGCAAGGTAATATCGCGCGATTGAAATTGTACCTATCTTATTAGGCCGCCAGGAACGATAGTATGTTTTACTGCAGATGTTTTTTTTCCTTCTTTCTTTTTTTCACTGCGAGATCTCCGAGTTCGACCCTAGTCCGATCGCGGCGATACTTTGCCAAGTGATTGGAAGTATGTTTAATTACATAATTTAGGTCACAGAATTTGGGGGCCTTCGCCCCCCCCCCAAAAAAAGGGACCAAAACGCTCAAAATTAAGGTTGAATTCGGGCAACTTTAAACTTTGATCACGAATATCTCGGGAACAGATAAAGATATCCAAAATCGGAAAACTATCTCGTCGACACCAATTTCTCCCGCATTCGACGAGAAAAGTCCGGTGAACTGTAGCCCACTAACAACAACGTTGGAAATGTAAGTTTGGACCCACCCAAATCATTTTTTCGGATAACCATATTTCCGCAAGGGCAGTGGTGGGGTGGGCAAAATGAGATGACTAACTTTGTGGTTAGTTCACCATTTTCTTTCAAACGTAGGAGGGATTGTAGTCGATATCCGCCGTTTTTCGCTTGCCGATGTCTTAATACGTTCCGTAGACATTAGAAATCGAAATCTGAAGTTTTCTAAAATTGCGCCGAATTTTGGATTTTTTTGGCTCTCTCAAAGTTTTAAATCTGCAGGCCCCCAAAAAGTTGTGCCCAAATTTTCATGCCTGCCTCGCGGCACGTCACGTAGAAAAGTTTTGTGAGGTTATTTCCTCTGGGCCCCTGGCCGTGAAGTTATTACGGCTAATACGCTGAATTTTAAGCCAATTATTATTGTTGTATGTTCCATGTTACAAATTGTTGGGGGACCCCCGTCCCTAATGGGGTGTGCGCTAGCAAGCTTTGGTTATACTCAAACACGTAAAAATTTGAGGCAGCGCCCATAGGGGCCGAAGCATGGTCTTCCGAAAATGTTGGGTGAAAATGTACATCTCCTACTTTGTTGTTAGTGCACCAAAGTTCACCGGATTTTTTTTCGCCGAACGCGGCAACGCGGGAAGGATGGCTGTGAATACATTAGTTTTTTTCGATTTTCCGAAATCGCGCCGAATTTTGCATGTTTTTGGCCAACAAAGTTTACGTGGGGGAGCCCCCCCCGATTTTTTACCTGGATTATAAAGCGCAACTAGAATCCTATCATGTGGCAAAGTTTCACAACGATCGGCAGAGGGAGCTCGGAGGTCTGGCGCAGCAGTAAAACATAAGACCGCCAGGAACTACCGTTCCGGGCGGCCTGAAAAAATAAAAACAAACAAACCAGAGCACGCGCCTGGAGCATGTGTGCGCAGGGGCGCATTTATAGGGGGCCCTATACAATTTGCAGCTGCCCCCTAGCTTTGAAAGTAAAAAAATCAATAAAACGTGAAAACAATGAATCATGGGAATTTGACAGGTTTAACGTTAAATTTATATTTTTTTCTCCTATAAGTACAGCTGCTTTTTCACATTTCTAAAATGCGCTCCCGTGTGTGCGTAAAAATCAATGTTCACGGTAGCAAGTACAGCAGAGCTGCTTTTTTCTTGTAGTAAATAATGTAAACGTTAAGTGAGTGGCTTTTAAGCAGATATTTATTTAGATTAGCAAGGTACCGGCAACCAGAGCATGTGAGCGGAGCGTGAGCGGCCGATTTGCCGCTCACCGCTCAAGCCTACTTTTGTGACACCCGCTCTCCGCTCCGCTCCCGCTCCGCGGCCCTCCCGCTCCCGCTCCGT
>Ga0056124_1000701_pt1 | contig 11237 bp, 9 predicted proteins | sample WorMetHEROISLAND_2_FD_70069 | JGI IMG/M metagenome (GOLD analysis project Ga0056124, IMG submission 70069) | Marine gutless worms symbiont microbial communities from Max Planck institute for Marine Microbiology, Germany - Olavius sp. 4 HERON ISLAND | ecosystem: Host-associated > Annelida >... | reverse complement strand
AGTGAGATGACAATATGAAAATTTAACGTTTGTGATCATAATCATCACCGACACCGATTAGTAATCACTTCTTTATTTGCGGCAGAAAACTGACAAAAGGCAACAAATAGTGTCAGATAATTCAACCATTGAGTCAATAAATGAATAAGCACTAATCCAGCCCTCGATAAACTCAATATCGAGAAAACACGCCTATCTGAAAATGCCCCATACGTTACGTTGGACACATATCCGGTGCGCTTGCCGGTGTTTTTGACTTGAATAAATATTGCAATGTTTGTGATAATTTTTGTGGATTGTTTTTATTTACTTTTGTAATCTTAGTGACTGAAACTGGCGCATACTTCTGATCATTCTGATACAAAAAAAATGCTGGAAAATGTGCAGCATTTGTGGAGATATGCCCTAAGCATATGCATATGCACCTGTAGGCCTACGTAAAAAACGTCCTTCCCGAGCCGTGAGGCCCATAGGGCGGCGCTGATCTCCGTTTCCTTAGCCGTCAGCCAGGCATCAGTTTACACTGCCAGACCACGGATACGGGACTAGTGCATCACACGGTGTGTCTGTTTACGTCCTAGCTTTTGCTGGTACTCATTGCGCCTACCCACGAACGAATGGCCAGGCTGAGTTGACCTAGGTGGCTGGTTACATATGGAGATGGTTTACCCGCCTGCAGACAGTCACCCATCCAAGTACTAACCGGGCTTGGCATTGATTAACTTCGATGATGTGACGGATGTGACCAACGACGTTGCTAACAAAGCCAAACTGCTACACAGTGAGCAAATGAACCAGTGAAGATCATTAAAAACCGTCTGGATAATTGCTTGGAAAAAACGTGAAAACCTTAAAAGTCCAAATTTTAGGTTTTTAAATTTTTTTTTCTCGATCAGTTGACATAACTGTCTGTATTTTGTGCCTAATTTGGTTAATGACATACCTATAATTTATAGAAGACGATGTGTATATGATGTTCTTCATAGGTCGTAATTGTTTGGCTTCGCACCAGCAAACAACTGAACCTAGGTTTTTTGAGCCCTGTGAAACCACCTACTGGTAGTTACTAGTTAGCCTAGTAATAAGCCATGTTCATTCTCAGGTCAGTCATATACAGTATGGGTGACTTCACTTGTTGACTTTGACTTTCGCTGAGCCAATTAGCTGAGCTGAAGTTCGGCCTAACTGCAGAGTTAAGCCAAAAAGTGAAGTGATTTCGCTGAGCCTTTTCCAGATCCGAAACTTTGGTCTAAGTCCGAAGTTCCACTCAACGAAAGGCTCAGCGAAAGTCTAAGTCAAAAAGTATGGTCTAAGTACATATTTAGACCAAAGTTAAGCCTAACTGACCTGATTAGTCTGTCAAATTTGCATGGAAGAGCTAACTTTAGCCCTTAGGGCCCAACTTTCTTGAGCATGAACTCACTTCACTTTTTGCTGAGCGAAAACATTTGTTAACAGTACATAGTACATACCGATAGCTTAGTAAATTGAAGTAGTTAGAGTATCGAACATAAATGGTGTAATGACTTCACTATGACATAAGTTGTTATGTAATGCGATGTCTGCATGTGCAGTGGCAGTTAAATAAGCAAGTTGAATCTAGTTGGTTTATTTATTTCCCATCTATTTTTTCATTAAATCTAAGATGAGCGTAGTTGAACTCTGGTCTAAGTCCGGACTTTAGCATCAAGCCTTAGGTTTCACTCAGCAAATTGGCTCAGCAAAAGTCTAAGTCAAAAAGTGAAGTCACCCAGTGTGTTCGTAGGACATTAATTAGGCAGAAAATGCAAATAATTGTTAAAATGTGGTCCTGTATGCAGAAGTATGTGAAGATATTTGACTCATATTTGGAAGAGCCATTGTATGATAAAATATGCTATATATACGGATTTTGCAAAAAGTGCAGTGGGATGGGAAATGAGTAGTAGCTTACAGACTACAGGATGAAGGCCTAGTGTGGCTGATTGGGGCTGTGGTATGTCTGCTGGCTGCACTCTGGGTCCAATTGTTTGCTGGTGCCAACAATGCATAGCCACTTAATGCGCTGCAGTATCATTAGCTCATGCCAAGGAGCTGCCACTTCTGATATTGTAAAGCACTTCTGGTCATGAGTTTGACTCATGTAAGCAGCTCTACATCAAGTACCGGAGTTTGTCTTTTTTTCTTTATCATGTAATAAATTTTGCTAGTTTATAAGTGATTTGTTGATAATTGTTGCTTACAGCTCTTTGGGTCTGTGATGTCATGGCTAGCAAGTCGACTGGCAAAGAACAGTTGACAAAGAAGAATGCCAATAACATTTCTAGTAAGAAAACGAGTGAAAAATGTAAAACACCTTTGAAGAAAATTGTGACTGGATTCGACAGAAAGAAGGCGAGATGTAGCATGAAGAAGATAAAGGTAGCATTAAATGTTTGTTATTAGCCTTAATGTTGACAGAGTTTGTTGCTGCATTTGTCATGCATTTGCTTTTCAGTTCCTTTGCAGTTGCATAACGTTTGTCGCTGTGCACAGTGTTATATGAGGTCGCCAGTTGGTCCTAACGCCCAGCACTGTGCGTCTGTGTCTGAGGTTTTGCTGAAGGAATTGACTGCTATTAACAAGAAGAGTGCAACTGTATGGTCCTTATTACTTTCGAAACTGGTTTACTAACAGTAGTTTGTGTAAGATTAATCAGGTTATTGAGTTATTACTTGTCAAGCATAACTATGATTTTCTTCATCAGTTTTGTGGCAGTGAAGTTGATTGTGTCATTGAATATTCATGTACTGAATGGTTGTTTATTTTCTTCTAATCTTTTTATGTTATTTTGCTTGGTGTATTATGATTTTCATGTTGGATAAATAAAATAGTAATGTTGTGTGATTATGATGATAATACAGATTATGTTGGTATTGCAGACGTTTTTGAGAAGTCATGGCAAAAAAAAGATGGTGTTACCTAGGAGTCCTTCACTGTCAAAGGTCAAACTTTCCTTAAATGGATTTGAGCAGCGAATGCAATCCTGTGAATCTGAAGGTTAGCAGCAATTTATTGAGTGTAATGCACTATGTGTATCATATTGTGTCATCACAGTGGACTCATGCTGATGACTGTCCAGTCCACGTCTTATGTCATCACTTTTACAATACTGCGTTACAACACTACTGTTGCCCATCCTGGTAATGATGGCCTTGTAATCAAAAGAAATATCTTGATTAGACCAGTGCTTGTTATGATATGCAGCAAGTCAGTGTCTATCTGCAACCATTCTCGTGCTAGATTAGTCGACAGTAGCAGAAATCACACTTTTTCAAGGAGGTACCCAAATTTGATGCGTTCGTACAGCGGACTCCTTGAACCTAGGGGGTCAAACGTTACACCGTTGAAATCTACGATTAATGCCGAACATTTCATATGCAGGTTGTCCTGGTCTATCTTGAATGGCTTCTGTGTCTATCTGCAACTTTTTTCATGCTAGATGAGCCAATAGTGGTCAAATAACGATTTCTAAGGGGGGGGGTACCCCTCTTTGATGCCCTCATGCGAGGGGAATCTCTTCACCCAGCGGCACCAAAATTACCTGATTAGAAACTAGAGACTCTAGGCTATCATATGGTTGAGACCCGGAGTCTCTATCTCACCTGGCCTTGAATCCGTACCGGGTCGTGACAGACAGACAGATGTGGACGGACAGACAGACAGAGAGAATTCCCATAGCTAATACACGCTACAGCAGTACCTGCCGATACAAATTGACATACCATTTTCTGAGGGCGCTATCTGAGTGCCCTTTTAGTTCATAAGTGACTTGTTGATAGTTGTTGAATTCTGTAAGTCATGGGGATGGACGTGTGTGATGACTGTTATTAGGGCCGCATATCTTGTTTAAATTATTTTATCACTTCGTAACTTGAATGTTTATCTGTGTTAAGTGAACTTATGTGTGTGTTTTTAATCAGGCAAATTAAATGTGTCTACTCGGTCTGCAAAGATGCCCGTGTCATCGTACCCAGGTGATGCGAGGCAGTTGAAGCCAGTAACTCGTAGTTCAAGCAGTTTTGTGAATAAACAACCTGCAAAGCAGAGGAGCCAGTCATTGGCAGTTGATTCTGTTCCGTCAGAAGGACAGCTATCATCTCATGTGTTGAATAAAGTAAAGTACTACTAACATTTGTGTCTAAATGTGATTTCTGTGTTGTTATATACACTGTGTCTGAAAAAAACTGTGCAAAATTATTTTTGTCAGGACTTTACCTAATTTCCACCGACTTTGACAGTTTTGGATAAGGATTGCAAAGAGGCTAGAATTATGTAAGTTGGACTCACATTCCACCTCTTTGCCATGTTTGTGCCAAAGTTGGTGGACGTTTGACAAAGTTCTGACAAGAAAAAGCAGTTTGCACAGTTTATTTCGAGATGCGGTGTGTGGTGTACTATCCCTTTAGTGATTCGATACGTGTGAAAAATACCTGCTGTAACAGTTGCCAAAAGTTTACTTTTGGAAATTGGCTTAACCTAGAGTAACTGTGGAAAAATTGGACAGTTAAACAGAAGTTGATGTTATTACATATTAGTACCAGTAGTAACAGAAGCAGCAGTGACAGCAGCAAATTGGTGATGTGTATTGTATAATATACAGGGTGGTGCATAAAAAAATCCGAACATTTCATTTTCATTTGACGTGTTTTAAGCTGCAAATACAGTTTTGGTTTGCGCTGAACTGGCAAAAAAATGTGAGTTGCACGACGCTCGTGAAATTTCTCTATGTGATTTCTGGGTGTGCAGTTGATCCTATTGGTTGCAGATCATTTCGCCAACAATTCCAGTGTTCTCGGCCGTTCGTACTCTATGTGCCACTTTTTGTGTGTCACCCGGTACATGTATATGATATAGTCTTTCAGTGCTTTCAGTTTTAGTGACAGGAGTGGATTCGGTCTGTAGGGAAGAAACGTTTTTTGGCAATCGTCTGTCTTCCATGGGACCCAACTTGACCCAACTCTGGGTAGGCTAGTTAGAAAAAAAGTGAAAGTATTGGTAATTATGTTGTGATGTGTGCTTGTAGTCATACATGCGTACTGTGGATTTGTGCAGGGTGATGTCAGAAACTGCTCGGCTGTGACCGTCACAGAAGATGGCACGGCAACGTCTACAAGAAACGAATTCGTTGATGGTGACAAGCTGTTTGCATATATGATTGAACCTGTTTCGCCACCAAAGTTCTTCAAGTGGGTGATCTCTGTGTGCAGTTTGTATGCTTTATTGCCATGCTCATTACTGCCCGCGGTAGCGACAGCAGTATTGTTTCCAGCATCAGCGGTTCAGCGCAAAGTTTTTTTCTTTTTTTCTTTGTTACCACAATACATCATGAACCGCTCCACTTAGCTTGATGAAATTTTGCATGAACATGTACCTTGACAACCGCTAGAACCCTATTGAATATCAATGTCAATAAGTCATAGGTCAAACGTCAAGGTCACAGGACAGGATTTTCCGATTTTTTACCATTGTGAGATAGGGCAAAAAAGATTTTTCAACATGATAACTCGTGAACCGCTGCACTTATATTGATGAAGTTTTGCATGAACATGCACCTTGACCAACTTCTACAAGCCTATTAAATTTTCAGCTCATAGGGCAAAGGTAAGGTCACATGGGTTTATGTGCATTTTTTGTCTGCATGATTCCCGCAGGCAGTACTTAGCCTTGAGCGAGGGTTTTACTTGTTTTAGGATAACTTTTTTACGTTGTTTTTTCCTGGCTGTTGGCTGTTTTTAGTATTTGCATATTTTCAGTCTTTATCCCAAAACGTAGTATAGCAAGCCTGACCGATAACTTTGTAAATTATCAACATATTTTCAAGTATTTTCAAAATTCTTTCACTGGCAGGCTTTCTGGGTAATTTGCGATAAAACTGATTAAAGATCCTACCACAGTACCACACCTAAAACACGTCGCTGCACTAACTTGTGAAATATAAATTTTCATAAATTGTGCTAACCTAAGCACAGCAACGACAAACTAAGCGCGCATTAACTAAAGAAAATGTGATCATGGTAAATGAGCTGGTACTGAGCCAGTAAGACCAGCCACAAATTCTTCACTTGGTACACCAAGTAGCATAAGCTGGTGTCATACAGATCATTTTTTTCCTGGTGATCTTAGTTTGAAGTGTTTTAATTGTTCGTTGTGTAACACTGTGACACTGCTGTATAGAGATATTTGGGAGAAGAAGCCATTAGTGATTCATCGGCACAGATCGCAGCATAATGACAGCTGGTTTAGCACCAAGGAAATGGATCGTATTCTGCGTGAGGTACAGGTTCTCACATTAGTTACCTCTTTAGGAAATCATTAAATTACGTCAGTTAAATATCTATGCTGTGTCTAAGCTTTGAATTAAGCATCATTATCTGCTACATTTGGTTGGCATGTCAAGTAGATTTAAGCAGACCTGTGTTCTCCATGGTGTATGAAGTGTTGTTGTTGTTATGATGAGCCCCTCTGGCAATGCCAATATGGGAGGGCAAATGCCCCAAAGAGTTGAGAAGAGTTGGTTCTCATAGTAGATGAATCTGGGGTCTCTCCCTCGTAGTATTTGACAGTCAGTTTGTTGTATCAGTTGCATTGCTCAAAGGCAGCTGTCTTTGTTCAAAGTCCAGTCTGTAACTGCTTACTTTGTATGTCTGTTTTGACAAGAAGCTCAGCTTTGGCTTAGAGAACAGGGCGTCAGCTTGGCGCATTTGTCTCATCATTATGCTACTCTCGGGCATTTGTTTTTTTTTGAGTTTAGTTATACGTTACGTGTGACATTTTCAGCAAAAATACATGGCAACAGATGATGGCGAGTCTACAAGTATAGCAGCCACAGTAGTGCGTCATGTCCTTTCTCAAGAACCCCTGCATATATTTGCATAAAAAGTATACCGACATAAGGCAGAGTCCATGCTTAATAATTATGTTGTAAGCTTTTGCGGCAACTTTGGGCCAAGTTCTAAAGGTTCAGAAGACAATGCAACTAATGGCATTGAAAATTGGTCGCTTTCGGCCACCCCACAGTTAATTGACGCCTCCTCATGTGAGAACCGTAGTGAATATCTGCATAAACCTTGTACTGCCAGAAACTAGAGTCCCTGGCGAACATTATTGTTGCTGACTGTATGGCAGTATCTTCGTTCGTTTTTACATAGTTGTCTCCGAAAGTGAGGCAGAAAATGTCTAGTCAAACCAATGATGAAACCAGATTTTAGTGTAAAATGACAACTCATGGTCATTCGAGGTCAAGCATTTCAGGGTCACTGGAGAGCCATTATGGCACTTCGTGATGCTGCATTTTGATATTGGCTTTTAACTCTGAGAGTTCTTAAGATATGGCGACCAAAGTTACCAAACATTTCGCCAGTTCTGACCACCCCAGTGTCGTTTGAGGCCCCCTCACCACTGAACCCCAACGAATATCTGCATGAGCCTCATACCACCTGGAAGTAGAGTCCCTGTGCTCCATTTTTGCCTCTGATTGTGTGGGTCTATTTGTTTAAAATTTTTATGGTAAGCTCTGAAAGACGCAGTATTAGTGCAGTACAGTGCAGTACGACCGTTCAAGGTCATTCAAGGTCGTTGGTGTTGATGTCAATTGAAAGGTCTCATGGGACTTCCTATTAGTGATTAATACTAACCTTGGCCCTACCTTGCACCATTTTGAGATAAGTTGACTTATTGGTTAAAAATCACAATTTATTCCTACCCCCATCTTGTTTACCGCTCTGGATCAGGGTAACCCTTTTCTAGAAAAGCTTTACGGGTCCTGAAACTAGAGTCCTTCACCTCAGGGTAAAGATCTCGTGATTCTAGCTTGCACCATTTTGATACAGTGTCAGGGTGTGACAGACAGGTAGACAAACACCCACACACACACACACACACGGCCAACTTTGCGATAGCTAAGACAGGGCATCTGCATAGCATGCTGCTATGCTGATGCTTTGTAACAAAATTAGTTTTTTAAGTTTAAATTAAGTTTGGTTGGAGTTGTTTGTCATAGGACTGTGAATCACTACTCGTCTTGTTTTTGTTGTGTTGCGATGTCTGGAGCACTCTGACAATTTTTTCTCATTGTCAAGCACAATATCAGTTTTTGTTGCTGGTTAAATATCCTTTGCTGTATTTAGCTGCTAGCAGTGAAGTGCAGTTTGCATCTAATTACTGCAGTTATATTTTGCAAACCAGGAGCGGGTTAACTTCACGGACAACGTTGATGTTGTGACGTATGTTAATGGCAAGAGAGAGACTCATAATCCGACAGGACGAGCGTATGCGCCTGTTGTATGGGACTACTATCAGGTTAGTTCAGCCAGCTTCTGGTGCTGTGTGTGTGGTCTTTGAATTGCTTTTGCTGTGGTGGTGTAACTCGAGCTCAGTTTACTGTGAAAGTTTCTTACAATAATGGCTGTAAGCAGTAAGCACACACCCTTTTTTTAACAGCCACTGCGAAAACACCTAAAGGCAAAATGCGGGTGTTGTATGCCTTACAGTATAAGTTTTTCTGCTGTTAAATATATGCAGCTTAGTTTCACTAAACCTAACTTGCAAGTGATTGGTTGATTCAGGTAAATGACTGCTGTCTGGAATATTATGCCACTTGTTGAAATGGTGAATGGTGGGTCTAGCATGTGCATTATTGGAGCATGTATTTCATGATTTTGCAAAGTTGTACTGTACCTGTTCTTTGAGTTTGACATTGGTGGCAGAAGAGCTCTCAGTTCAGAATTATTTACAAGAAGGTTCAAACTGGATATTAGGAGGTGTGTGTTTAGCAACCGTGTGGTTGATAAGAGGACTCACTTTCTGAGGCTTACATGAATTCTAACTCATTGAGCACTGCTGCGAAACTGGAACCGAAACTATAATTCTGTGAGCTGTTCATGTCAAAAGTAGGCTCTACGTGTGAAAGCCTGTGGTCACAAGTGCCTTCAGCATTGGTGGCTTTGGTGAATTCAGTGAATATGCTGTTGCAGTATCATCTACTGTTTTTGCTGCATTTGCTGTTGTAACTTTTCCTTCCTGCTCAAGCATTTTGTGGTCGACTGTATGTTGTTGTTGTTGTTGTTGTTGTGATGCAGAACGGTTGTTCAGTTCGTCTGTTGAATCCTCACACCTACACTCAGACTGTATGGAACTATCTCTCTCTATTGCAGCAGTATTTCGCATGTGTTGCTGGCGCCAATGTGTGAGCATTAATTCACGTTCATTTCACGTCGTTCTAACATTGAAACCGTGCATAAAACTGTCCAGCTTTGCAACACCAATTGCATTCTCACATTTGGTTTTATATAAGCATTAGACTCAAAATTTTAAGTGAGAATGTGCATTGGCTTCAGTGTTGCACAGCGGATGGCTCAGTGAAAAAGTAAGATCAGTTAAGATAACTGTTTGACTTCAGAGTTGTAAGCTGTAAGGACATATGTCGACATATGCTGTGCATTTGTAGTAAGTATACTTTTGTATTTTTTAAACATCTGTACTTTGTGTACGATATTTTTGTAACTAATTATTAAATGCTGAATGGCTGTATCACATATATCATAGTATATTGTATTATATTGTTAAATCTGTTTATGGTATATTATGAGATATGTACTGTCTGCAAGATGTGCAGTTAAGTTGTTATTAGTAGATGTGTTTTTCATTTTATTTTGTGTACGTAATTCAACTTGTGTATGCATTTAATAAGCGCTGTCTGAGCATGATTTATTTGAATGTTTGTAGTCCAAGTGATTAGTGTTATCCACATTTGTTGATTATTGGACTGGGCTTCAAGCCAGTAATCCTGCAAAGGTAACACAGCTGTACACTGATTGCATGCAGGTATTTGACACCTCCAGGCAGCCAAGGCTTTGCGCCACATTGGGATGACATTGAAGCGTTTGTTCTGCAGCTTGAAGGCAGAAAACACTGGCGTGTCTATGAGCCAAGGTTATATCGGCGGTCATTGGTGTTATTGATAAATTTTAGATAGCAACAGATTTTTCTTACTAATATAACATGACAGTTCTGTCAGTGTTCTGTGGCTTACTGCTCTCTGAAGTCAGCAATTCTCAGTAATAGTTTACTTTCGATAACTGGCCTGACCTCAGTAACTTTTGGAAAGTAGGCTATTTATACCAAAGTGGAATGGAAAGGGGTTATTTGTATTGAGTGTTGTAAGCTTTTGTTGGATAGTCTGTATTTTGTTAGCCAGTAATTAAGCTATATGTTTCACTATATATTAGCTATTTTGTAATAGTTTAACCTAGGATTTGCCCACTACCTGCTTACAGGCTTCATTTATAAATTCCTGTTTTAACCTGACTTATTTACCACTTTGCAGGAGTGAAGATGAAATGCTGCCTCGTGTGTCCAGTTGTAAGTGTTGATCTTTTATGTTGCTTTTTAGATAAGAAATTACGTGAAACTGTTGGTTCTATGCATTTCGTACAAATAAACACAGTGTATATTGGAGTCAGACTGGGGCCATTTTAGGGGCTGTGTCATGAAAGGGGTTATGGAGCCCACTGTTTTGACCATCATGCTTGTGTGCCTTCTAGTAAGATGCAGGTGGCATGGTGGCGTAACAGTTAGGGACTTTTGACTTAACGTGGGTTTGACTCCCGGTCGGGTCACTATCAAGTGGCTACTACTTGGATGGCTGACTCTGCCTGTGGGCAGGTACACCATCTTGGTATATAACAACCACCAAGATCAAATCAGCCTTCCATATTTGCCCCGATCTAATGTGGACACAGAGACAATGTCTTCCCATCATTTGTGTTCTTATTCATGTGCGTGTGCAGCGAATTTCTCAGACGCTGACTTGACAGCGCCTCCTGTGTTGGACGCAGTCTTGGAGCCAGGTGATCTGCTGTACTTTCCCCGTGGATATATACACCAAGTGAGTGCTCCGTACAAGTTCTTTATGTATACATTAAACCCCTGTCTTGATTGGGATAAATGGATGCTAAATGAACTTATACACTTTCTTCAGTAGATAACGCTCATTCCGCAGCGGTCAACCATTGGTTATAAGTAAGTGAGTACAGGTAATTACTGCCCGCGGTAGTGAGGGCAGTATTGTTCTCAGCATTGTCGGTAAGTTTTTTTCTCTGTCAACACGATAAGTCACTTAACTTTGTGAAATTTTGCACGAACATGTACCTTGACAACCTATAGAATTCTATTGAGTATCAACGTCATGAGTCATATGCCAAGGTCACCTGGGTTTT
>Ga0056124_1000700_pt1 | contig 11258 bp, 10 predicted proteins | sample WorMetHEROISLAND_2_FD_70069 | JGI IMG/M metagenome (GOLD analysis project Ga0056124, IMG submission 70069) | Marine gutless worms symbiont microbial communities from Max Planck institute for Marine Microbiology, Germany - Olavius sp. 4 HERON ISLAND | ecosystem: Host-associated > Annelida >... | reverse complement strand
CCATCTTGATGCATCAGTAGTGGAAGCTGAGACACTTAACACCTTCAAATCGAGGCTACAAAGGATGTACGACAATGATGAGTCTTTCCTTGGACGAACCACGTCCTATTGACTCCAGAGACCGAGCCAGCCAGTCCCCGTGGGGAGGCCTCATCCGGTGTGTTATCCGGTGAGTTTTACAGTGAAAACACTACGTAGCACATAACTGCGTACAAACCCAGCGACGACGTAAAGCTTTCCCTTGAGAACACAGGCGCCGACATAGCAGCGGGGAATGTTCATGTTACTGACGATAGACCAATGGCCAGTGCAGACGTTGTAGCTCTCGACGGACACGAGGTGGTTCGCTCCGTCGTAGCCGCCACATACAAAGATTGTGTCCGTGATAACTGCAACGCCGGCCCCTGCCATGCCATGCCGCAGTCCAGTCATACAAATGCCAGTTAATTACTGCAAACAAGCCGGTAGTCGACGTGGCTCGCGACGCGCAATGCGGTGTACATACGCGCCTTCAACTAGTTTGGAAAACAAATTGCAGCGTATACCAGCTATCAATCCACTGAAGCCATGCTCGCACAGTGCGACATTGGCTGTATCATCGAGAAAGAGTTTTAATTAGTTAATAATTACTTAATTAAGGGCTCGGCAGAATTAATGAGTTAAAGGAAAGATAGAGGTTGAATCAAGGTACACATTAATCGTGGCAGAATGTCTGCCTTAAAATCGAATTAATAAGAAATAGACGGAATAAGCCGAATATATACCATACGTGCGTACCATGAACTAGTTTACGAAAAAAAAGCCGATAATCGCCTCGCTGCAAAATTTGATGCTATAGAGAGCTCCATAGGCTCAAGCTGTCACGGACAGACACACAGACAGATGGACAGATGGATAAATAAATCTGTGCGACAATAAGGGCCAGCTTAGCTTGCGCGTCGCGAGCCAATATACATGCTGTCAGTCAAAAGCAAGCCACTGACTTCTTCACAACTTGACCGAATACCAACTAGTTTGCAAATTCTTTCACTGGCACATTCTTCAGCAAAATGTACTATAGAGAGATCATTAACTACACTGTGTCCCAGACAAAACAGAGCCACTTCTATTTTTACGATAACTTTGGCAAATGTGGTACAATCTCAAGAATTCTTTCACTTGTGCACTCAGTGATAAACTGCGAAAGAGGCAGGAGCAAACGCCGCCACCACACTTCATGTCTGCTGCCACACTACCTTGTGAAATTTGAATGTTTAACTGTACAACTTTTCATTTACGACAGCCATAGTACTCAGCGGCAAACGTTAATTTCGTTTCAGTGTTACAAATTTGAAGGTATTTTTGATCAATGCATTTAGTTTTAGTTTAATTGTTTTCCGAGTCCTGCTGACGTCATTTGACGTGACTGTGATGTTTCGTGTCATCGCCTGCTGAACGTTTGGCGCAGCATTGAACAACGCATCATTGACGCTATCCATTAACCAGTGGCGGGCACGACTCGAAGTGCCTGGACTTGCTGGGGGCAGACATTTTGGAAATAAACATATACATAACAAAAAATTAGCAACCATGATAAACATTCACCGCACATAACGATTTTCCACCATTTTTATATGGGCCAACTGCTGTAAAAATGCACAGATGAACAAAAATTAAAGATTCAAATTTCACAAGGTAGTGTGGCAACAGATATGCGGTGAGGTGGCAACGTTTGCTACTGCCTCTTCCGCAGTTTATCACTAAGTGCAAACGTGAAAGAATTGTAGAAATTAGACCACATTTCCCAAAGTTGTCGTCAAAATATAAGTGGCTTTGTTTTTATCTGTGGCCTGAATGCAGACGGATGACGAGACATGGTCCTGTCTTATTGTTCCCATCCATGTCTGTTGAAGTCTTCTAGACCACTGCTTGCAAGCAGCTATCCAGAACAGGTCCATTGTTTAGATTCACAACGGTATAATCACACCACTTCATTCTGCATTCTACAATATCTGACATACCACACTACTGCAATATTATCAGACATCAAAATTAAACAGTCATCAATCTAAAAATGCCTGATGAGGCTAGAATAATCGAAGATGACAAAGCATACCTGATCTTCTGGTGGACATGGACGCAATAAGCGTCCACTGGCCTGTGTTGGGATCATAACGTTCGGCGGAGTTGAGCAGATTAAGGCCGTCGTAGCCGCCGATGCAATACAGCATGTCATTGGCAACTACTAGACCGGCGCCTTCACGGCCCGTGCTCATACTGGCCAGCATCATCCACTCGTCAATCGTTGGGTTGTAACGTTCCATGCTCGTGTGTCGCACTGAGCCGTCGAACCCACCGCAGACATAGATGAAATCTGCAACATCACAACGCACTTGCTAGCTCCTTCGACACATTTAAACAATGCTACAAAATTAACTGTAAACGCAAAACTGATACTTAATTTATACATAACAAAGTACAAAGTACAAAAGTGAATAAGCTAATTCGATATGACTGCATTACTGATGTTGTCTCATTCTATTAGCGCATCCAGCACATTCGAGGTTATTACAGTTAGCACGCTACATAAATTACTTGCTTACTTACTTACTTAATGACAAGATGTACCAATAATGATGACAGTACGACAATGTGTAATCCACACTACAACACTGACTGACTGGTAGCCAGCTTAATCTACACACCAAAAAAGTAAGCAACCATTCTTGTATCATGGGAACAAATTTTTCATTCTGATGCATAAAAAACTACCGCAATAAATTTTTCAAGATACAGATCATGCAAATGTAATTTGCCTATTTACACAAGCGTGGCGTATGTAACAGAATGAATGGAAACTAACACACAGTAACTAAGTGATGGCAGTGGTCCAGTGGCAGAGAGTATAAAACTCAAGAACGAGACGTCGTGGAATACCGGCTCACCTCATCCATTTGCACGTTTGTTAACCTACTGGAGACCTCCAATTCTATAACCTTTTTTCAAGACACCAAAAAAACAAAATTTGGGACATTTACTAGGACATTATCCACTTGCCTGATCCAGTACATACAACAAAAGCATACAAAAACGAAGTGTTAAAACTTAGAAAATTGACATTTTTCACTGGAGACAAATACGACAAATCTACTGGGTTACCAGAACGTCTCAATACTTCTACTGAGTGAACATTATTTCAAAATTCTGCACGATTTTCAGGATTTTCTCATGACAATCTGAGTTCTGTCCAACTCAACCTTGTATCCTAGTTAGGTGGAAAGTGAGTCCTAGCTTGACAAAGGCCTATATTGTGGCTCGGAGACAGACCGCAATATGTTTACGGCTGCACCGCAGGTTCAACTGTTCATTAACCCGAGCAATTGACTGTCGCGGTCTGATAATGTGCAGTGTTCATGCAAATAAGCTGGCATTACTATGACCGTAAATGCATAAGATTTTTCGAAATAAACATCTAGTACAGTAATCAACAGTGGAAATCTGCCACATCCTCTGCTCGAGAGCTGACAAACTTGGAATTACAGTGCAGACCTACGGACCTAGGTAAGTACAGGCTCCAGCAAGTCCTCGGCGATGGTGCATGGGAGTGACAGGTTGCCAATGTGCTTCTGCGTCACTCAAGTCCAAACAATCGACGGCACTCAGGCGCGCCGTGCCGTTGTAGCCACCGATCACGTACACCTTGTTCCTTATTGACGCCGACGCCACGTACCTTCGCTTCACCGGAATTCTCTGCAATCAACGTACGACGACATGATTTGATATGCATCGATACGTGACAAAAAAACTGTAAGTTCAATAGAGTACACAGTAATACAGTTACCTTTTTCACGCATGCTGACAGCACTGTCTGTATATCACACACTCTAATATCATCAGAAGAAACTCAACAGGTAATCAAGTATCTTCACCACTACCGGTGATACAACATCGTATATCACATGCAAGAATTCAGAAGGCGTCATCCTTATTTGGAATATCAGACGAACATTTACGATATGCTGATTTCCAGCACTGTCCACTGCTATGTGATAAAGTGACAATATCTTACAAATGGCAAGATGCATGGTTTTAACCTGGACATGATTCGTAAGGATTTACTGTACATATATGATCACTGCAGCGTGAGGACAGAATCATGGTTGTCCTTTCTTGGCTTCATCATAACCGCCATGCACGTCATATGTTAGAAATTATCACATTATTCAACCAAACCTTTGCGACGTATCACTACAATTACAATAAAATTGGGACTCGTTAAGTAGCAATAATACAGAGATGGCAAAAGATAAGATGGCAGATGAACGAACTGGTAATGACTGCCATTCTTGTGTCTTGGGGTCGAACTTTTCAACCGTGTCGACAGGCATCTGTTGATTGCCAAATCCACCGAGAACAACAAGGACGTCATTGCAACCTGCACACACGAGACAAACCTGACTTATGACCAAGTCTAAAGTATCTCGATGTACCAACACAGGCACCAAGAGTTATTTGCTCTACCTTTAAAGCTGCGAGTGAAGCTCTTTCAGACATTGATTGTGTCAACCGTGTTACACGGAAGTGAGTGCTGGACACTCTCCCTACGGTATGTGATAAACTGAACGTAATTCAGTCTCGATGCCTATCGGACAATACTGGGAGTCAGGTGGCAAGACCATGTTTCAAATGAGACAGTCCGCTCACGATGTGAAGTCACCATGTCACTGGCTCCGAACACTTGGCTGGACTGGACATGTTCTGCGTCACAGTGACCTCATTGTCCACGATGTTCTGTTTTCACGCGCCGATTACAGAGGACGTGGACGACATCAAACTCTGGTGGCAGACCTGGCTGGTGACGTCAGTCTCGTCTGCAACTTCGCCAGTGAGGACAGCTCACTGCCATTGAACAGAGATGAATTCAACAGCTCAAGCTCATCGTTCATCAGACAAGCTGGTGACCTTGGCTGTTTCAAGTGCCCAGTCAGCTGCGCCAAGCCATACATCTCCGCCAGCTGGTACCAGAAGCACCTCAGCAAGTGCCCTCAGCCCACCAAGGCGATCAAGGGCTGAAGTGAAGTGAACGTACCAACAGTACCAATTACACATGTGAATACTTGCAGCATCACTAGGCAATTTGTACGTTCAATCATATACCTTGACACCATGCTACCATCGACACCAGACACTCCCATCACTTTCCTCCACATTCCCATCTTCCTATATTGGTATCACAAATATTCACTGCATTAGGCCTAGCAGTAGGCCAAATGTGATTGGATATCTCTGTCAGGGAAAGTACGAAAGTATGCCTACATTCAAAGGACGTCAGCCTATAGGTGAAATGCATGTAAAGGCAGATCGAGTGAAGACATAGAAGAGCAAGAGAAGGCCAGGAAAATCTGCTCCTGTCGTCGTCGACTAGATCAGAAGAATGTAGGCCTAAGTCTTTGTGATCCATGCTGGTCGTCAGTCACTGTGTGACATCCAGTTCGCACCTCTGTACTGTTTTAATTTTTTTTATATTGAATGAACTAATAATTGAACATTAAAAATTCACGGACTGCATCGAAAATCTGGACACTAAATGCGACTGTGGCGGTGTGGAAAAAAATTTGATGGTGGCGTGACTGGTCAGCTGAGCACTTTGACGATATGAAAATTTGACGTGGTAAGTCCACGAAATGCAACGGCACTGGGGTCTAGTGTTTGGCAGTTCAGCTTGCCTGTTCTGACACGAGTAATGTCGGACTGCATGTGTGGTCGTAGGTCCGGCCGCAAGTGGTACTTCTTGGCAGCATCAACAAGATCACGACACTGCATACTTGTCCGCACCAATGGCTGGCACACAGACACGATTACAATGAGAGAAATGCAGAATAATAGAAACTGTAAAAAGCATCAGCAGATACAGTAAATAGAGCAGTATAAAACAACGTGTACGAACAAAACACTGCCACTACTAATTAACTATGACGACAAGGTTCTAATAAAAACAGCACTGTTTACCAAGGACAAAATAGAACTGCAAAGTTAAACGTGATATTACATGACTAAAATCAATTGGTTCAATATTATCACATCTAATCACACCAGAATGGATGAGTCAGCCAACGCCAGGAGAATTCTGACTGCCGTTCCCCAGAGTCATTGGAGAAGGCCAGTTGGATGACCCTACTCCTCCTGGATAGATGGATGGATGAAGAACGACCTATCTCTGCACAACCTTACCTATGAGGATGCTATCGAAATGGCCCTGGATAAGCCGCTGTGGAGACTATTGGCAGCAAGCGGAGCTACGCACTGATGGTGCACGCCGAATAATGATGATGATGATGTCCAAATTACGACAAAATAAATAACTGAATAAATCACACAATAACAAAGCAAACTCAGTAAAAATATAATGAAACAAGCAACCTCGATATCCACCACATCCGTGATGTACTTGGCTGACAGCAACGGTAGTCGGACGTACTGCAATAAACGTGGCAAATGTTCTTCACGGGCGCTGGGACTATACTGAATCCAGGCCAGCAGTGCTTCAAATACTGACTCTTCAGATCCGACCTGCACAATGGTGAATGAACACTGCATTCCATACTCATGCCAACAACTGCTATTCTGTCAGACACTCTGATGCATAAAACTAAATCATTTTTCAAAGATACAAATCATGAAAATTTAGTTTGCATATAAAGTATTTATACAAACATAGCATATTTAACAGAATGAATGCAAAGTAATGTCATGCAACAAGACACACACAACTTATGATGATGATGACGATTAGTCTTCATTGACGACATTAACAGATACACCTCTGTTAAACACAATGCACAATAACAGTTCACGAAACGTGGTTTCGACTCGTAACTTTCATGGTACGGTTTGAATTCTCACCGAGGGTCATTTGCTAGCAACCTTGAGCAAGTTGCTAACCTACTGTGTGCTCAGGTCAACTCAGCCTCCTACCCTCAGCGGGACAGGAAATAAGTAGTAGCTTACAGGCTATGGGGTGACGGCCAAGTGTGGCTGATTGGGGTGGCGGTATGTCTGCTATCTACAAACCGCGGGTCCAATTGTTCGCCGATGCGGGCAATGGATGGCCGCAATAGTGTGCTGCGGTATATCATTAGCTCATGCCAATCAGCTGCCACTTCCGAGATTGTAAAGCACTTCTGTTCATGCACTCATGTAAGAAGCGCTATAATAAGTATTGCGACCTTTACCTTCTTCACCTTTTAGAACGTTAAAAAGCCTGTTTAGTCAAAAGATCATATTTGTGATGTGATGTGCAGTATTAATAATTATTCTATCAACAATATAATAATTCATCATTATTGCTAATCGAAACCCTAAAACTGAACACATGAAAACACTGATGCAATCAAAGAAAATATTTCATGCCTGAATTTCGTCACTTTTTAACAGTGATTCCACATCTTTTAGGCCAAGGGTACAGAATTCTTCAAGACGTGTAACGTCTTCGAAGTACTTGAACGTATACAGCTCTGCAGCATGCCGCAGTAACTCGCAGCCATGGTTTTCAGCAAATATTCGAATGCCGAGGCAATTTGAAGGATCCAACTGCTTCTCCAAGAACTCGGAGCATGCTTGCTTCACACCTACAAAATAAATTATCATATACAATCTACAGTACACTAAATCCAAATATTGTGCACTGCAAATTGTAACTGTGGTTCTACATATTGCTGTATGCATACACATATTACTGCATCTACTTCTCACAAGTCTAACCATTTCACGGTCACTTTTGACTAAATATAGCAGCATTTAAGCTGTAGTAGATATTGGTGCCAGAAGGCAAGAAAGCCATAATATAATGATAGATTACGATTGTGCCACTTGATCTTAAAAGGTTAGCTTAGTAAGCATTAAATTAAAAAAATGCAAGTTACAATTCTGACAGCAAAGAAATGGTTACAGATGTTTCAGTATTACAAAAGTATGGAACTGACCTGTTAACTGTAGCAGGCACGCAGCGGGCAACAACTCTTGCACATTCTCGACACTGACATTAACGGTCTCGGTATATACAAAGTCGAGCAGAACTTCCATGATGCTGGCAGATATATCATGCAGCTCAACTACAGACTTTTCCATTTCACACATCTGACGAAGACATAACACAAGCAACGGCTTCACGAAGCATCATTACAACAGTATTACAATCACAAGTACTGCTACCCAGCCGACAGTTCAGTCCAGTTCAAACCTGTTCTCAAAATAATACAAAAAAATATCTAAAATAGCAAACTGCACAATAATATCCAAAAAGCACAGAAATAACAAAGAGCACATGGAGCTACACTGTTAGTTGCGATAAAAACTGCATATTCTCAAGAAAGTACCTGGTGTGTAAACATTGCACAGAAGTAGTCGCTACAGGCCGCCAAGACGATCCGATGAACTGGAAACTGGCAACCATCAACGTACAGCGTCACGTCACAAAGGGTGTTTGACTTGCGTAAATTGTTCATTGTTGACAGTATTGATTTTGCATGACTGTCGGTGAATATGCTGCGATCCAAGACTGCAGCCATTGTGCAGATGAAAGCCACTGCAACAAAATTACCACAATTAGCTACTTAGCAATACACACGCTAAACTATCTGGAGAAACAAACCAAATGGCATAAAGAAAGAAATCGAAAGAAAATATACCGAGAACCACAGAGCAGTTGCCTAGTGAATAAAAATCTACATGGCGACTTTATTTCATACTGCAGATACAATACTGATAAACGAAAAGCGTAACGTAATTGCACGAAATCGAATTAATGCTCAGATTTGCGTGATTATGCGAAATCAAGAAAAAAAATCAGTAAAAAACACTTTAGAAATAAACAAAATCACAAACCGGAAACGCGTAAGTTATGCGAGGTTTATCGCACAAAAGCAGACTAAACTCAATCTTTGTCAGTAAATAGAATGGTAAAGTACCGGACTAGTCTTAGGGCCGATATGAAAACTACCGTGTTTTAACCTCTAATTATGAACTCGGCAACACAGACGCGTGTGTTTGTGGCCGCGTGTTTGCCCTAAAAACTTTTTGTCTGCCGTTTGAATTTCTAATCGTTATATCTGTTTAGACAGTAGACGTTCTTTATGTATTTCCGGTTCATTGGTTGTTTGTTTTTTTTTTATTTACAACAGCGTTTTATTTATGAATTAGTGTCGTGTTGACTTGTACGCTGATGAATTACTTACCTGGAACTGCGAGTTTGATAGAAGAGATCGACAGTAGTGTTTTTTTTAATTTCTTGTTGATAGTTTGCAGCTTGGGAGACAGTTCGAATTATAGCCGAGAAAAAGTTCCATAGGTGGAACTTTTGTTCTTTGAAACTTTCGTTCCCAAGAGCGAAAGCAACATGGAACTTTCGTTCCTTAACACTGATTATTATTATGGTTGAGACTATACAGTATACACAGGGCTATCCCTGTCTATAGCCATTTTAGTATACTTGGGCACAGGGCTAGGCACACGAATTGCCCCAAAGTGATACAGGGAACTAAAATCAGCAAACACCATGATGATGACGACGATGATGAGGATGATGTAATAGCAGTAGCTTGCCTGGACTTGCATGTTTTATATGATTGTGTGATTATACAAGTGATTAACTGTCGCATGATTAAGTGTCCGAGTGATGTAGTGCCGGTAATTAACTGTTGCGTGATTAAGTGTCACCAAACCAAGAGTTCCTATTCCGACAACTAGGCCTTAATACGTTATTAATGCGTCGTATATGATGGGGGAGGGCATCTGATGAGCATCTCAACTCAGCCTCCTGTGCTCAGCGGAATTGCGGGAACTGGAGCTACGAGACTGCAAGAGTAACTTTTCTTTGTATAGTATTTTTCTATTTTCTACTTTGTGTCTTCCGGTCTTGTAGCTCCTGTACCGACTGAGCATAGGAGGTTGAGTTAAGATGCTCATCAGATACCCCATCATATACGAGACGTTAATTACGCATCAAGAGCTAGTTGTTGGCATAGTAACCTGTAACCTTGCAGCATTGCTATCAGCCAATGTTCAATGTTAGCCCATCACTGGAGTTTTCTTTCTATCTTTTTTCTTTCTTTCTTTCTTTACTTTCATTAATATTGGTTGAGTTTATGGTATACTGCAATTTTTTTTTTTGAAATTCGGAAATTCTATGTGAATACTGGGTGTGCATGTTTTTTGGTTTAGCCTGAATGGTCAGTAATCGTCAAGCCACACATTATATCAAATTATGTAAAAATTCTGTGCAATGCAAAGGTAAACATGCTGCTTATCTTAAACATCAACTTAGCAGGGATGCTTTTCTTCAGGCTGATATTGTGCACTAGAAATGTGATCATTTGTTGTTTTAGAAAAACTGCTGGTGGTTTTGCGAGATGGCCGAACACTGATCGGTTTCTTGAGGAGTATTGACCAGTTTGGTAAGGCTGTTGTGATATTGATTAAGTACCAGTATTATAATTTGGACAGAAAATGTCAACAATGCTGCATTGCTCTGTACAATCTGCTGTTATATGCAGTGGCAGATGAGGAACTTGAACTGAATTTCATATGAGAATTTTAGTATATTGACTGTATTGTTTTATCTTGTCTTGTATTGTATCATTGCTGTTTGACAGTTGTTGTATTAAAGGAACATTTGATTTGATTTTGATTTGCAACACAGTTTACGCTATTGTCAATTTGTCATAGACCACGAATCTATGATACCTCTTTCAAGCCAGAAAGGTCTAGCCTACTGATTGATACTTAGTGTTACACATTTTCGTTTTTTATAATTTGCGTATGATAATTATTGTATTAATTTCATTTCAGCTAATCTTGTTCTTCATCGCACAATTGAACGAATACATGTTGGGAAGAAATATGGAGATATTCCTCGAGGAATTTTTGTAATTCGTGGAGAGAATGTAGTATTACTTGGAGAAATCGTAAGTAGTACGTTCTAGCAGCTTCACTGCATTCGAAAATGTGGAACTATGCAAATAATGACTGGCATCGAGGTCAATAGTGAGGCTGATTTCCCGAAGTTGTGGGAATATTGCCCAAGTGCCAAAGGACGCGGGCAATATTCCCGCAACTTCGGGAAATCAGCCTCACTATTGATCGATGATGACAGTCACTATTTGTTTTGTTATACCTGTGATCGAAATGGAGACAGAATTAATTTAATTATTTGGGTTATTTTACATTAGTTTATTTACACAACAGCAACAATAACAAATCTTCGTCTGCCGATAAGGTCACGT
>Ga0056124_1000699_pt1 | contig 11260 bp, 7 predicted proteins | sample WorMetHEROISLAND_2_FD_70069 | JGI IMG/M metagenome (GOLD analysis project Ga0056124, IMG submission 70069) | Marine gutless worms symbiont microbial communities from Max Planck institute for Marine Microbiology, Germany - Olavius sp. 4 HERON ISLAND | ecosystem: Host-associated > Annelida >... | reverse complement strand
AATGACCTTGAGCACTAAAATAGAGGTTTTTACGGATTTTACATTTGTTCGCAGTGGGCCTTCATACATGCACTGCTGTCGCGCGTTCCCTTTGCGTTAGCTGGGCTTTCTTGTTCTTTTATGTGTTATTACACAGTTTGATTATTCACGGTGTTGTCACCGTGTTTTAGTTAAACTACACAAACGGTCAGCAGTGATGAGCATTTTATTTTTCTGACCTTCAGCATATGTATTGTATTGTATAAGTTGATATGTGAATCAGTGTGGCAAAATATTTTCTTCTTTTTCTTAGTTGTTAATTATTATCATGTTTACATAAAATATTTGTGCTTATATAGATTGGATTGTGTTCGTGGTAAATAGACTTATCTGTCGCTTCCTGTCAGGCGGTGGACGACAGTAACGTAACGTATGAGATGGAATTGACGGCGACAGATCACGGCGAGCCACCGCGCTCCACGGCGTACCCAGTCAGGGTGATGTTCGTTGTCAGTCGACTGATCCAGCCTGCATCAGACAGCACGGCGGCCGGTAGACGCCGAGGCGGGGGCGGTGCCGTGCTGCTGGAGGGGTGGGTGCCGCTAGCCGTGGCGGCGGCGTGCGGGGTCGGCCTGGTGTTCCTGTGTACCGTGCTTGCCGTGTTGGCCTGCGTCACTCGTCGTCGTCGTCGACGTCGACGTCGTCAGGACTGCACCAAACATCATCAGAACGCCGACGCCGCGGCCGCCCTGCCGCTCACTGGTGGCAAATACAACTGCCGTGTTGAGACGCTCAAAGTCGTCAGCGTCTGCGATAACAGTAACGGGTGATTGTTGCCTGCTACTTCTATCTCAAATATTTATACATGCGTCGCTTTATTGGCCAGCAAAACATGGTAGTAGAACATACGTGGGTTACGGACACGCTATCCCCTTATAGGCAACATGGTAGACATAGGCAGTACGAGTGCCAGCGTGGAATAAGGCTGATTACACAGTAGATACTAGCACTATATGACGTACGGTCTCATTACCAACGGTTTTACTTTTAATTAAAATTTTGCATTCTATAACTGAGACTGGTGAGAATGCTTGGGTGTATTAATGCCAGATAAAATGGGGGGAAACCAAAGAAACTGTTTCCTGTTTTGACATTGATTGTCGTCCACAGATGACGACTTCACCGTTACATATTAATCATTGCTGTATTTTAATCAACCCGTTTTCGAGCGTTATAATATATTGAAAGCGAATGAAACATGTTCTTGTGCAGCCGTCCCAATGAGCCGCAGTGCCCGCCCGTCTGTCCAGTACGGACTCTGAAAACTAAAAGGCCCAGAAAAACCAAAACGTGCCAGCCAATTTTCGGTTCTAAAGGTCTTTGGTCGGGGTTGGAGTTGTGCACTTGAAATGCTCAGCTCTAGGCGGACGGCCGCACAATATGTCGTCACTGGGCCGACATATTTTTCAGTTGTATTAGTTAGAATATTAATGGTTCTGTTTGCTAGCGACCAGTGGAAGCGTAATTCGACTCATCTGCAGCAGCAGCAGCAGCAGCAGCAGCAGACTGGGGACGTGACTGCAGATAGTTTGCAAACGAAGTCTTCGAGAGACGTCATCAGCAGCAATCACGTCACAGCAGCTGATACGCTCAGTCAGCTACGACAATTACCTGCCTGTCACCTGTCCACTCACCTGTCCAATCACCTGTCCACCTGGTCACCCGCTCATCGCGACAATCAGCTGCTACCTGCGGCCTACAGCAACCACAGCCAGGTAACAGCGCCGACCAACATTTGTGAAATCGTCGTTCACCACAAATGGTGGAGGAAAAATCAGAATGACGATAATAATAAATAGCAAAAGCATGAGATACATGTAGGTCCGCACAGAAATATGAACTAACTTAAATAATTTGTTTTCTTAACTAATTGTACAAGTGATTCACCGTACGATATGCAGGCACAAGCTGTCACAGAATTTATTTTCAAATTATCGTTATTAATAATATTATCGTTATTCCCAGGCATACTCAGCCTGACCATCGTGGGTAGGCGCAATGAGTACCAGCGAAAGATGGGACGTAAACAGGCACACCGCGCAATGCACTAGCCCCGTATCCGCGGTCTGGCAGTGTGAACTGGTGTCTGGCTGAGGACTAATGAAACGGAGATCAGCGCCGACCTATGGGCCTAAACGGCTTCGGAAGAACTTTACGTTTTTACGCTATTGTCATTATTATTGCCCACACAGCCAAAGATACAACGTGACAAAACTGGCAGTCATAGACGGAAGTATGCTGTCTATCGAATGCTGTGTGTAGTTTAATGCGCTCATTGACAAGCGTCAGTCGACAAAAACTAAGCGTCGTATAAATCATTGCGTGCTGCAGTGACAGCTGACGTTTGGCGTCTGTCTGCAATTCTGTACGCCGGTCAACGAGAACGGATTGGTGTGATCCCAATCTTAACCATCCCGTCCTTCCCAGTCTGCATGCCCCGCCCCTCCAACTCAGCCCCGTGACTCATCTATTGCTAGGGATGTAGCCGTGACGAAAAGAACTGGGTGACGCTGGAAATCAGTGGCGTAACGCAAAGCATTGCTTGAATTTTTTTCTCCTTTTGCATATTTTGCGCCTCGTTTTAAAACTGTTCGAAATTACAATAAAGGTATTACAATACGCTGAACATTATTGCCAATTTGTAATTTAATCAGCTGCAGAAACTGTCGTGAAATCAAATTCCAAATAATTGTTGTAGACAGACAGACGAAGAACAAATTTGTAATTATTGTGCTCCGCAGAGATTATCTTTTTTTTGATACCATATGGATTTTAGTAAATAAAGTATGGAAACGCGTTTCCTCCCTGAAAAAAGTACGGCGCCTTTTAGCCTCATCCTATCTGCTGCACGGACAGACAGACAGAGAGACAGACAGGCAGAGAGGCCTGTGGTCGGTCGGGCGGATGGTCGGGGTCGATCGTATTTGCCGCAATCGCTCAATCAATCTATGCTGCGAATCACCTTCTTGTGACATCGAGGAACTAGAGATATGCAACGTAAAACAGTTGGAATTGGCAATAATAAACTTCCGTGCCAGGGCAGAGCAGTGTTGTCGAAGGAAAGAGGTATTTCGTAGTGGGAATTATGTCCAGAATTATGTCCATGTTTCTCACATCAAGGGGGTCGGGGGCCGTGCCGTTTTCGCAATTTTGGCTTTACCTCTCAGTTGGTTCCTTGTGAGTTTTCCGGGCAGTAGAGGAACTGACTTTGCCCGAAGAGTAACCTGCTCAAAATTTATTGACATCGCCGTTGACAAAATGTTGCCTCGCGACTGCTTTCCGCAGTCATTTCTGCCATATAGTGTTGGGTCGATACGGTGTATTCTAGTTATCGATATACTGATGCGATATTTTTTAATCATTCATACTCTTCTTTCATTTTCTAAAATGATTTGTGATATAATATTAGTATTATGTTAATACTATACCTAATAATGCTTTACGGAATTTAACTACAAAGTTTGGGCACATTTTGTCACTTTACAGCTTTCCGGAACGGGTAATGGTCACCTTTTCCTATGTTATACGTCACGTAGGGTCATGGGGTATTTTTTTAATATTGGGCCATAGATCCAGTTTTAAAAAAGTTTCAAAAAGTGACAAAAAAACTCCAATTTAATTATTTAGCATTGAAATACGACTCTAAAAACGATAGGAGATAGTATTTGATTTAAGCGTCTGGTTGTATTTCCCTGATGTTTTAACGCCATGGAGAACATCGATAACGACTTTAGGCCTAATGGCATCAAGCCGTAGAGGTACTAAGCATTTACTCACTTACAAAATATTGACGTCGATTCATTTAAACGTATAGGTGCGATCTTCACCATTCGCTCGTGAGTTCTTCTAAGCCACATGACAAGCTATAGACAAAACATTGCCTATAAACAGTAAGCAGAAAGGTCAACACCAGTCACTGTCAGAGATCAAAGGTGAACGCTGTCATCGACAATATGACGGCGCCGTCGTGACATACAGAAAATGTCACGCACTGACACGAACGGTGTGCTACAAAATTCGTAGAAGAAAATAATTGGCAGGTTGGTAAGCAAGCAAAGACGTGCGTCGAAGCATATTAATGATTATAACTTTTGTTGATGTGGCGACCAGATAAACATGTAATTATCGCCATTTGTCAGTGCTTTAAATACGCACATACCCACTCTGCCTTTGCCTCTAGCTCGTAGCTCACTCTGTTTATCGGTACGTAAAACTCACATCTGCGAAAACGAAGTTAATTTAAATGAAGTGATACGCTGATGCTTATCGGCATGACACCAAGTCAGTTTTGCGCACGGCATAAATACAGTGTACTTTGACGACCTCGAGAGAGGTGAAATTGGGTTGTGTACATCAGCAGTTTTGGCGATATTATTCAATTATTTTCAGTTACCGTTTAAAAAAACAGCCGCATTAACGGAGTTGCAGTTATCAGTTATAGTGTATGCTTTCTGAAATAGCTTCGTTTTGAAGAGGTCGTGGAGTGTCAGTGTCTCAGTGATATGACAAAGCTGGTCTGGAGACTGTGCATCGTATGTATGATAATATGAATACTGACAATCAGTACTGTTTGCGCCTTTGGTGGCCGGGATGCTGCATTTTGTGAATTAAATATTATTGTAACTTGCCCTGCTGTACCTTAACGTCGACAGAATCTGTCCGTTGTTCTCGTATTACAGTTGTTTCTGCACCTGTGCGTACGGCGCGTTAAGAGCCGCCATTGACCACTGACCAGCCGTCATATCGCTATGCTGCTTCCTGCTGATGGCATTTGTCTGTTCGTCACAATAGCACCGCGCCTGATCGACAGTTCTTAGTCAAACCGGAAGCGGAAATGGAATGAACGACTAGTGCGCCGTAATCCAGCCTGCGGCGTCGCTGTATCGATTGGTCTCTTGCGGTCTGCTGGTTGGCTGGTCGGCACGCTGATTGGCTGGCGGCAGTCACGTGTTCAGTGACGCGTGAAGCGTGAAAAGCTGCGTGCGACGTCGCGCACAAGAAACCCTGCGACGGCACGACATCGCCACAATGTCGTTCCGATCGATTATTGCAGATTATGGTAGAATAGTTATGGAATGGACTCAGTAGTTGAAGTGGCAATAGCAGGGATGGTGGCTGGACAATGTGCCGCAAGCGTTAAGTGGAGTGAGGAATGAGGATGATATCTCATCCCCATTAAATACAGTAAACTCAGTTATTCAAATATCAAATCCCTATTAAATCCATACGCTTGGCCATTTTTGTTGGTGCAAAATGAGTAAAATGTCCCCCACCGCGCTGTTAGAAGAGTTTTCATATTATATCGACAGCGTTCGACTGAATGAATGAACGAACGAGTGAGTGAACGGTGCATTGTTAATGTTTTACTGAACGAACTGTCGTATTTTAGGCACAGCACAGCTCAAAGCATGCTGTATATTGTAAGACTTTCTTGTTCATTTAAGCCTAAACTCCACTACTTCGATTTCTTGTGGACTTGCTGAACAACAAATCGTACAACAGTTGTACAACATCTTGACATGTCAAGACCACCCGGTTGTGGACTTGTCGTACAGCTCGCTGTACAGCTTGTTGTACGACAAATCCACAACAAATCGAAGTAAACAGAGTTAGGGCTTCAACGAGCAGCGACATATAAGGCCTGAGGCATAACGGTTAGCTCCCACGGTCTCAAGTTCTGTATTGCATTGCACTGGCATTAGCAGTCAGTTGCGTGCATCGCTTTACACGTCTGAACTTTCCGCGTGTTTCTTGCGTTCTCGTGTTACGGTATTGTTTCGGCGGCTACCGGACATTTGCGCCCTCAGAGGACATCACCCCCTATCTGACACACCGACAACCGGTGTCACATAGTACCGAGTTCTGATTGATTGCCTTACAAACGGCGGTGTTGCTATTATGCCTATACACTGTACATATACTCCATTACCCCGCCCCCAGGCAATGCATTATTCCTTTCTCCGGACAAATGTGTATTGCAAAACGGGCGGCAAACCGCGCCGCAGAAAAGAATGTAAACTACAGGTACAGATCTATCAATCAATCAGTCAAGTTTTTTTTAAATATCGCAGCACAAATTTCGCATTGAAAGTGGTTACAATAATAATGCTGTTTACAGTTAAACCGGTGCTAATGCAAAATGCATAATGGATAAAATAATTACAATTATAATTGAAATTACTCTGCTGTATACGCGGGACTACTTAATAACCTCTGAACGTAATATAGATGCATAGCTTCAGTAGAACTAGAGCGGTTCTATTTGGCTGAGCTCGATATATTAATAAATATGGACATTATCACTTCTTCATTTGTATCCGAGGTAGCTTTAAAAGATATAATCGGATTTTGATAAACTTTTTGGTGGGGTTGGGTATGGCCCAGAAAGAAGTGATTAGATTTTGGCCAAATTTGGCGGCAATCTGGCTGATTTTGTTGTGAATTCTGGATCACGTAGAAATTTTTGCCGCTAGCAGACAGAGCGTAAACTGACACTGTGTTGTGTTCGCCAGGTGGCAGCAGCGTTCTCGAACGAGGTTTGAGATCTCTGAGCGCTTCTACTTTCATATTTGTCTCGCAGGGCAAGTCTCACGGGACTGTATGTCTGGGGAAATGTACTCCAATCTAATCGCCGTCGCTGGTCCTTACGTCCATATTCCACTGCTTTCATTTGTTGTGGACTTGTAGGTCAACAAGTCGTACAACAAGCTGTGTACAACATCGGGACATGTCTAGATGTTGTTGATTTGTTGCAGGCTTTCTGTTTCAATCAATCAATCAATCACAACACATTTGTACAGCGCCATATAATCGCGAACGAATCAGAGACGCATTTTTCGAATTTGTTGCGCAGCATGTTGTACATCATGTTGTACAACAAATCCACATCAGATCGAAGCGAGTGGAGGTGGGGCTTTAAGGCTCGGTGGTTGGTAATTGACTTCCGGTGACGTCACGTGACACGGTGGCGGTGACGTAAGCGGATTGTGCGTTGGTGGCGCCACGCGGCGGCGGTGTCCTGCAAACACTATCAGCGACTGCCGCAGATCCAGTGACGTCACTGGTCCATGTGTGTTCACGTGCTGTTTGCAACGTCGCTGTATGACACCCGGTCTCCGATCACAAAATGTCAAAAGACTTCACTTTCTCCTCGCCCTGTACGCATACGATAGTGCATGAGTTGCGCTAAAAACTGCACGGGTGGCCGGTGGTTATGTCTGCGCGCCGTAATCAAGGAGAGAAAATTAGCGAAACTGAAGAACAGAAAGAAAACCCGGAAAATATGAAAGCAGAAATGAGCACAAATGTACGTAGCCTAACACCGTTTTCCCATCACTATCGTCGCATCTCTAAAGTTATAACTTTGTGTAGTAGCTTAAAATACGGTAACATACTGTCGTATCTGTGGCTTACTGTTTGCGGAAATAAAATGGGAGAAATCGGGTTCAGTTAACACTGAGAGCTATATATTAGCTATATTAGCGATCGGTAGTTCAAATCTCTTCTTCTATCTTAGGCCTAAGTCCGGTAAAAATTTTCTAGTGTTTCAGAAAAAAATCTCATATTAGGTCCAACAGGTCAATGCACGTTCAAATAGGCAACTTTTTGTTGTAACTAAAGTACGTCCCGTACGTTAGCCTACAGCTAAATTTCATCAAATCCATTTTGTCGGAGACAAGGTCTGCAGCCAGGTCTCAGACTGATGGTCAGATTCGACATATGTTGTAAGTACACAGAATCTAATACAGCAGCGCGACGTATCAAAACACCCACATCGGTTATGTATGTAATTTTGGTGACCTCTTGCAGTGACAGTCTATTTTGTCCTGCACTGCGCCCTGTCATTTGCATGCAATGACACGACCCCGTAACCCCCATACAGACACTCGGTGGCCCTTGTAATCAACAGTTGCGAAGGCAAGCCGGTATGTTATTATGTTTGTTTACTTTGCATGATGCCGGTCGGCAACACAGTAGGCCTAAGCATTGTGTGGCCTGGACTGGACATGGTCAGTAGACTGTGACTGTGACCATGTCATTACGCCTGCCGTCGTGTCATTCAATCACTGTTGATTGATTTGTATTCGCGCTCATTGGCTGTGTGTAATGCAGTTGTAATTGTCCAGACCACTGGGTCTCGGGCGATATTTCTCCGTACGGACGTTTCCCCGCGTTAAGTCCAAAACGGACATTTTCCCGCCGCTCCGTAAGACATTCCCCCGCCTATTGTCAAGCTTCCACATTGAACATCGCGTTCGTGTATTTTACATTGTCTTTTCTACGTTGTCTGTACATTGTGGCGGGATAAAGGAAATGTGCGGGATATATTCACTGAAAATGTTCACTTCCTGCGGACAAAGGTTCCCTGCATGGTTCTCTGGACTCTGTGGAGTTTACAACTGGCAAGCGGCGCTTCACAATCACCGAACTGGCAGCTGTTTGATACGACCTAAGGACACCGCAGTCCGCACCGCATTAATCGACCATCAAGCTGTGTAAATAAGTAAGTAAATGTATATGTGTCGCCATATCGCCAGGAATGTCTCCGATGTGCTGTGTACGCTGCTATTTTGAGAAAGAGAAAACCTGATAAATGTCTTCAGAAAATATCCTGCTAAATGTAGTGGAAAGGATCAGTGGATGGAAAGAAGCGATTTCGTAGTTTATCAAACGTTAATGGAGGAACAAGTACAGAACATACGAGAACAGATGTCGTAAAACGCAAAGTCCTTCATAAGGCCCATAGGGCGGCGATTAGCCTCAGCCCTCAACCAGACACCAGTTTGCACTGCCAGACCACGGATACGAGGCTAATGCATCGCGCGGTGTGCCTGTTTACGTCCCAGCTTTCGCTGGCAATTATTGTGCTCACCCACGGAGGAATGGCCAGGCTGAGTTGGCCTGGAAATGAGGTCAGTCAGTTAAATTAGAATCGATCGCGATTGTATAATCTGATGCCAGCGACCAACCAATAGTCTTTATCAGTCAGTCTGAGTCTCGACAGCGTGGTCGGGAGTAGGTCGGATCGATAGAAGAGCTGGTCAGATAATAATCGATGAGTTCAATTAGTCGATAAATCACCGAACAGTCAATCCACTCAGTCAGCGACGATCAGCGGAAGTAGTCGGTTTCAACACAAGATGGCGGCGGAAATGGACATCACGCATGCGCGAGTCGTCGCATCGCACCTGCGGGTGTGAAGCTGGTACTCGTATTCGTCAATCACCGCGGTGGCGGGCATCGTAAAAATTTCGATCCGCCACCAGTCCGCAGTTCCGGTTATGTACGCCGTTCGCGGCGTTAGTTCACGAATGTGATTTCGTGAGCGGATCCGCGCACCGCTCGGTGCCATGCTACCGCTTCCGCCAAATTACTAGTCGCGCATTGCGTGAGACACGTGACCCGGAGACCACGTGACTGCGCTGTACTATTTCCGGTCAATCGCATTAGTGGCAGCGGCAGTACATGCTAATCGACATGCAAATGCTAACGTAGACACGCAAAGTCTCGGAATGGACATGTGGCCAGGGATAACATCAGATGCCATCTGCGTACATGCCGCCCGCTGATACTAGATAACTGCGTCACCTCTAAGGAGGATTCGATTACAGTCTTTATTTAGCATCATTATACCAATGGGAATGGAATCACGTTAGACAAGCTGAAAGAGACGGGCCGAACTGAATACATTTGCCAATCAGTTACAGTTTATGGACTTAGAAGCACAAGGTGCGTTTAATGTCCATGTCGTATATCATCCGTTTATCAAGCTTGTCCTGAAATGTCTTCTGGCATCCACAACCTATTGACTAAAGAAGTGTTCACGACATTTTTCGTATTTATATAATTGTGTATAATTTTACTTGATTTTAAGACAAGTTGATTTAAGACAAACTTGATTTTAAGACAGACTGCTGCAGCTGCGTTCTCAGCATTTTGACGTTGTACGGTACAACGCGATGCGAATGCATCTTTAGCACGCTCAAAAGCTGATCACTGATCAGTAGGCCCTAATCGTTAGCAACAAAAATAAGCATTTAATAAAGTAAGTAAGTGAGTAATTTATATAGCGCGTTAGCTGGAAATGACATCGAATGCGCTCGCTGTGCTAGTAGAACGAGAAGTAGAACTGTATGAGCTGGCATCTGAAAGCAGGAAAGAGAGAGTGTGTGTACTGTTTTTGAGAAAGTCGGGAAATACATACAGCATTGTAAATTCTAAAACATACAATAGGCTATGCGATATGCACTATATTGTACCGTGTAGCCTGTATAACCGACATGGCCAGCCCATTTACAGCCAGCTTAGTCTGACGTATGAGCAGACGTATCTAGAGTCTAGAATCGATCAGTAAAAGCACGACTTCACAAACGCATGTCCAGCAGTGGCGGCGTCGAAGCTAACCAGGGGGGGGGCTTGAATCAGGGGCCCTGGCTTCCCCACTTCAAGCTTGGCCTCCCCTTTAGCTTAATTTCGAATTCCAGAAACAGCAAGTGGACTTCTTTGCGAATAAAAATAATATCGTGAAAAGTCCTTGCAATCCCCGTTGGTCTTTTTTTATTTGTATTCTCTATCTACCAGTGCTGGTGAACAAAGATTCTCAAAATGCAAGATTGGGGCGCCGCCATTGACGGATATACACTGTGTCTCAAAAAAACGTCACCCTTTTATTTTTGTGATATCTTTGTCAGATTTCATCCGATTTTGCTAATTTTTGGCAGAAACATACGTCAGGAAATTTGAAACAAACACATACACGGTCCGATTTATATCTCGTCTTATATGTTCATACTGTACTTTGTAAAAACTAGTGACGCATGACAACGCACACTGCAGCGTCGGCCGGTTCTCGTTCGTCTTGTCATTAAACCAGAATCTTGCAAGCTCTTCAAAAGATTATTTAAACCTTTGACATTCCAACCTTCATCAGAGAATTCATGAACTAACTTTCAAGCTCCAAAAACGTTAAATTTATATAAATTTTTCATTAAAATGCGACTTTGGCGGCGCCTGATTGTTGCATGATCTGGTCTGGTCTGCATCAGCGTGTCATGGGCGAGGCAATCGACCATGTGGCGTAGACGGCTGCGCGCCTGTGTGTGAACTGATGGACGAGACTTCAAACACTTGTTCGGATAATGTGAACGTTACTTGATAGTTGTCTCATGTGACAATTTGACTTTTATGTGTAGACTTTTGTATTTGACGCTGTAGGCCTACT
>Ga0056124_1000698_pt1 | contig 11271 bp, 8 predicted proteins | sample WorMetHEROISLAND_2_FD_70069 | JGI IMG/M metagenome (GOLD analysis project Ga0056124, IMG submission 70069) | Marine gutless worms symbiont microbial communities from Max Planck institute for Marine Microbiology, Germany - Olavius sp. 4 HERON ISLAND | ecosystem: Host-associated > Annelida >... | reverse complement strand
AAGGATGGGAATCACCTGGGAGGAAGCAGAGGTGGCAGCTCAAAACAGATCAGAATGGCGTCAAAGTGTGGCCCAATGCATCCATTTGGATGCGGGTTGAATCAAGGTCAAGGTCAAGGCCTAAACGGCATAACAAATCCATAATAAAACCTAAAAAGCATTACAAAATGCAAATACAAATACGGAATGATAACAGCCTAGTCATGTGCGTAACTCACCTGACTTAGAATCATCATCGTCATCATCATCATCATCATCATCACTTGTATCATTATCAGCTTGACTGCTCAACAGTTCTGCACTGTGTACAGACTGTTGCTTCGTGCCACTGGTCTTATCAACTGCATCAGTATCTTCAATATCAGCTTGGCCGTGACTACGTCCCTCGGCTGCTGATTCTGACAACATCTCTACATCCGCTGCTGCTGCTGCTGGTGACGACTTCACTTGTAGCTGTTCATCAACAGTCACTGACACCATGTCCTCCGACCTGAGGCCATTAGCCAACAACGACAACGAATTATTTCTCACGTCACATGTCAACGGTAAACTACAAACAGCAGTCTCGTTGCGATCAACACCTTTGTTGGCTTCTGGCAACATATCATCACAACCAACAACATTTCCTTCATCTGATATTTTCGTTTCCACCAAGTTGCCACTGTCTTGTTCGAGCTGAGCTTCTAGCTGATTAATCTCGTTTCCCACATCCTCAGCTTCCTGTACCTGACGTAGTGGAACATACTGTAGTGCTTTTACAGGCAAGCCTTCTAGTACTGGAACACCGTGCGACACCTGGCTACAATTAGCAGCAGTAGAGACAGCAAGTATTGCTGTTTGAGGTTCAACTGTTAACTCAACATGCTGTGACACATCTATCGGACCTGCAGTAATATTGTTGACAGAGTGTAAAGGTAAACTTGTATCACGGACAGCGTGCTGCACTACTGGCATCACAGCATTGTTAGCAGCACTATGCTGAAAACCACTGAAATTACCCTCCTCGTGAGCCTCAATATCTTGTGTGGAAAAGTCATCATCGGTATCAGCATCTGATAACTGGCTTGATCCCTGGAACATGTCGGCTACCTCGCCAATCACGTTGACAACATCGATAGAATCAGACTGCATTGGCAGACTCTGCACTGCACTGTAGGCCGGTAGGTTCATCGTTCCTAGACTGAAAGTCTTTCTCTGCTGCCGCTTCGCACTTCGAAGACACATTTTCACATCAGCAGCATCGTATCTACTGGACTCGTCAATTTCATCTACACTCTCAGCAGTTCTGTCTCTAAGCCCAGCATTCAATGCGGCACTGTGTTCAACCCGTGTAGACTGAAGCTGACCAGACGCAACAGAAGCTCTGTCAACGGCGTTCACATTCTCTTTGTCCGCATTCATCAAGTTATCGAGATCACCAACTGATGTTAATATATCAAGTTCACTGCCTTTATGTCGTAACTTCCTGACATCAACCACGTTATTGACAGTCAGCTCTTTAGCGTTGGTTTTATCTCGATTCACATCACTCAATGGAGCAACAATGTCGGCTATGGGCTCTGGATCATGTGCAACATCTGCTGCCAATGTCTTATCAAGACTTCTCCACTTCCCAGTTTTTGTTAGCTGCTTCAGGATGCTGAAAGCACTGGATGGTTGCATTCCTACAGCAAATCATAATACTACGGCATCAGTAAGAGACGGTTGTTCTTTGTGATGCATCGGACAGGTTGCCAACTAGCATTTTTAAATGCCAAATAAAAATTTTAAAAAACTTGGCTACAAAAAATTTTGGTTTCAATTTGTTGGCATTATTATTCTTCAAAATTAGCATTAAATTTTCTAGTATGGCAGTAAGATTCAATTTTGGCATCACCTTGGCATTAATTTCACAGTAACAAATCATTCTATCACATATGGTATTGCTGAAAATTTGGCATTTTTTGTCCGTATATTACATTTGGCATTTTCCAGCAAACAGAGTTGGCAAATCGATGCACGATGAAATTCACTGGCGAACAAACCAACGCAATGTAACTACAATCAAAACAACAGCTTCAGTACCACTAGTAGCAAAGCTCAACAATTATCAGACATTCTTAGCCACAAGCACCAACTACACAGTACAGTAGCTAAACTGGTTGCAAAAACCAAACAAAAAATGTTTTCACATATAACGCAAAAAACAATTTTCATCAATGACAATTCACAAAGATGATTTCTGTGTTTATGTTTTTCTATCAATAAAATACAACAACCACCTACGATATTAAAAGTTAGTAATCTTTTAAATAATTGTGTAATTTGAAACAGTAACTAAAAAAACTATATACTATTGAGTTTCATTACTTTTATGTGTACATATTAACATTTATTCCCGAATTAGTTTTGATTGTCGCATTAATTATCCTACTCTTATGTGTGCTTTTTATGTGTGTCTTTTATGTGTTTTTCATGTGTACTGTGTGTACGATTTTATAATAAATAAAACAATAATTCATCAACAACAGCATCTAGCAGCATACAGAAATCGTTCCAAGGAAGGCAACAGCATTATGAAACACAGAACGTGTGTGTTTCAAACATCAACAAACCGGGAAAAATTTAATTCTATGAGTTACTATACTTTATTGGTAATAGTAAATGATGTCTAAAGCATATATAATTTTGACATCGGTTCATACTCATCATGTGAGGCTCTGGCACTTCATATTCCATCGAGTCAGAAGCAAGTTCCAATGTGTCCGTTGAGTTACCTACCATTACACAACCAGCAGTGATATCCGACTTGAAGTAAAAGTAAAATTCAAATGATTTACAGAAATATAAGCAAAAGAAATGTCAAAATAATTTCAACCAAAAGAAGCAAAAGTAGAAGTCAAGTAATTCTAAAAAGTATAAGTCAAAGCAAAGCCAAATGATTTTCACCAAGCAAAAGCAAAAGTAAAAGCTAAATGATGTGTGGAAGTCACTGAGAACGAGTTACAGATACCGAAATCAAATACATCCAGTAAGTCTACACACACCATAATCACCATCATATACTTCACTCAGTTCCTAACTTCTGGAGATAGCCAAGTCCCACTCAAGAGATTCCAAATCTTTACCCATCATATCTGTAGAGATTTCTGGACTTTTTCCTCCTCTGTGTCTTACTTAACATGACTTTATCACATCAGTTCCCTGAGAGCCACCAAGATACAGGAAGACAAAGTTTGCTCACGAGACCTGTAGAGACTTAGCAATTGGACTTGACAGTACTCAACCACATTGACTACAGTTCAAAATAAAACCAACTTGTTAGCGTAATGGTTCAAAATAGAAAAATATGCCTCTGCCTAGAGCTGCACAACTATAACATTAACCCTAACCCTAACCATGACCTTTGATCTTTTCAACTGAAAAAAATGGCACACTGTATACTCATGGTACTAGGAACGTTCACACCAACTTTGGTTATGTGTGGCTGAGCCATTACAGGACAGAGAGTTGGACAAATGAACAGACAGACGGATGGGCAAGACCCACAATGTGGCCTATTAGGACCGCTACATAGAAACATACCAGACACACATTATAAGTAAACTAACCCGAGGAGTAATCTTCTACATCTGAAGCAATGAGCTTTGTAGCTTTGCTTCTCATCCTCTTCAACCCGCTGCTGCCATCATAGCATGACATGTTAATCTTCCTGCATCTCTTCAGCTGTGTCTTACGCCGTTTTTTAAGTGACGACCTTTTCACATCAGTTCCCTCACAGCTGCCAACATACATGGTCGGCTCACTGTGCACAGTAACTGTCATAGTATGACCATCGTACACATCATGGCACAGAGTCTCTGACGGAGATACATCGACAACTTGTTGTGTAATATTGCCGTCGGATTGTAAGCTTGTGTCACAGACAGCAACCTCTGATACAGGCACCACATTCTTAGTGGCAATACGCTGCTGCAGAGAACTATCAAAGTCACCCTCCTCATGAGCTTCAATATCTCGTGTGGCAATGTCATCATAGACAACAGTCAGATCTTTACTGGTAGATGTCCTCTGCTGCACATCATCAGTGTTAGTCACAGCTGTCTCTGAAGCAATGCAAGTGACAGCAGCTTGTGACATACAATCATTACTAACCTCTACTGCAGCTGTCACTACATTACCGACTATTTCAACATCTCTTTCGTCGTTTTCAGCTTCTTGACATACGATAAATTCCTTGTTCACATCTTTGTATTTTTCTGGCAACTGACAACCAGACTCAAACACACTCACGTTATGTGTTTCGTTGCCCACTAATTCGGTATCACTTTCATCTTCTTGTCCAGTTTCCTCACATGCGATGAACTTCCCATTTATGCACTTGTACTTTTTCCACAGTTCATAACCAGATGCAGCAGCATCATTAGCAATGTTATCATGAGAACTGCTAGTAGTCAGCTGAGTAGCAGTATCACAAAGTGCAGCATGAGGCATCATTGTGTCTGTGGTCTGTCGATCACCCAGTGAAAGCAGTGGGTCATAGACCTGGGTGTCATCACACTCATCACTATCACTCAGAGTCTGACAATACACTGCATCTGTGGTCTGTTGGCCATTCGTGGACTTTGTTCTGTTATAATTAGTAACGGCATCAGCACACCCAGCAGCAGCATCATAGGCAATGGTATCACGAGGAGAAGCATCAATCAGTTCAGTAGCAGCAGCATCGAGTGCATGAGACATCTCAGGCACTGTGTCTGTGGTGCGTGGCTTGGTCAAGCATCGCTGACTAATAATGAGGTCGTACATCTCGGCATCAGCAATATCCTCAGCAAGCTGCTTCAAGCCGTTCTCTTGCTTCGTTCCCTTCTCCTTCAATCTCTGCTGCTGTTCACGTCTGTATTTCTGCGGCGCTGCAGTACGGCGCTCACCTGTAGTAGACGGCTGCTGTTCATCAACTGACATCTCCTCAAACAACTCCAACTGCATTGTGCTATCATCGTCATTATCCTCAGCAACTTGCTTCAATTGATTCTCCTTCGCTCTCCGCTGCTGCTCACGTCTACATTTCTGTTGCCGTATTGCAGTGCAGTCATCATCAACTTCACCACCTTTACTTTTCAACTTTTTGACATCAACCACTGCGTTGTTTGCAGTCAGCTCTTTGGCGCTGGTTTTATCTCGATTCGAATCACTCAATGCAACGACGATGTCAGCTACAGTTTCTTGATAGTGTGCAACATCTGACGACATCTGATTCTGCTGTATCTCTGTTGACTTATCAACTGAAGTGTCCTCAAACAACTCAAACTGCACCCCACAATCAGTCCCCCCGTCATCTACCTCTGCTTCATCGACTGCTGGTGTCAACTGCGTCCCCACAAACTCAAACGGATCGTTCATGTTACACGTTTCCTTACCAACTAACTCAGTACCACTTTCACCTTCTTTTCCGGTTTCTTTGCACACAATAAATTTCTTATTTACATATTTGTACTTTTTCCGAAACTGGTGATCAGACCTACATTTCTTTGGCTGCAAAGCATCACTACATGTTTCCTTGCCAACTAATTCAGTACCGGTATCACTTTCATCGTCTTTTCCATGTTCTTTGCATACTATAAATTTATTATTTACACATTTGTACTTTTTCCACAGTTGACGAGCAGGTTTAGATTTCAGTGGCTGCTGCAACTGAAAAAGAGTCGTTTTGAGAGCTGATGTGGTCCTATCTTGACCAGCTGGCACTGGCGGTCTACTAGGAGACTTCAGCTGGTCTGATCTTGATTCAACCATTTCACAAGTGCCAGCATCATCATCACAGTCCAGCTGCTCAGCGGACACTGTAGCAGTGGGCTCAATGCTGGCTTGCTCACTCGGCAATGCAGTCGGATGGTAGGACAACGACTCATGGCAGGTGTCTGCTAAATCTTCTTCAAATGCGACAATCAGCGCCTGTAACTTTTTAACTATCTCAGACCATGATGACATGGTTTGTAAGCTCCTGAAACAAGACACACAGCAAGCTATACAACAGGGCGAGCTGTATAAGCAATGCATAGGGACAGGCTGTCAAAGTGAATTTGGTGGATACTGAGTCCACAAAGCTGAAACAGAAAAGAGGACTTTTCAATCAAAACAGATCATTCACGTCACATGTTAAACCAGTGGTTCCAGTAGAATACTGAATATTGCATAAGTAAGTAAGTAAGTAAGTAATTTATATAGCGTGTTTCTGTAATAACCTCGAACGCGCTGGGAGTGCTGGTACGATGAGAAAAGAAAATGTTTGAGCTGGTTTCTGAAGACAGACAGAGAAAGAGTACTGTTCTTCAGATAATCAGGAAGAGCATTCCAAGCGGATCATTCACGTCACATAATCAGGAAGAGCGTTCCAAGCGGAACATGCATACATGTTGCCTGATGTCCAGATCAATATTAGATTAAACCTGTCCCCTAAAATGTAATGCATTGCAACATTTAGGCTAATTCTGAAATTCCACACTACATTGATGTACAAGTGTGTGGCGATATGACACAATAAAACAGCAAAAGTATTATCCAGCAGCAAATGGCCAAAATATATGTATGCTCCTAAGTAAGGAATCATATTCGTAATTTTTTGTGCACCATTCAGTTTCTGTGGCTGAAATGATATCATAGGTCACTCAAGCCTCGAGGTAAGTTAGCCTACATACACTGCAGTATTAATTCATTTCCACAAATAATTTACGTTGACTGGCTTCAAATAAATTGCTCATATGTAGGCTCAAATGGTTAAAAACAAGAACCATCAAATCTGACATCCACGCCTGCACAAACCTGGGTTTGTGTGTTGAAAAATATATGGGCTATCTGGACCCAGAAACCTGAGGATGGATTGCCTAGTCGACATTTCTGGTTGTGCCTATGACTGTTTAACAACATGAAACCGAGTTTACCGCTTTGTGACAACAGCTTTGCACAGAGGGCAAGATCCAGACGCTTTCTGATCCATCGACTGTAACAGGCAAGATCTGTATACAAACAGATTGATACAAGTCAATTCACAGGAATACTGGAAACTACTATAAATAAAAAGCATTCTCATTAGTACGGGACATCTGACACTCAAACAGCAAATCACAGGCTACTGCTGCTGCTAGCTTTTGTTTTTGTTTAACTGACTTGCAAATTCTAGAGTTACCCAAGGTTAGAGCAGTCCGCAACCTAAAACAGCTTTTACAGATGAACATTTTACAAGCTGGTATCCTTTCTGTAGTACAACCACCTAAAAATAATCAAAAATATAAAACATAACATTTGTAACTGTGTATTTTTGTTTTCACAGAATGTCTCTTCCTTTATTTTATTTAGTCCATATTCCGATCATTTTTATACCAGAACCATATTTCACATTCTGCCATTTTCATCTCCAAGACAACTGAAGTCATTATGTATAGGCCTACTAAAAAGGGAATTGTAAAACTTAAAACTATGATGATCACATTAGCCAAATATTTGGCAAAAAGTGATGCAATAATGCAATAATAACAAGAAGAGAACTCACCGACAAAAACTGTGATCACATCTTGTCAACACTGGATCAGTCATTGGCTCCAAACTACAAAATAAATTAATAAAAACAAGCTGTTTTCAAACATTTAGAAGCAAAGTTAAACTATAACATCCCTACCATTCTGTAATGTACTCTATTGTGTCACATGGCATATGACAGAATGTTGTCCAGTCCCAAATCACAATCAATGACCGAAATTCATAGTATGTGCACATTAGCTGCCTATTCACCTCACAAATTAACATCAGTGCAGAGAAATAGAACCCCCACTCCAAACCATCTCTGCTTCTCCAGCAGTGCACGTGTAAGTTAAAAGACCTTACAGTACAGTGTACTGTACTGGTATCCAGAATTTCACAACAGATCATTCATTCATCTTTCCACCACCCTTCCATCACTTCTTATGGATCTCTTCCACTCTGTCACCACCAGTGTCCACCACCCCTCTTTGACCCTCCCTGCAATCCAGCTAGGACTCCTGGAGTGCACAGTGCTGGTGGAGCAAAGCCACCAAACACAGTTTGATATATCTGAGGTAAAAAATAACATTTTACTGTATAAAATACACACAAACCTCTATTCACATTGCAACAGACTGTAAGACATAAGTTTGCATGCCAATGAATGAAGTATGTTTTGTACTAAAAAAAATTTCTTACATTGAACCCAAGCCCCATCTATGTATGCCACTGGCACTCAACGAAATTAGCAAATATTTAGCTTCTTCTTCTCTAGTCTTCTGCTATAGAGCAGGTACTGGATATCCCTTTGTTGTGTTTCCACGGCACCCTTTCCGCAGCTGTTTGCTTGAGTGTAGCATAATTGCTATTCACCATCAAATCATGTAACATCCGCATTCTCCTTCTACCTCTAGTCTTTTTCCCCATCATTCTTCCTTCGAAAATCTCATGCAGAAAACTGTCATGTCTTAACACATGACCAATCCATCAGGTTTGGGTTTTTGCCATGGCAAAAAGTATTTTTGCCGGGACAGTGGAAAAAACTAGTAAAAACCAGCAAAAAAACGTCAATAACTGGCAAAAAGTTCAGTACATAAATTGAATGGAAATACTCCAGTCTATTGATAATGCAACATTAATACGATTAGATACAGCACCATTTTTATTGCACGTGACACGAGTAACATCTTCAGCAATTTTTCTACAGTCAACTAGCTTACATTACTCGGAGTATTGACTATTGATCACTGAATAAAATACATGAAATAAAAAGAAGAGTAAAAAAGACACTGAATTTGAAATGCGCAGAAATACTAGTGAAGATAATGTATGCAGTACAGCAGTATTGTATTGTAATAATGATATAAAAAAATATATTCTGGCAAAAACCTATTTTTTGCTGGCAAAAACTATTTTTGCAGGTCCGGTTTTTTCCATGGAAAAAAACTCCGTTTTTTTTCCATGGAAGAAACCGGTTTTTTCCACCTTCTGGCAAAAACCTGCGAACCCTGCAATCCATCTATGTTTACGTTGCCATATTCCATTCAGTATACTTCTGTCTTCATCCACTCTCTTTAACAAATCCTCGTTGATTACTTTAACCATGTAACTGATCCTCTCAATTCGTCTCCAGATCCACATTTTGAAGGATTCTATTCTCCTGTTGTCCATTTCCGTTAAAGTCCATGTTTCCGCTGCATAAGTTGCTGCAGACCAAACCAAACACTTGACAATTCTTTTGTTTAGTTCAGTTTAGTTAGGTTCATTTTCCCAATGAAGAGCTTCTTCCTATCCTGGAAAGCTATCTTTGCCATATTATGCAAAAAAACAATATCATTTTTCAGTGTTGCAATATACCATATTGAGCAGTCAAACACATGAGCAATTAAGTCAACTGTCTTTATCCTCTCTTCCATCTCTAGTTCATAGAAATCACCTAAATCAGCAAAACAACACCAAACAAACTATTAGCTTCATTGAATTTGTGATCAGCAACAGTTTAAGGGTAATGCATTGTGGACATCTCTGTCACAATGATAAACAGTATTAGTGATCCTTCAACAAGAAACATATATCCCATGACAAACAACTTAGAAGCAACCCAGGAGTAGGGCTTAATTTGTGTCAGTACTGCCCTTGTTTTGGAGGTGGCATGCCATACTGGCAGTTTTTGTTGTCACAATGGTGGTACACTGTGCATTTGCAACTTGTGAGGTTCAAAATGTCATGAAAAAACCAAACTGGTATGCATCAGATGTGATTCTCAAGCTCAAAATGCACAAAAAAAACTCGTTTTCAGCTGGGGCTCCTGGCTCTGCCCCGGACCCGCTGTGGAAGCTTATGACTCTCCCCCATGCCCCTTGTCGGCTGAGGAGGGAATACCACTTCCCATTCCCCCACCTTGATGCCGGAGTCGATCACAGTGCCTCGATACTTGGCGCCACTGCTGCCTCGATTGACAGTACTGCCACTTTTTTCTGAAAATTAAGCAACGCGTGGCAGAAGCTGGTATTATGCAATACAAGCTGATTACAGCATTTAGCAAATTCAATGGGACATCAGATTATTCATGTTCTCGTCAGTTAGTTAGCGTGTTGTATGGGTGAACCGCTGTAGCGACCGGACTGCGAGTATAGTAAGTAGTAAGTAAGTAAGTTTTATTGTTTCAATAGCAACATCGCTAGATTACACACATATTGTCCATAAAACACGATATAATATACAAATTATACAGACATCGGCAATAAAACACAATAAAATATACATGCTAATAAGACAAAATGGGGTTATAGAGGGGTGAAAGGTTATTGGAAATTTAGAAAATAGTACTGGACAGAAGATGTAAATCGTGTGGTTCTAGTGGCAGGATGGGGGTAGATGGATGCGGATCTCAGTCTGGAAGTATCAGAGCCGTCTCTCGGTGGTGGGAGGAGACAGAAAATACAGGAGGAAGGGTCAGACATGAATTTGAAAAATTTTCCCAGACACGCTCCCCCAGACACCTCATCCCATGTTTTCAAAGCTATAATGAATAACCGGATCAGCCAGACTGTCGTGAGACGCGTATGAGTTGAGCCCAAAGTTCATGACACTGGTGATTAACAGCTTAATACGTTACATGTGCAAATGTCAGCTGTCAAGCAGAGGTAACTACGGTACTAATCATGCCACAAGTCAAACGCAATCATGACAAAATTACAACATTATACTGCAGAAATAAATATCCCGCTATATAAAGTAAACAGACATTGAATATTTAAACATCACGGCACACCATTGGGGCTGTGCTATCCAAATAATTTATTGCTCGAGTACTCAGAGTAGCTTAACGAATACTCGACACTAGTTTTGATTAATAAGAAAGTAAAAGTAAAATTGTATAAACCTTCCGTGCTATATAACATACACAACTATAGACATTATGTGCCAACTGCTGGGGTTTAAGGTTTTTATTTCTACACGTTGGCTTAAATTTAAAATTTTGAATATGCTCTCGAAAACAATCATTTGTCATATTAACGTTTTTGTATGGCCACAATCCGCTATTGTATATAGAGCGTTGTGTAATCGGCGCATATGTCTAGGCTTACTGCTCATCAAGTGCTGACTAATCTGAGACATCCTCTGCAGTGCAGACAGACAGATAGACGGCAGCCAGGAGTGAGATGGAATGATCACGTCAGAAACTCGGATGTTGCTGTCCAGACAGGTCTACCGAACATCACTGAGACGATTATCAAAAGACGTCACATGCTGTTCGGACACGTGGCCAGA
>Ga0056124_1000697_pt1 | contig 11273 bp, 6 predicted proteins | sample WorMetHEROISLAND_2_FD_70069 | JGI IMG/M metagenome (GOLD analysis project Ga0056124, IMG submission 70069) | Marine gutless worms symbiont microbial communities from Max Planck institute for Marine Microbiology, Germany - Olavius sp. 4 HERON ISLAND | ecosystem: Host-associated > Annelida >... | reverse complement strand
GATACTAACTGATGTACATGTCTGCAGATCAAATGTCAAAAGTCTAAACACTGATTACGATGTCTTATATTCAACGTTAAGTCGGGTTTCTGTTGTGCATGTGTGTGTCTGTGTGTTTTGTGACTGTTGCCCCATATTTTTGGTCATTGGGGGAGGTGGCCGCCCGGTCCGCCCATGCCTGGATCCGCCAGTGTTTGTGCGTATACGATTTAGCAAACGGCGACAGAGAATATGTTGCACTCTGAAGTCCTGAATCGATTTTTACACGAACATTATGACTAATTAAGTATCTTCATGTAATGATTTTCTCCGTTCACATATTTCCCGGCTTTGGCTCCAGTTCCCAGGTCTAGCAGGCACGCAGACACGCACGGACGGACGACGTAAAACATAATGCCCGCGGTGCCGCCTAACGACAACGGGAGAAAGCGAATGAGCGTATGTAGCATTATCAACAATTCGCCAGCAGCGGCAGCAGCAGCAGCAACTTTCCAGCTCAACTGAAATATGAGATTTCTGGTTGTGCGTTTGGTCGGGTTACATGTATTACAACGCACCACAGCCAACCCATTATCATCCTCCGCTCGTCGATCTGGCTTTCCCTGTTAGCAATTCCAATTTTTGTTCATTCGGGGCTGCAGGCAGCCGACCGCCGGCTTGGTCTAATATCTGGTCGGCGCGGCAGCGACATTGATGCCGGGTTGTGTCGTCGATCAGCGGCACTTGGCTGCCACCGCCAGTCTATAATGTTGCCCAACACTGCACGGGGGTCGCGCTGCGATGACCCTCCATCTCATAACGAACGCCGACCGACTTCGCATTGCAATAAAACGGCGCAGCAGCATTTCGATCAGCGCCCGAGCTCGTTCGACAGCATCGCGCCACCGTGATGCGAGCGACGCCGTGTTGACGGGCTCGATAGTCCGAAGGTCACTTATCCTAGCATGACTAGCGACAGATGAAAACTCGCACTAATTAATTCACCGAGTTATCCTGAGCAAACACTCAATGGACATGTTGTAGACTGCTATTGTTACTGTTAATTGTAAACATTGACGACTCAACTGGATGTCTGTAAAGTGGCTACGGAACTATGGGAAACGACTACAGTTCTGGGTGTTCACAGGCTCAGTTCAGTCACTAGTCCGGTTCCTTTAACCCTAGACTATGACGTTTTCAGGAAGTCGGCGAGTGTCAACAATTGCAGCGACGCCGATTCACGCCGGCGTGGGACAAACATTTCGGCGGCGGCGGCGGCGTGACCGGCGCGGCGCAGGGCTCTATCTGGAATACAGGCTCATATTGGCACATAACCTGTCCTCGTGTAGAATTTGACCCGATTCGCAACAGTTGGCTGCACGGATAAGTCACAGAATCAATTTTTAAACAACGCTCCTATACCAGAAATGATTAAAGCTAGCGAGTTGAATTTTAAATTAAAAATACAAGCCTTTATGGGTATACATAGTGTGTTCCCACGTAAAAGTTTGACATCAATGGCGTACCCAGTGGAGGCATTTGCACAAAAAGGGTTTGCTTGCCTACGTATGAAAAGAGGGTGTGCGTCTGGTTACGACCTGACGCACTTGTTGAAATACAACCGTTAACGGTTGAACTTAAAACCATACAATGCAATATGTTATTAAACAATATTACTCAATAACAACAAACACAAACATTAAAATTAATGACTAAGAACTCTAAGAGTCTAGAACTGTCGGGGCCCCCTACCAGTCGGGCCCCCGTCACTAGACGCAGCAGCCTTCCCATCGTTACGCCACTGTATACTTACTTGCAAATGATGACGGACACTTCTTCGTGGCAGAAAAATTCTGACAGCTAAACGTGACGTTCAATAAATTTGTACGAAAATAGGAAGGAAAGAGGGCGGTTAACGTACAACTACGTTGGCCAATGTTCGTTAGACTACTCACAAACACACTGATAATTTGTGATAACCGATAATATTATGTCATAAGAGGTGGGCAAAGAATGGATGATTTCGTTCCCAGCTGACACAAAGACCGTATACCACTGACTGGACCACTCAGCCAATTAGGTTATCGGTAGCGCTTGTTTGTTAACCAGCAAATTAGCACAAAAAGTCCTGAAGGGATTTCGTGAAATTTTCATGGAAGGTAGAGGATAAACCACGAAACAAATGGTTATTTTGGTGGTAATAATGATGGCGATTTTTGGCGGAAGGTTGCGGTCTCTGAGTGCTGTTGAATACATTTACCGGTGCTAAGGCTTGGGGTAAGCTGTCGGACTATCGGACCTTCGGATTATCGAACCTTCGGACTATCGATACAGAGCCGTCGACGGCACCGCATGCGCATGCGCTGTTATTCAGCACAACAGAGCGCGGCGGCAAATGTGAGGCAGATTTATCAAAACAACAATACAGACGCGGTTTTTTTTATAAAACGAGATGGATACGGTTTTCAGTCTATATAGCAAGCGACCTTTTGTCTGCACTTCGTGCACACATTCTGTCGTTCACCAGCACGCTTTGCTCGTGAATACGGCACATGTCGTTGCACCATTCCTCTATTACAAATGCTAACTAATCTCGGGCGCAACATTTGCTCAACCGGTATGTCATGCTCCTCCTCTCCCTCCCTTCCGCAATTCTGTGGTATTCCTACGCTGTCGCGGTCAGCATGGGCGCCTAAATACGCAATTATCTAATGCTTAATCTCCGAGAGTGCCACCATCGCCGATAAACTGTGAAGAAAGTATGCAATTCGCGAGAGCGCGCTATGCTGACGCTATTTCGCAACGATACTCTTCTCACATTTTTTGTTTCTGACATACATTTCGGGCTGATTTTGTTGTCGCTGCGGTCTTTGTGTCCTCCTGTGTGCGATATATCTCAAAAAAGTTATTGACGAAGTAAGAATTTCTATGTGCTAGGGACAAATCAATTAGTTTTCGAAGAGAATATGAACTCTAAAATGCATCCTGGATGATTTTCCATGATTCTTACTTTTAGCGCAAAGTAGCTCTAACAGTTTGCTGTATATATCAGCAAGTTAAACACGGAATTTTATGAAACCCGCAGGAATATTAGCAGAGGCGTAGCCAGGAGTTTCATTTGGGTGGGTATAAATGTTAACTATAGTCATCGCAAGGAGACAAAACAACCACATAAAAAATTTAAGGTAGACTGATAGGGGGGGTATATACCGATATACCCCCCGTCGCTACGGCCCTGAATATTAGGAATATGGTAGCCAACAACCCATATGATTCGAGGCCCGGAACACCTACAGTACATTTTATGGGTCGCCTACTCGCCTTGGCATCATGGCATGGCATGCAGTATAGCCTAATACCGCGTGCTCTCTCTTTCTTTAGGTCTGTTTTCGGTTCTTTTTACTCGTTAATTTTCCGTTCGTTTCCGCGTGCGAACGTGCTTTAGAGCATGTTTTCGACTCTTCGCACTAAATCTTCACTCACCGTGACGCGATTCTGCGCTAGCACTGTTCGATTTAGCAGCGCTCGATCGGTTCTAAGACTCACTATCCGCCAGAAGCGGCCATAGTGCACCGAATAGACACATGCATACATACATACCGGTAGATGCGGTACAGCTGCAGCGACGGCGCTATTCGGTGTACTTTAACAGCATCACCACCGGCCTTTGGTTAGCCGACTCTACCTCGGCTCGCTCGCTCTGCCGTGGTTCAGGTGCCCATCAAATCCCACCCACACCCACCGTACTGTTTGTTGTTAATGAATGGATGCCATCAATCTACCGCAGCGCCTCTCAACTCTATCCTCAGTCGTAGCCTCGACTCTCGTTGCCAGTAAATAAACTCATCCAGGAATTTCGCGGCGGCCACGTACGTCTGCATGTGCTCCGGTGGCTCGCGCATTTACTGCTCAGGCCCATATACTCAGCCGGTGTTCTGACATGTCGGTCAGAACAGCTGCCCTATAGCCTAGAAAACTTGTGTGAGAACTAGGCCAACGTTGGAGCACAACGTTGGAGCCGGTAATATGAACGAGTCGGGCAGCTGTTATTTGCACGACACAAGCTATAAGATCACAAATTCTTCATTATCGACTCCGCGGAGATTCTGCTCCCAGTATCTGTAAATTAGTTTATCCCGAAATTCGAACCCGGAGGTCACCCTAGTCGACGGCGTATTAAAGAGAGGGGGTCGGCCCAAAGAGAGAGAGGTAAAGAATATTTGCAACTTTCACCCAAAAAGTTTGTCAACAATTTTTGCACGTTTTGTGTTTTAGATGTGTAACCACGGCTTAAGACTCATGCATGTAGGCGTGGCTTCATTTTATTCGCTATGGGCATGTGCATCATAGGGTGAATGTGCAAGGTATAACGGGAGTAAATTCTGTTACAACTATCCATGGATGTTGTGTGGAATAATTCTGTACGGAGGATTTTTGGTTGCTTGTGGCGTGAAAGTGTGTCCTGTCTCTTATTTTACTGTCGGACTCTACCGATATCCTACATGATTGATCAGCGTATAATCATATTTTGGATTATCTGGTGACAATTCTGTTATTCTTACTCTAGTCGTGCTTAACAGGGGCGTAGCGGCGGGGGGATATCGGTATATATACCCCCCCCCCAATCAGTCTACCTTAATTTTTTATGTGGTTGTTTTGTCTCCTTGACCCAGGACAACTTCGAGCTAACATTTATACCCACACAAATCAAATTCCTGGCTACGCCTCTGGTGCTTAATAGATACAACATTGGTTTGATTCTGTACAAATACCGCATCCCATCAGTGAATATTCATGTGAGTGACATCAAGCAACGTATGTACTAGGCTGTGTGGCAGCATTTCGATGATGATGCATATACTAATTGTAAAATAACTTTCTATTAGTGTCTCATCTATTGTAACTGTATGTTGTGTGACTGTGACTGTGTATATTTTTTTCTGTTGTAACTGCGTATATTTTTCTGTTATTGTGCTGCTTCAGCGTATTAGATATATGTAACGAAATGCATATGATCATCTGGCGCACTAGCCTACTTCTCTGCTGTAGGCCAACTGAGCATTTGTTCCCATACGCGCTGCATTATACGTGCTAGTATGAGGATTTCTCTTGTCACAACATAGCTTACACTGTTTTCATATTAAGAAGCGAGTTTGAAATAGACACAGGACGCGGTGCGCCGACGACATGACAGTCGGCGGTCGCGTTTGAATTCGCTATGACCCGCGGCTGTCACGAGCCGACTGTCAAAGGTAAAGGGTAGGCCTGTGTGTGTGTGTGGCTCTTCACAGGAAACCCATCTCAGAGCTACGGAGCATCACCTGCCATATAGGATCACACAGTGTTACAGGTGACACAGGTGAACGCGCACACCTTAACTCGCGGCTATAGGCAGGCCGGTAGGCCCTACTCGACCTATACCTTTCCCTCGCAGGGATGGAAGGCTGAGTTGACCTGGGTGGTTGGTCATATCGTTTCACAGGCGGCGTCGACTTCAAAGTCAAAACCGTTTGTCATCTTCTGAGACTTCAGATGACATAAGTGGTCAAACTCAAATCCAATGGCATTCACCAACGACAGTTAGTCTCAGTAAATCACCTTGGCCATTTCTAGAATGTTCCATTTTGACGTGTCTATTGATAACAGACAAACAGTCAAGACATTTGCATACACCCATGTAGTACAAATAATTATGATTATTAACGAACATTGGCGACTCGCGTTTTCTTAATCGTTGTATTTAGGTTTATTTGCAGTTTACTGAAATTCTTAGTTAAGTAGCCAACTATAAGTAGGCCTAGTCTATACTGTACCAGTGTTCTGCGGCCGTAGAGGCCTATGCGGGGTAAAGGTGGGGGTTCATCCCAAATTATTTCAAAAGTACGCTTTTATAATATCCTATTCCGTATTTTAAAGTTACGCCAAAATTGAATCATTTAGTGTTCAATGAAATTTGGATGAAAGTTGACGAAAACATTACCAACGTAAAACAGTGACATGCGGTCGATAGTTGCACGTGATGCCAAGTTTATCTTTAAACGTTCTTAGGCCTATGTACACTGTTACAAACAGTAACAAACTACGAGGAACAGCACGATGCCACACACGACGCAGCGATAAGTTGAAATGGCTGCGGTGACGGGCGGATATATAGTCACATATGGACTTAATCCTTCCAGCTAGTCTACGGAAGGTTTTCATGGCAGCGCGTCAGTCGTCATCACGACCGTTCCGTTCATTGCTCCGTCTGGCTTGATAAACCCACCACCCAGCCAGCGTAGAATAATGGCCGCTACAGCGAGGGGCGGGCCGGAAGTCGGCGCATCCAGCAACTTAACTATGCCTCGGGCGTCGGATGGCGATACAGCGGCTTGGTCGCATCGTGCACGTGACGCCAAGTGCCATCAGATTGCGTCAGTCTCAGCAGCCCAGCCAACCGGCACCGAACGTCCGTCACCCACTGGAGACTAGACTTCTTAGGCAGGGGCGGCGCCAGAATTTTAAGAGTGGGGTACAAATATTACTGCGACGAAGCACGCAGAAAATTTTTGGGGGTTGTGCCCCCCCCCCACATATGCCATTCTGGTGGTACAACAGCTACAAAGAGAGGCATACGGAGAGTACCGGACAGCGCTGCTTCAATATCTTACTGGTCGTGCTCGTGCATTAATAGGCCTACATAACATATGAAATAAATAACAATTTATACCTTATTGCTGCTTTCCGGTTCTCCAGCAGTACAGAATTTAAGATGCTAGACTTCATGTCAAATTTTCAGTGTCATTGTAGTAGCAAACTGTAAAGGAAGCAGCATTTCCAAGTGCTAAAGCGGAATGTGAATTGTGAAACTTTTGTGGCGCGGCCAGCTGTAGTATGCCTATACCAGAGGCGTAGCCAGGAATTTGATTTGGGTGGGTATAAATTGCACGATATCGAATTTGTCCTGGGTCAAGGAGACAAAACAACCACATAGAAAATTTAAGGTAGACTGATTTGGGGGGTATATATACCGATATACCCCCTGTCGCTACGCCCCACAGGTGTACAACGTAAATTGCGTTGTACCCCCTGCGGAGTACAGGCCGCAAAAGTGGGGGATACATCGTAGCCTCACACCCACCGGTGGCGCCGCCTATGTTCCTAGGCCAGCACTGACAGCAGTGTGTAGAATGTAGATAGATCGTCAATGAGGCAATATGGTGGAATGCTAGAATCAGCTTCGGACAGCAAAAAGAAGACTGAAATCTATGGATCAAGATACGCAGTTGCGGAAAGCGTATTGAACGATTGCTAATCACAACTACAGGCTACGTGAAAATACTCCCTTAGTAGGAGATACGGAAAAAAAACATTTAAGAAAACAATCTTGAATCCACTGGTGCAGTAAGAAAAGAAAGAAATACTGAATTCAAAGAATGCGATTAAAATGTCTGCGATATTGCGCTATATCCTGCTACAGTGCAGCGTACAATTCCGTTGGTCGCAGTTCGTATGTCATCGTCTGAAAGCTGCAATTGAATCAACGCCGTTTTACACTTTCCGTTGTTTCAATAACCCGACGACGCATGTCTTGCCGCTGCTGATAATCCTACACTACCCAGTTGCATAGCTCGGTGAGTTCTGCAAAAAATATTCCCTGCTAGGAGCGAATGGAGACGTGAGAGGAGACGCCATAAATGACTTGCTGAAGATGTCAAGCAGGATAATGGGAGAAGTTTCCTCTTCCATACAAATCCAATCATGAGACCTCGGGAGCATCGTGTGCTACGGTCCTGTAACGGCTACAGCAGAAAGTGTTTTTCTGTTCATGCATTTATGATAATCGAAATCTAAGCCTCTCACATTGATAATCTAAGCTTCACATATGCTCTAATAACAGTTTAGCAGAGACCTCGCTTCCCTCAAAAATACACCAGTTTACGTTACATTTGTGGCTTTACGATTCATCCATCTACCTGTATTTTCTTTTAAATCTACATTTGATGACTAGCTTTTGATCACACTTTACGCTAACGCTATTAATTTTTTTTGCTACATATTATACGGCGCCTAAGGGACACCACAAGAAATGTAGACATGATTCTATGATCAAATCGGCTAAAAGCTGCAGGCCTATATCATTAAATATTATCATATATCGAGTACATATCAGGCAGATAACAACGAACCAGAATTTTCAAAAATAGGCCTACAGTAAAATTTCCAGTAACACAACAGGGCCCCATAACGTCTTGAGACAAACCTTAAAAGAAGCACAATTTGGCCAATCAGCAGTGCCAAAGGCTAGAGGTAAAATATACATGATAAACTGTATTGTCATTATTTTAATATATAACACATAAACATTAAATAATCAACAACACGTTTATGTTATGTATTATACTTAGAATTAATATCAATTTATCGTATACTGTGTCAGAATCAGTAGTTTCAACAGTTAACCTATACTGTATAATGAACCTATGCTCTTATTAAAACAGCATTAAGCAACAACAGTCTCTATTTTTTAGATATGATGCAATTACTGAACAAAAACTAATTCTACATGTTATACATGACATTTGGCAGGCAGTTAAGCTAGGAAATGTTCAATATCAGTAGCCATTTCGAAACTACAAAACAACATATACTTATGTACAAATGCCACTGGATTTACTGCTGAAATTTGGAATTTTTGATATAAAACTCAAAATATGAATGAAATATTGATGCAAAAAATTAATGTGAACTGAAACCAACACAAATGCTGCAGAAAAAGGATAATTAGTACCGGTAGTAAACTACATTCAAAGTCATAATATACACCAGAGTTGCACGATCAATGTCTGACATTCAACTAATGTCTGTCCAGAACTCAGCACGAGTCGTGTTCAAAGTTTGTTCCATTCTTCGCGTTCTCGTATCTCTCTCCTAACTTCCTCCAGATACGGTTTGAGATATCTTGTATCCTGCAACACACCTCACACTGCTCATACACTCCTGTTTCTGTGCCGCACTAATAACATTCTTATCATTACTTACTGCACAGTGCACACATATACACGGAGGGGCACAATTAGCGGCAAATGGCAAAACTTTATTACGCGGTTTTTCTGCAAAAAAATCTCCACAACTAAGCGCGATACAACGCTGCATGCAATGCCGCTAACTTGCCCACATGACTAACTGCCTTTACCGTGTAATTTCTGTGTCAACCTGACGTCATTGCTTTAATAATGTCTGTCGGAGTGTCGGCTCATGAAACAACTAGCGTCCATTTCTTGAGCCTGCTGTCAAAGTCGACGGTCTATAATGGATATATTCATTGGCTGTCAGAGTTTTACGTGTTTCAACAAGACAGTGCGCCCGCCCATAGGGCTCGCAAGACAGCTGATCTGTTGACAATGGAGACTCCAGATTGTATTCTGCCCATGCTTTGGCCGCCAAACAGCCCAATCTGCCCAGACTTAAATCCGGTGAACTACAGACTACAAAGTGTGGTCAGTAATGCAGGAGAAAGTCTGCAAAAGGTGGATCAATAACGTCAATGAACTGTGTTAACCTATTGTGACAGACGAACTGGATCAGCGCGTTTCTGACACGCCCGTCAGGCAGTGACGCATGCGTCTTCGTGCGTGTGTTAAAGTGAAACACGGACATTTTAAACACAAATTGCGCCAGTAATTTAGAATGTTGCTGATGCTTATAACAACATAGCCTATGAGACATTTCTGCAAAATTTTTTGAATTTTTGCCTATTTGTTCAAATGCTATCAAACAAAAACCAAGGGGTCCGGTAATTATGCCCCACTATGTGATGACGTCATGCCGATGCAAAAATTACAAGGTAAAGGCAGTTCATGAGGTGGGTAAATTTAGCAGCATTGTATGCAGCATTATTTCTTGCTTAGTTGTGGAAATTTTTATGCAGAAAAATAGCACAATAACAAAGTTTTGCCATCTGACGCTAGGGGTGCCGCTAATTATGAACATCTTTATTCGCCAAAACAGGCAGCAAGACAGACAGAGGACAGACTATATACACAAGGAAAAGAAGTACACAACAATAAAATCACAAAAAATGCATACTAATAAAAACATAGTCCTGAAAAGCTGACCAGACACTATGAATGGCATCACATTTACGATAAAAGACAGATTTAAATAAAATACCATCGTCACACCGTGTAGGTATCTGTTAAAAATCATTTAAAGATACTACATGACCTCTTGTGTGCCGATGTGCTAAAAAACTATACAAAAATTTTGATGGCCAAATATTGATGCCTCTGCACACCACAAAAACTCAAATATATGACATTGGAGTGACCTCGACCTTGACCCACACATTTGTGGGTCAAGGTCGACGTCACTACGTACACACATGCCATCTAAGTATCGTAGTCTATTAGTCCAATTTGATGGCTATATTTCAAGACATTCATTGCATATCGCATCTAATTTTTTAGGCATGTGACCATGTAGCAACCTTGACCTCTGAAACCTGATCACTTTATCTGTCACAGAAGCTACACCATTAAGTAACGTGTGGCGAAATTCTCTCCATTGGGTTCACTAACAGGATGCACAGACAGATGGGTGTATTTATGAATGGAAAACTTGAAAACACAAGGCCTCTGCCTCTGCCCATCACTATTCATTCATCCATTCACTTGCTACGCTATTACCTCTCAGGACTGGACAGTTATTAGCTGTGAAATCTTCAACAAATAAGACTTACAGTATTTTAACTACTGGCAACAGGCAACAGTGGCAAGTAATTGTCATTCCTCATCATGACTGTCATTATAACTTTAAGTGCGGTTGTAGCTTGCACCATGTCAGCATTATTATACGAGGGGAGATCAAAAAGTTCTGCAACTCGACTATAAAAAGTACTGGCAGTGATGCCAATTACAGTCCATTGTTTAACATATTCATCGCAGAGTTCAATGCATTTGCGCCACTTTTCTGCTAAACTGTTTATGCCATTTCTGCTAAACTGTTATGTCTGTCCTTCAGGTCAGGCATTTACCACAGACTTCATTTTATGATTGTTTGGATAGCGGACACCACAAACAAGATATTTCAAATCTTTAAACAGGGATACCGGTTTATAGCGATCATGCGATCGCAGCATATTTCGCATATTTTGCAAAAATGGGCATATCGCATATTTTCCCGCATATAATGGCATTTTCAAAATTGCGAATATTTATTTATGCATTTAGAATATTTATTTATGCATAAATTTGCAAAAATTCGCATATAATTGCATATTTCCGCATATGCGATCGCATTTTTCAGCATTTCTG
>Ga0056124_1000696_pt1 | contig 11274 bp, 9 predicted proteins | sample WorMetHEROISLAND_2_FD_70069 | JGI IMG/M metagenome (GOLD analysis project Ga0056124, IMG submission 70069) | Marine gutless worms symbiont microbial communities from Max Planck institute for Marine Microbiology, Germany - Olavius sp. 4 HERON ISLAND | ecosystem: Host-associated > Annelida >... | reverse complement strand
ATACAAATCACATACCATATGGTGTCATATTTTAATCGTTATTTTTTAAACATACCTCCGCCGTTGCTGAAGCACAAGTACGGGAACCGCCAGACATTTCCAAGCCCGACTGCAAAGCCGACGGCAGACAACATGAAGTCCAGTTTTCCACCCCAAGTATCTCGATCCTTTCTGCTGGACGAAGAGCTACTGACAGGCTCGACAATTTCCACGACACTCTCAGTGCCACCATTTGCCACCGACATCTCGCTTGAAGCCATCGAATAATGTAGAAACAACAGCACTGCAAACAGTATATAATTCACTGTTAAACATTTATACTCAGTTAATTAACAGCAATTTGATTTTACTACATTGGGTGACTTCACTTTTTAACTTACGACTTTCGCTGAGCCTTTCGTTGAGCTAAAGTTCGGTCATCAAAGTACAGAGTTAAGCCAAAAAGTGAAGTGATTTCACTGAGCCTTTCACTGAGGATAAACTAAGTCTTAAGTCCAAAGTTTCCACTCAGCCAAAAGGCTCAGTGAATGTCAAAAAGTGAAGTCATCCATTGCAGCTCAAAAAATCCACACAAACTTTTAACTGTTTTGAAAATCTTTTAGGCCAATATAGAGATTTTTGCCAAATATTAAGTAATTTTCAAAATCACTATAACGACAATATGCAGGATTATAAAAGTGTTCAGCACACACTAAAATATGTCACTACACTTTCACCATTATACATAAGAATAGCTACAGGCCTAGGTTCTGCTAAATTTATTTCAAGAGACAAAGCTAGGGTTAGGGTTAGAAATAATAAGGTTAAAGTCAGAGGTGTCAATCCCGAGGTAACGAGAAGGGCGATCACCCCCTCGCTCCGCAATTCGGTTTATCACAATTCCCATAATGCATCTGTAATAAGATGTCTTCGGGCTCCGGTTTCTGCTAAATGTACCACGAATTAAAATATTCATCATGTACCATAGAATAAATATTTGTATTCATTTAGCAGGAACCGGAACCGGAAGACACCTTATTAGTACCGATGCATTACGGAAATTGTGATATGGAGAATTAATAAAATACAGGGGCGAGAGCATCTTTTGCCCCTCTAAAGTTTTGGCCATTTTCTGGGCCCTTCTATGCCCAGAATGCGTTTGCCCCTGACCCCGGTGTCCCTGGGGGAGCTTACAGTACTCCCCCGGGCCCTCTAGCTGGTGGGGAGGGAGCTCGCAGTCTCTCCCCAATAATTGCACTTCCTTTGGTATCGATTTTTGGCCTTCGGGCCTCAGTGACCCATGTGAGTTAGTCCAAGTCTATTTTCTTAAAGGAAAGTTTTGCCCCCCCCCCTTCAAATAGCGAAACCGAGGGCATGCACACGTATGAAGGTGACTGGTGTTATTAATATCATTTGGCATACGCATATCAACAAATTTGGCGCAAAGGTCGTTGTTCCAAGCAAAGTCAGATTAGTTGTTAATATTGTTATTTGACAGTATACATCCGACGTGTTTAGTACGCCCTCGATCTCGACATTTTTGTCACCTTATATTAGCGTTTCACGATCCGATGAAAACAATGAACAGCTGACCTGAGTAGTTTTTTTCCGGAAGTAACAAACAAACTGGCTACCAAAGTTAACTATTTCATCATATGACTATATGTCGACGACGTGTTAATGCATGCCATTAATAAAATAATAATAAATCACAAACTTGGCACACCTTTCTAAAAATCAATCAAGCGAAACCTATCATAGAATAGATAATAATATGACGCTCCAGGTAAGTCGCAGTTCTAAAGCGCGGTTTCCATCCAACGCAACGTACGCAACGCAAAAGACGTAAATGGCGTAATGGACGTAACGCAATGAACGCAACTGACGGAACGGACGCAACGACCGATGAGGCAAGCGACCGCCCCTTTGGGTGGGGTTCATGGGGAGGGGGTCACCGTCTTCCCCTCCCCAGCCGACTAGGGGATCTGGGGGAGCGTCGTGAGCTCCCCCAGCGGGGTCCGGCGGAGCCCCGGCCGCCAACGCATTCTAGGCATATTTCAGCGCCCCAGAAGCCTTCTATTAGAAGGCTTCTGAAGTTCTGAGGCCCTGAAATATGCCTGGTAGAAACAAAAATTTTATAATTTTGCCAAAAAGTTGGTCCGGCCATGGCTGGCCCGACCGGACCGGTTCCGCCGGCCCTGAATTGTTAAGCCTTTGTTTTTTTAATATAGCGTCAATTGTGATTTATTTTTGTTTATTTACTTTATTGTACGCATCTGATAAGAATTCGTTTGTTGCGCGGCATCAAATTGCAAAAGCAGCAAGATGACGGAGTAGCGGCGGGAGTTGTGGATAATTATTGGAACAGCCGTTCTGTTAACTACATCAGCCACATTTGTTGCGTAATTTTCTTGCGTTCATTGCAGTCATTGCGTTTGTTACTACCTTCTTGCGTATTTTTTTGTTTGCGTTGCGTACGTCGCGTGAGTTGCGTTGGATGGAAACCCGGCTTAAATACAACACAGTGGTCTACAAAATTTTAAGTTGTTTATCTATGGTGTAAACAAAAACAAAAGACGTAATTTTACGTGTATTAGTTTGTATTACAAATAAAACAATTCACAGTTAGTAGCATTAGCAGACGCCGATCGAGAATATGTCACAAGGGTATGCTGCTTATTGCAAATGAAGCGTTATCACCGTAGTATCTGTGTATGTGTGAAACTTCCCAGTCCCTCTCGATATTATACAAATCTCTCCCACCACTTAAACTTGAACTTAAACGTTGCTTGAGCATACAAATTATGGCAAGTGTTAGCGTTAAGGTTAGCTAGGATTAGGGCTAGGCTCCTAGGGTTAGGGTTAAATGTTCATTTAAGTTGGGGGCCCTGAATAAGTGACACGAGCCTCAAAACTGGGCCACATTCTCAGTACGTTTGCACGGCAAACTCCTATGTACTTAGACCATACTTTGTGACGTAAACTTTCGCTGTGCCTTTTCACTTAGTGGAAACTTCGGACTTAGACGGAAGGTTTCGATTAGTGAAAGGCTCGGCGAAATCACTTCACTTTCCGGCTAAAGTCTGTACTTAGACCGAACTTTTGATCAGCAAAAGGCTCCGCGAAAGGCTAAGTCAGAAGGTGAAGTCGTCCACTGGACGTGTATTTTTGTGTGTGTTAGTGACAGTGAAGACTCCACAGCCAGCGGCTGGCTCGGTGGATGGATTCAAACGGCGAAGGAAAAGGTTTGCATTGTTGTATTTATTAGTGATGCAACGATATATTGTCCAAACGATATATCGAGTCAATATTGGCCATATCGTATCGTATCGATATCGTCAAGAAAAATATCGAAATTTTGATATATCGTTATCGTTTCGATATTGTTTCAATATTATCGAAACGACGTCGATGTTGTCTATTTATTTTCTTTTTGTAGGTAACAAATCCATCAACTTGTGAGTATTTACTATGGTATGCTATCCTATCGTTTGTATATTTACCCGACTGAGCGGCGACTACGGCCGTTTAGCTTATCTATGTCGCCCATACTAGCAACTTAACTCCTGCAGATAGGATTAATTGTGCAGTACACAAAGACGGTACATGACAGCCGACTCCCCACCCCATCCCCCGGTATGGTATATGCTACATACGATTTTTACTAACTTATAAAATATCGATATCGTATCGATATCGCGATATTTTGGCAATATCGTATCGATATTGTATCGAATTCCAAAAGCCAATATCGTTGCATCACTAGTATTTATAGCAGTAGTATTACTATAGAAGATCAGGTCAAAGGCAAAGGTCATTTCTTCGTTAGTGGACCATCGTTTACCAAATCATTTTCATCAAGTGTGGAAAAAACGTAGTTGACAACGCCATTTTCCGCTTGTCGATTGCTTGATCAGTTCTAGAGATATTCGCGATCAAAGTCTAGAGTTGTCTGAAATCTAGTGTACTGTTGATAACTCATGAATCGCTGCACTTAGCTTGATGAAATTTTGCACGGACATGTACCGCGACATATCTAGAACCCTGTTGAATTTCAAGGTCGTAGGTCAAATGTCAAGGTCACATGAGAGTTTTTTGGTGCTTCCTGTGTGCATGATGCTGCAGCTACCCACGGACAGTACTTAGCCTTGAGCAAGGCTCGATGTTCTTGTTTTAATTGTAATTCTAATTTATGTCAATTAAAATATCACCGCCGTTGTTACGTGTGTCACGAATGTGCTGGATGTACCTCGACAACCTCTAGAACCCTACTGAATTTTAAGGTCAAGGTCATGATGTGGTTTTTTTGTTTTTTTTTCTGTGTGCATAAAGCTGCTGCTACCCATGGACAGTAGTTAGCCTTGAGCAAGGCTTGATGATCTTCTTATTAATTGGAGTATCATTGCTGTTGTTACGTGTGTCGTGAACGAACAGTCTTCGTCGGTGCTGGATGTTGTGAAACGTGATCTTGCCGAGTTCTCCTCCACGATGCAACACGATGGTAGCAACATTGCTGCAACTGTCAAGGACAAACTCACGGTAGCTATGCATTGATTGCATGTGAACGTAGAGCTATACTCGGTGATGGTCGGCACTCTGCAGTCTGCAGCCAGCAGACATACCACCACCCCAATCAGCCCCACTTGGCCTTCACACCATAGCCCAAAACTACTACTCATTTTCCATCCCGCTGAGGGTGCTGCTATCAGCCAGGTGTGTAGCCATTGGGTGACTTCACTTTTTGACTTAGCCATTCGCTGAGCCAATTCGCTGTGTGAAACCTAAAGCTGAATGCTAAAGTACTTACTTAGACCTGAGTTCAACTAAACTCAGGTCTTAGACTTTACGAAAAATAATTAGAAATGTACGGGGAATGAATCAACCAATTACGCTTCGACTTGCTTATTTAATTGCCACGGAGCTCGCAAATGATGTGTTACATAACAACGTACGTCGCAGTCAAGTCATTATGGCATTTATTTTTGATACTTTTACTGCTTTACTTTACTAAACTATCGCTACGTACTACAAATCATTGCCATGTTTGTTCAAGGTTTTCGCTCAGCGGAATTTTAAAAAGTTGAAGTGGGTTCAGATTCGGCAAAAGTTATTAAGCAGTTACGCTGCTTTCGCTTGAATAGCTGCTTTCCTGTAGAGTTCATCACAGTTACGTTGCTTGTTGGCGTAGCGTAGGACGTTCGACTTATGATCATAAGGTCTTGAGTTCAACTCCCTATTGGGTTGCTATGAAGTGCTGCTGCTGATACTACTACTACTACTACTACTAATACTACTACTAATGTGTGTGATTCTGACAGCAAGAGAATGCTAGTGCAGCTACACAGAAGGTGAGGGATGGTGTCAGCTCATTCCTCGGTGGAATCTCGAAGGCTCTTGTTATTGCGCCCGACGATGAGTACCAGCTGATGCAGATTGTTGGAGGACAGGCCGTCGTCTTTGACAGATACAAGGTATGATCTAGCAGCTACAAGGTAATAGTAGTCGTAATAGCTACGACAATGTTCATTGCTGTCAGTAGCTACTCAAAATTTGCAGCCGATTTGTCGTTTTGCTTATTTATGTTCTTAAGATTTTGGTCATGGCCTCCAGATTTTGGTCTCATTTGCACCACTGGTATAAATAAACCAGTGATTGCTGATGTCTTGGAGTTTCAGGTTGATTGTCAAGTTGGTCAAAGTCATAGGCCAAAGGTCAGGGTCACGGGACCGGATTTTCGGATTCTTCAGCACTGCACGATAGGGAACAAAAAGTTTGTGGACATGATAACTCATGAACCGCTGCACTTAGCTTCGTGATATTTTGCACACATATGTACCATGTGCCTCGACGGTCAAGGTCATTTTTTGTCGACCACCGTTCACGAAATTGCTTCCATTGAATTGTTTTCATCGAACGTGGAAAAATCGTAGTTCATATCACCATTTTCCGCTTGATGATTGCTCAATCCATTCCAGGGATATTCGCGATTGAAGTCTAGGGTTGTCCGAAATCTAGTGCACTGTTGATAACTCATGAACCACTGCTGTGACTGGTTGGCTACCCACGGGCAGTACTTAGCCTTGAGCAAGGCTTGATGATGTTGTTGCAATGGTGTTTATCGTAGGCTAGACTGCATGCTATTCAGACGGCTCCTACAACATACACCACAGAGCCTACTCCAGTGGACAGCTACCGTGACTGGTTGGCTGGCTTTGATGTTGAGACGTGGAAGGGCAACATTTCTGAGCTGCTCGTGTCAAACGTTGAAATCCGCGCTCTCTACACTCAGCTTGTGAGTCATTGGTTGTCGTAGTTGTTGTCGTAGTTGTAGTTGCAGTTGTAGTTGTAGTAGTAGCAGTAGTAGTAGTAGCTGTTGTTGTTTGAGACCCATGAAGAACGTCCTATATATTGCTTGTCGATTGCTTGATTTGTTCCAGAAATATTCACGATCAGGTCTAGAGTTGTCCAAAATATAGTTCACTGTTGATAACTCATGAATCGCTGCACTTAGCTTGAAGAAATTTCGCACGCACATGTACCTCGACAACCTCTAGAACCCTGTTCAGTTTCAAGGTCAAAGGTCAAGGTCATGTGAGTTTTTTTTCGGTGTTTTTATGTGTGGATAATGCTGCGGCTACCAGCGGGCAGTACTTAGCCTTGAGCAGGGCTTGATGATGTTGTTGACAGGTGCCGTTGACGGTGTCCAACCTGGACTTCTGGAGTCGCTATTACTTCCGATGTCATCAGCTGGACGTGGAAGAAGCGCGGCGCGTGGAACTCATGAGACGAGCCGATGAGTGCCAGGGACAGAAGGACATGCGCTGGGATGAAGGTCTGTCTGTCTGTCTCTCTATGTGTCTATTTCTGTGTCTCTCTGTCTCTGTGTCTGCCTCTCTGTCTGTCTGTCCTATCATCTCCAAAATGACCTGTAATGTGTCAGGCTTGTAGTAGTAGTAGTTGTAGTTGTTGTGCTGCTCGTGTCAAACGTTGAAGTTCCCGCTCTCTACACTCAGCTTGTGAGTGAGTTATCTGCAGCATAGTTCGAGAATTCCTGACTTTCGGTTTTAAAAGTCTTGAAAATTGGCGCATTCTATAAAAAAATTAAAACTTAAAAAGTTAAACCTTACTCACTCACTGTCAGTCTGTCTGTCTGTCTGTCTGTATTAGACGGGGTACGGATCTGCTTGTACAGAAGAATGACATTTGACTGCAGGAGCTAGTTTATAGTTTATATCGGCTGCTGATCTTTGTCAGTGCCGCTGATGTCTGCAGATGATGACGATGACGATTGGACTCAAGTGAGTGCTGACAGTCATACGGCTGTCACGGCCGACCAACGCGTTGCCCCTGACAACGACACAGCCAGCCCTGCTGCTGCGGGTGGTCCAAGCGCCGGCCACGACTCAGTGGGTGGTCCAACTCAGTCAGCGTCAGCAGCCAGCCCTGCTGCTGCAACCACGCCGCCATCATCATCATCTGATGCAGCAGCAGCAGCAGCGGTGGGGTCATCGAGCACAGGTGAGACAGCGAGCGCCGATGACGTCACCGGCGCACCTGCCGAGTCTGTCGGTGGTCCAAGTACTGACCAGGAGTCGTTGGGTGGTCCAAGCAGCGGTCAGGACTCAGTGGGAGGTCCAAGTGCTTGCCAGGAGTTCGTGGGTGGTCCATCTACTGACCAAGGGTCAATGGGTGGTCCAAGCACTGACCAGGAGTCCGTTGCCAGCTCGGCGTCAAAGACTGACAGTCTTGTTGTTGTCCCGGAACGTACTTCACCGTCCGATGACAGCAGCAATGCTAAAGGTCTGTTGACTTCTAGCTTCTTTCATTGGAACATATTTGCAAAAATGACTTAGACATGGTTACATGTGCAACTATATATTGGAAACCCGTCTCAGAGCTATGGAGATTGGAGCGTCACCTGCCATACGGGATCACACAGTGTTACCTGGCACCCGACACAGGTAAACACACCCCGCCATAACCCCAACCAGACAGGCCGGTGCTCGATTTACCTACTGCAGAGGGATGGAGTTGACCTTGGTGGTTGGTTATATACCGAGATGGTTCACCTGTCCGCAGAGAGTCCCCCATCCAGATACTAACCACTTGATAGCGACCCGACCGGGAGTTGAACCCCTGACCTCGCGATCACAAGTCCAGTGTCCTAACTGTTACACTACCAAGCCACCTTAGCACATGACTTATCACAAGACGTCTCATTCGGCATCATCAAACTCGGTCGATTTTTACCCCATCTCACTCCACTCCCTCCCTTTGTTCCCCCTTCCCATCTTTTTCTCCCTTGTCCTCTCACCCCTTTTCCCTGTTCCCCTAAATTCTGCTGGACGTCTGGGGAATGCTGTGAGCTCTCACGTGCACGGGGTACGGTGAGTTAAGTCTACTGACTGATGTGCATTGTGGACTGCCGTTGGTATCTATGTGTGCATTGCAGAGAGTCTGGATGAAGATTGGGAGAAGGATTTCGACGTGGAAGTTACTCAGCAGGAACTCGAAGCTGCCAAAGAACGACTGAGGACCAACTCCGCTGCTGCTGCTGCTGCTGCTGCTGCCGGGGATGATGCTGGCAAGGTAACTTTTAAGGGGATGTGAGACGATAAAGTGGGCCGATTTTGACTGCCAATTAATACGTCTGTCATGCAAAAATCGTTCAGTTTTGTCGTCCAACATAGAACACGATTGCTTGATCCGTTTCAGAGATATTCATGATAGAAGTGTAGAGTTGTCTGAAATCTAGTGTACCGTACCTCGACAACCTCTAGAGCCCTATTGAATTTCAGTGTCAAAGGTCAAGGTCACATGGGTTTTTGGTGTTTTTTTGTGTGCGTGATGCTGCGGCTGCCCGTGGACAGTACTTAGCCTTGAGCAAGGCTTGCTGATCTTGTTAACTTTATTGTTATTATTATATCTGCCAAGTGAATGCAGTCATATGGCAATGACGTAGTTACGTCACCAGCAGACTGTGACGTCACTGGCAGTGCGCTGCCAGCGAGAGTGGCGAACACTATGGTTACGGCTATTAACATTGGGAAAGAAATAATTTTAATTAACGGTATCTTTACGAACAAATTGCTGAAAATTCGTCGAAAATTAAATTACCGATTTGTAGAATTCTCTCGGCGGAGATACGCGTGCACCTTCTAGGTTTGTTGGTTGATTATTATTATTTGTTGTTAATTCGAGTTAATTACTATTATTATTGTGATTATTATTGGTTGTGTTGATGATACAGGCGGCTGAAGATTGGGAAGATTGGTGAATGAAGCACGTGTCAGGCGTCATCGTAATCTGGGGCATAATTTTGAAAAGTTCGTAAGATGAACTTACGAAAAAGTTAGGAAGATATCATACATACGAAAATAATTACCAAAAAAATCAGACATACGAAAATAAATCAGACATATGACAATTTTCTGAAAAAATGTGATTTTGAAAAAAAATCATAAGAAAAACGTAGGAAACAATTACGCATAAATTACGGGAAAAAACGTACAATATTTTAGTAGCTGACTTAGGAAAACATCAAACATGCATGCAGTAATTATTTTGATTTTTCGTCTGCATATAATTTGCACATAGTGCCGTAATAAGTATAGATTTCATTTCAAATTCGTAAGTCAGGCTTTGAAAATTTACATACGAAATTGCCACGAAAAACTTACGAAATCGTAACTGGTTCACTTCGAAAGAAGATACGAAGCATTTGCGAAGGTTTTACATAAATTTGTAAGAATTTTTCAAAACTAGGCCCCAGTTTCATATCACTGACGTTCGAGGGCAGAATGGCAAAACGTCGTATCTCTGTATAGTTTATAGTCCTGTACCCTTCAAACCTAGGTGAGATAGAGACTCTGGTTTCACGTAGAGTCTCTGGTTTCTTGTGAGCAAATTTCGTGCTGCTGGATGAGGAGATTCCCCTCGAACGGCGGCATCAAAAGGGGTACCCCCACCCCGTAATAAATCGTTATTTTATCACTATTGGCTCGTCTAGCGTGAGAACGGTTGCAGATAAACACAGACTTGCTGCGTATCATAACAAGCACTGCTGACGACCTTTCTGGGCGTACCAACATTGGTGACCTTGAACGACCTTGAAGTCAAAAAATAGCAGGGTTTTAGTGATTTTTTGCGATTTTAGCCTGCCGTGCACATTTTTAGTGAATTTTCGCCAAAATTACTGCAGATAGACCAAGGCAACCTGCGTACGAAATTGACTGTTTGTTTTGTACTGATGCTGTCGCACGTCTCATGAGCATTAGCTCAGATTTCTTGTCTCAAAATGTCATCGATGACAACACATAGGATGTTCTGCCATTCGGCCCTAGTGTTGCTGTGTTATCTGCATGTTTATTAACGCTATGATTCAGTGGGCTGTGATCTGTAAATAAACGGGCAATTATGTCGGCCCAATGCCAACATATTATGCGGCCGTCCATACGCTGCATTTTACAACCATAAGCCTAATTTTAACCGTGGCCTTTTGAACTGAAAAATGGCACAGTGGGAGACTTCAGTTTTTGACTTAGACTTTCGCTGAGCCAACTCTCTGATCTAAAGTTTGGTCTAAGTGCGTACTTAAGCCAAAAAGCGAAGTGATTTCGCTGAGCCTTTCGCTGACTGGAAACTTTGGTCTAAGTCCGAATTTTCCGCTTCCGAATTATGGCCTTACTAAACTGACTAAAGTATGTACTTAGACTGAACTTTGGTTCATCGAATTGGCTCATCGAAAAGCTAAGTCAAAAAGTGAAGTCACACACTGCCCTGGCGAACGTTTGCGCCAATTGTTGGTTTTTCTGTACGCCCTTTTGTATTCACGTTCGAAGCCCGTACGAGCCGGACGGACGGACGGACGGGCATGATCCGTAATATGGCTTGTCATGCCGGCGGCCGCATAATGCTGTGAATACATGAGTATACGTATTTGTGAAGCGCCGTAATGTCGTATAGCTTCAGTTCATAGTTCGAGAATTCGTGACTTTCTGTTTTAAAATTCATTAAAATTCGCGAATTTTATAAGAAAAAAAAATTAAAATTCGTCTGGCCATTTTGAGGCTATGGTCCCATTCGACTGATTGTTCTGGTGCAGTACCGCGACTAATGAGTGTTGTGACTGACTTATTAGAACCCCACTGGGGGAGCTTACGACACTCCCTCAGACCTCCTAATCGTCTGAGGAGGGAGATATCCCCTCCCCATTCCCCATTTCACTCGACGCCTGCGGTGCCTCGACCTTTTTGCCCCCTCCTCGAGAATTTTTCTGCGGGCGCCGATAAGTAC
>Ga0056124_1000695_pt1 | contig 11274 bp, 4 predicted proteins | sample WorMetHEROISLAND_2_FD_70069 | JGI IMG/M metagenome (GOLD analysis project Ga0056124, IMG submission 70069) | Marine gutless worms symbiont microbial communities from Max Planck institute for Marine Microbiology, Germany - Olavius sp. 4 HERON ISLAND | ecosystem: Host-associated > Annelida >... | reverse complement strand
ACATCGGGGTTGCGCATTGGGCCGAACTGATACGGCCTCAGCGCTGGGCAGATGTAACAACCTGCCCACCCCGAAGGTAATGTAAGGCCACACTTATTTACTAATTTGTTAACGCTTTGGCAATCGCTGCTGCCTTCCCCAGGGATGATTTCAAGTCAATGAACTGAGACAAGACGTATTACAAACTGCATCACAGTGACATATACCAGCAAACAGAAATCGTTCTGAGAAAGGCAGCAGTGGTTGTCAATACATAAGCACATTAGCAAATAAAGGCTGTCATTTAATGAATTTCTAAAGTTTAACAATTATTAAACAGTCGCTAAGCATTAGCACAGTGAAAACTAAGGATTAATCATGTGATTAACTGTTTCAAAATTTTAATGACCGAGACAAATTCAATCGTTAAATTTTGATGAAATCTGCACAGTTAACAAAAAATGATCATCTTCTTTTCCCGAGAAGGTGAGCATTATAGTGTCTCTAAGACAGAAACATACATGTTTTAGACTATTACTGTTGAGATTTTTAATTGAAATTAACCAACAATCAACCATCAGTTTTTTTACATCCAAAGTTCACTATTAAATTTTTTTACCATCCGTACTAATCATCACAACTAATGGACACTGCCACTACAACATTTCTTTAGCATCTAAACGAGCAATTTTTATAGAGTTACTCTAGGTTAAGCTGGATCCCTAGAAGTGAACTTCTGTTGCAAATAATACTGTCAATACAAAAATTTACCTTCCGTCACCCAAAAACAGATGCACTTAAGGATTTATCATATCTACTAGACACCGGACAACACAGAAAATACTAGACAGCTGCACATCGTTCAGCTATGTAGGCCTACGCCTCTGCTTACTGAGACAATGAATAATGGCCCAAATGAGTTACATGGGTATGTACACAGGAATTTATCAGCAAAAAAACTTTTTCGTCTTCTACAATTAGGCCTACTGCGACTTCAGCTTTTGGTATCATTTTGGTGGCAATTTAATGCAGTCTGTCACACTCGTTCTGTGTAACCGGCCCATTTTTCCAAAGTTACCATACATCAGGTTAGGCTGGTCACCAAAAGTAAACTTAAAATGAGAAATGGCAGAATTGCTGTTGCAGAACATTTTACAGGCCAGATTCCTTTCCTGTTGCTCAATAAACAGAGTCAAAGCATCGAAGGATTGGTGTTACAAAATGCAACTGAAAAAAGCTGTCACCAATCGGAAGACAACCAACATACAACTACAATTTCAAAAACTTTACCAGTTCAAAATTAACCTATTACTGACAGAAAGCTAGCTAGCAAACCTGTAACGGCCTTCATCCTTGTCAACGGAAGTGTTGTCTTTAGTGTATAGAGTACACACAGATGGGATATGAACTGAGACTTCTGGTAAACCAGGCGGCTTAGACTGAGTTTCCATGCTTCCCTTTGTCTGTGGCACTACCAAAGAGCGTGCAGACTTCATTGGTTCAAGGCGAAAAGATACATTTTGTACGTCGGACGGCTTGCGAGCATCATCATCAGAACTTGTTCTTCTTTTCTTTGACAGTGGTAGCGAAACTGCTCGCTCACTTTTGCGTTTATGTGACACACTACCAAGCACTGAACCGGGACCCTTTTCTACCTTTGTCTCTGAATCCTCCTCATGTGCTTTGGTTCTAGCCTTGGACTGAGCTGCGTTCACATCTGGCGTGGAGCCATTTATTCGCGTCTTCTTCTTACGACCTTTATCCTTTTCAGCTGATGTCTCTTTAATGTCCAAAGAACTCACTGGTGAGACAGGAACAGAGGCTTCTGATAGAACATCTGGCTTGGAAGGAGTATTAACGAAAGTGTCTGAGCGTTCCTTTGTTAGTGGAACTACTGATGAGCCCACATCAGAAACAGATTTCAATGGCACAAGACGGACAGATACATCTTGCGTGGCCGACGGCTTGTTGGCAGCATTATCGCCACTCCCCGTTCCCTTCTTTGACGGTGGTGACGAAACTGCTTGCTTATTCCTGGGTGTATGTGACGCAGTACCATGCACAGGACCCTTTTCTACATCAGACTCTGATGAGCACTCTTCACGTGCTTGGCTTCTAGCCATGGACTGAGCAGCATTCACGTCTGGTGCAGAGCAACTCGTTCTAAAGCCACTTGCTCGTGCCTTCTTTTTTACCGGCTCCTTCCCAGGACTAGCAGCATCAGACGTCAAATCAATGACAGCACTGGACTGCTGTCTGTGTTCCTCATCCGTGGTATTAACACTCACATGATTGGAACTGTCCTCGGCAATTTCTATCACCGAATGACGGCGTTTTCTCGTTTCTCCCGGCTGAGGGTCAGTTAAGGACGCCGTGCTGTTCTTGAGCACAATCACAGGAGGATTCTTTTCCGTCGGGCGAAAAGAAGCTCGCAGTGCCTGACGGAAATGCGAACGACTTGGAAAGATGTCTGCATGCGCTGAAAGAACATGATCCTCTATATCCCTGGCTGTCGAGAAGTTCAACTTGCATATATAGCAGACTCGGTAATCAACCATCGTTCGCAGTGTAACACCGTGCTTCACCCTGAAGTGCTCGATTATATCGGCAATTCCCGTTTCACAGCAACGCAGACACGAACGACCCGCCGGCAGTTCGTGGACTATCTGCATGTGACGGACGAGACCTTTCTTGCTGAAGAATCTCAGCGAGCAGCAGACACAATGCTCAGGTTTATTCGGATTATTCAGGCGACAGTCTTTCACTGATACAAGAATTCCGTGAGCTGCAGACAGGTGGCGGCACAGGAGTGCGGGCTCGTCAAACATAGATCCACAGACTTCACATGCTGAAACGCTCAGCCGATGAAGTACGACAGCTGGTGAACGATCACTTGCCTTCTTCGACGAAGATGATGTTGTCAGAGACTCAGTGTGGCAATGCGATGCCACGCTGACACTGGATGACAAGGCTCCACCAAACGACCTCACCGGAAGAGCAGATATGGATGTCGATGCTGATGCTGTCATGACTGCATGTCCAGTCGAATGTGGCATGTTATTCGTTGCCGCTGCAGCACCTAACACTTGTGAAACGGCCTCAGATACCTGCCGGTCAACTGACGTCTGATTGCCGACGGCATGTCTAAGAAAATTCAGTGCATAACCACTGGCAACAGCAGCAGGACCGAGAAGGTCTCTGTTCTGCCAATGCACAGCAGAGTACGATGATGTCACGTTTGGCAAGAAAGAAGTGAATGTGTTGCTCATCATGGGAATGGGCATACGTGGTAAGAATGTTGGCGCCGAAGAGCCCGGGCGCCATATTGGCACATTCGCACCAGTCGCTGGAAAACCCGTAGCATGAAAAGCAGGCGCCACAGCAATGGTAACAGAAGGGGCTACTGTAGCCGAAACAGGATGTCGTGATTGCCAAGGAGCAAAGACAACCGACGGAGCAGCAGCTCGATTTGCTGCATTAGAAACTGCACAGCGTACATTGCCGGTAACACGCGTCACACTCACCGGACGATGCCAGCCACTTCTCGGCTGGTCAGTTCTGACAGTCGGCAGCAAAGGAAGATCAAATATGCCAGGAGGGGTGTGCAGGTTTAGCTCCGGCTTGAACAATGACCGACACACCTTTATATGCGACGAAGTCTTCGCATTATTGTGCCAACTAAAGGTACAAAACGGACACTGATTCATGACAGGGAAAGACAGCCGTGACTTTACATTGTGCACGACCTTCATATGCTTCGTGAATTTCAAGACGGTGTGCGGGACACCGTCATTGCAGTAGCAGCACCAAATCTTTCGATTACACGAGAAAGCACTGCGGCCATCATACATGGTAAAACCAGACCGGCGATGTTGATCCAAATCCCTCAGCGTCACAGCCAAATATCCACATCCACACTTATGAATAGCTCCTTGCCGATATATTGCATTCTTCTTCACCAAATGTGCGTAGGTTGTTTTGATTCGTCCCACTTTCTCCTGACAACAAAATATATCCGAGCTGTATTTACTAAAGCCGACAATCACTGATAGAAACTTATGCCAACTTTAATACAAACACTTAACATAGCAGTGCATGAGATTTCTTTTGTCAGTGGCACTTTAAATTAAGCATCAACTAAAATTTCGGGCACAAAGTTTGCAAAAAGTTTCATGATACTAATTTTTGGTGATGTACGTGCCCTTTTAAAGTCTCTTAGCGGTCAATTGTGGGACCACAAATTATCTCTAAATGGCTAGATTTTGTGACAATGGCCAAGTAAACAGAGAGAGACCGGTGGACAAATGCAATAGGCATTCTCTTGCTTTGCTAGTGGCAAAAAACTAATAACTAATCAGAAGAAATTACACTGAAACAGAGTCAACAAGAAATGCTCATGCTAATGCTCATGGGACGCGCGACAGCACCAGTTTAATTTCGTACGCGGGTTGTCTTGGTCTACCTCCAGTATATTTCAGCGAAAATTCACTCTAAGTGTGTACCACAGCCTAAAATCGCTAAAAATTCACTAAAACCCCTATTTTTGGGGTTCAAGGTCATTCAAGGTCATCGATGTTGGTACCACTGGAAAGCTCGCAAGTCTGTGTCTGTCTGCAACCATTCTCGTGCTAGATTAGTCGACAGTAGCAGAAATCGCACTTTATCAAGGGGGTACCCAAATTTGATGCGCTCATACGGAGGACTCCTTGAACCTAGGGGGTCAAACTTTACACTGTTGAAATCTACGTTTAATGCCGAACATTTCATACGCAGGGCCCTGGTCTATCTTGAATGGTTTCGGCGCAATTCAGTCTTAAAATGAGTATTGCAGCCTAAAACCGCTAAAAATTCACTAAAACGCCTATTTTTGGGGTTCAAGGTCGTTCAAGGTCATCGATGTTGGTACCACTGGAAAGCTCGTCAGCAGTGCTTGTTATGATAAGCAGCAAGTCTGTGTCTATCTGCAACCATTTTCACGCTAGATGAGCCAACAGTGGTAAAATAACAATTTCTAAGGGGGTACCCCTCTTTGGTGCCCTCGTTCGAGGGGAATCTCCTCACCCAGCGGCACTAAAATTACCTCATTAGAAACTAGAGTTTCACATAGTGAATATTTCATGATCCTCAGTTGCGTCGTTTTGACACAATACAGCAGTGTGACAGACGGACGGACAGACAGACAGACGGACGGACAGAAGGACGCCTCTGCCGTAGCAAAGACGCACTATAGCATTACATGCTGTCGCGTGTAAAAAGTAAAAGATATACATTATAACATACACATGTAGCGTAAATACAGCAGGATTACAGTGGCAAGAAAACAGAAAGTACTTACAATAATTAGGCAAAAATGTTTAGAAATTTTTAAAATGTGCTGACAAATTCAAACTAGAAAATTCTTCAACAACCAAGCATAAATGAGAATGTCTCCACCCACTGCAAGACTCAACTCAAAAATATGACCTTGTAGTGACCTTGATCCCGAGTGCACGATGCAAGTATGGCGTCGCCGTCTATGCATCTACAAGAAGCCTAGCCGTCACTACGATAGGCAACTGTACCATCTGGCAACATGCAATTTTCTTTTTGGGGGGTCGTGACCCCTGTTCTGTACGACATACTGTTTAGCCACAATACATACATTACAGACAGATGACAGACAGACAGACGAACGACACATAAGCTCGACCATGGTCAGCTAAAAATTAAGTACTCAAATAAGACCAAATAGTGTAGCATCCAACATAACTGAACTTTAAGCTTTGACCCTTAAACCACGAAATATGGTGCATTAATTTTTGCCCTACAATGCATCAACACAAAGTTTTCACTGTATCCATTAATAATCAGTAAAATTCAAGATTTTGTGTTAACAAGGCCAAAACGTGCCGTTTTCGACTAATTTTTATCCCACTGTGATTTTGAACTCCGACAATTTGACTCCAAAATTTGACAATTCATCCTTGTTCCAGAATGCACCACTGCTGAAACTTCCGTAAAATGTGTCCAGTGTTACTCCTAAGATATCATGTTAACATTTTAAACAGCACTCAAGACACACACACTCACAGACTGCACGTTGGCAGAGGGATGTAATTCACAGAAGTATGTAAGTAGTATTCTACTAACTGAGAGTGCTGTTACCTTCTGTTTCTCTGATGCATTTTTCCATTTAGCTTCATGAGCTGCAATCTCCCGGAAGACAAACTCCGTCACCAAGTTTTTGCCGACGTTCATCGCCAATCCTGCAGCCGGTCTGCAGATGGTCGTAATCGTGGGGTGTGTCTCTGTAACCGATGACAAGGTCACATGCGGAGGACGCTGGTGCATGCCTCCAGTGGAGCCTGTTACCGAACTAGCAGCGGTTGATACACTAGATGGCTGTATGATGCTTCCAAGCTGGTGCACTGCTCCACCCGATAAGGAGGAACCAGCAGAGGCAATGGTACCATCCTGCACTTTATCTGTTGCAGGCTCCTTGTCACAACTGGACAAAACTGCGGATGTGCTGACAGGAGTGGACAGCTGTTTCGAAGTTGTAGGTTGCTTCAGGATAATGACACGTGATGTATTCCCAGGCCAACTGCATGACTCCGGTTCAACAGCTTCTGTGACAGGCGTTGTAGAAGTCAAACCTGCACTAGGAACAAGTGCAGCGTCAGATTTGCCTTTACTTACTTCCGATAGTACTTCAGCTGCTTTACACAAATCGCCAGACCTGACTGAGATACCAGAACTAACATGACTTTCTGTTTCTTCCATCAGCGGTAGTGAAACTACTTGTTCATTACCGGTTACGCCTGAAACGGTACCATTTTCTAATGCAGAATCAGAATGCTTTTCAGTTTCTTCGTTTCTAGCCAGTGATCCAATAGACTCATCAGTGGTCTCACCAGCAAAGTCACTGGTACTCCTCTGTACTTTACCTATCACCGGCTCATTATCACAACTAGACCCAGTTTTATCAAGTGCCACGTCAACCACATCACCGGACTTCTGGTCATCTTGCACATCCTCAGCTTGTCTCACAGTCACAGAGCTACTGCTGGTGCTGTCTGCTATTTCTGCTTCATGAGGAAGTGATGAATCTAAATTGGCACTCACAGCTTCTCTGTTGGCATCATCTACTTCAGTGGTAGATGTCTTAGAAGTTTCAGCAGGTGCTTCTTCACCACTGAGCAGAAGTGACTGGTCACCATCTGCCACAAACTCCTGTGTATTGGCTGCCTCCGACGCCATGCTGGCGATGTGCAAAAGCTCACTTGTGCCTGGTGAAAGCTTACCTGATTCGACTGCACTTTTATCTTCTGTATCACATTCCAGTTGCATATCCAACTCGGAAGTCTGACTGAGGCAGTCGGATATTACAGCATCAACTACTGTGTCTGCGATGGGTGACAAATCTATATAAACACCATCCAGTTCGATTCTCTCTGAAACATCACTTGTTGGAAGAATGGAAGTTTCGTTCATCGTAGCACCATCATCGCCATTATCATGCTTCACTGGATCCTTATCTTCTGTCAACACCGGTTGCCCTGCATTTTCTGCCTCAGATGTACAATGTACGTCATTTGACTCAGCACCATTAACGTTATTGTCCACTGGGACTGGGAGTGTACTGTTTCCATCTGTCAATGACGTAGCAGCAGATGACACACCTGTAGAACCCTGTATCTCATCATGTGGAACTATTTGTTCATTACTGGTTACGTCTGAAACAGTACCTTTTTCTAATGCAGAATCTGAATGCTCTTCAGTTTCTCTGTTTCCACTAGACTGATCAATCTTCTCACCAGAAGAGTCACTGGTACTTTTCAGACCTGTCATCGGCTCATTCTCACAACTAGATCCAGTTTTTTCAAGTGCCACATCAACCACAGAACTAACACGACTTTCTGTTTCTTCCATCAGCGGTAGTGAAACCACTTGATCATTACTGGTTACGCCTGAAACAGTACCGTTTTCTAATGCAGAATCTGAATGCTTTTCAGTTTCTTTGTTTCTAGCCAGTGATCCACTGGACTCATCAGTGGCCTCACCATCAGAGTCACTGGTACTTCTCTGCTCTGTAGTTGGCTCATTCTCATAACTAGACCCAGTTTTATCAAGTGCCACATCAACCACATCACCAGACTTCCGGTCATCTTGCACATCCTCAGCCTGTCTCACAGAGCTACTGCTGTCTGCTATTTCTGCTTCATCAGGATGTGATGAATCTAAATTGGCATCCACATCTTCTCTCTTGGCATCATCTGCTTCAGTGGTAAATGTCTGAGAGGTTTCAGCAGGTACTTCTTCACCGACATCCTTATCACTTGTAGATACAGGTGACTTACCGCTTTCCTCATCTGCAGTAACACCTAGTGCAACTTGCTCAGACTGCTGCTCACTGGGACGCTCTGTAACAGTGACACTGGTGGAACTGCGATTATCTCCAACCTGACAGCCAGTTGAATGAATTTCACTCTCCAATGGGAATTCCACGGTATCTTTATTCTGTGTACATTTGGATGCAATCCCATCACCCGGCCGCATCTCTACAAAATGCTCCGCAATTAGCTCTTCCGATGCAGCATGACTTTCTGACAATTCAGACTGTTGACCGTTCGTTGATTCACTGGTACCCACAAACGTTTCACCCATCGCCGTGTCTGGATGCTGCTGCGCTGGACACTCAGTTTCGACATGCGTGGATTCATATTTACCAGCAGCTTCCACGGCTGCAGGTAGTGCAGCCAAGTCACTACTACTGGACCCGTTTGAGCCAATCTCTTCACTGACACTGTTTACAACTTCCAAGGAATTAAACTGCATGCAGCCCGCACCTGTCTCGGCTCTACAAGAGTCCGTGAGAGACTGAGGGAAAATGCTGTCATCTCTGTCCACCATGTCAAACAGAGGGAGTGACAGATCTGAATTAGCGTTTTCTAATCCATCTCGGATTGCAGTACCCAGGTTGATTTCACAGTCATCAGCAGTTCCAACTCTCTCAGCACCTGTAAAAAATAATTCAGATGATACATTCAATGGCGAGAAACAAAACATTAACTACAAAGTACTTGGTAGAGCAGAAACTTCCACCAAAGATCAGAATTTTGGTTCTTTGCTGCGTACAAGGAACTGCAATACTATATAAATAATCATTCAAAAAATTCCTAAATTTACATTACTACCAACTTACTGTACCAGTGCATGATGGTGTAGATTCAGTTCGGCCGCAAGACGTTTTGGCCGCCAGTCGATTTGGCCGCATGTCAAAACTAATAAGAATACAATATTTAGGCCTATATGATTGATGTGATGTCCTTTAGGAAGAATAACCTAATTAAATGTGTAGTCACTAAGTCTTGTTGTCCCCACAGAATGCTCTTTACAGGAGCCATCCGAACCCGATTTCAGTCAGCTGAACACTGGCCGGATGTTCTGATGTGGTAGCACCGGAAGTGCCATGAGTCCATGATATAGCAGCCTAGTACCCTCACCTACTCTACATCTCACATTTGTATGAAATTGGTCATTGCTTGAGGACTGATGGACACTTCAGATTCACGTACATTTCGATCCCAACATTTTTGGCGACCGATTCGACCGGCGGCCGAAACATCTGTACATAAACCTGCTAAGCCCTGGCCGCAAACACATTTTTGTGCGCATTTCGAGCTCTCTAAACGAATCTCGTGGCAACATTTTTAGTCGTCTATGTGCAATACAAATGAATGTTTTGTTGACTTGTCAAGTGGAAAAAATGCCCCAACTTCAACTTCATCCAAACATATTTAAGGCAGTATTCTGCTTCCACCTGTCAATGGAGTGGAGTGGACACCAATGCTCCCTAGCCTTCATTCATATTACTGACAAAGCTTCCTGATCGGCCAGTGACTTTGTCTAGGCCCTAAAATGCAAGTGGAGAGAGAAGGCCAGTGCAGCGATGTGGGTGCACCTATCCCACCAGCTGGAGTTTGCGACAGCTCTAATCTGGGGGTGCTGAGATGAAATCTGGGGGTGCTACAGCACCCCTTGCACCTGGCTAGAACCGCCACAGTAACCGAGCATTGCCAATCCCAGATTGTGGTGTCTGTCATAATCTGAACGTATCAAATATAAAAAAAACTCTGCCGCAGTAGCTTTGTGTTAACGGCGGCCACGGGTAAAAAGTGGATAAGCGGATGTGAGAATCTGCAGATGTCGCAATGGGTAGCATTGTAATTAAGCTGCAACTTAGTTTAACCCTCCCCCAAACCCTATTACTAATCCTAATCCTATCCCTAATGCTAACCCCAGCTGCAATCATAACGTAACATCCGCAGATCCGCTTTCGACGCGATGACTGAAAATGCTGGCCGTGAGAAACAAACAGATGCTCAAACTCATGGGGCATGAAATTGCTGGACATGAAACAAACGGACGAAGGACATGAAAATGTAAGACATGCACGGCAGACATTGTTATTGTAGTTATCACGGTTTATTATAGTAATTTTATTCACTCCATGTCTATATATCAAATTATCTAAACCTCTCTATATATGGTAAAATGTGTCAGAACTATTCTGGGCAAAATATAAAACCGTCGTTGTTAGCTTTCTGTCCTCACTAAGACACTAACCACTGCAAACTCTGTTCTGAAATTGTCTGAATTATTCTAGACACAACACAACGAGAAAGATGTGCACGGCAGACACTGTTATCGTGATTAACGCGGTTTATTCAAACGTGATGTTGTTTGTGAGCCTAATTAATGTCTATGTTTGCGATAACCGCGATAACTACAATAAGAGTGTCTGCTTTTCATGCTTATTATGTCTATGTAATATATGCCAATACATTTTCATGTTTTGCATTTGACCGGTGCTATGATCGGTGACTACAAACACTACATCGGCGCACATCGGCACATCGGCGGCCAGTAACGGAGTTTCTTTGTTGCCCGCCGCTGCTGCTACTGTCGGCGTGCAGGCTGCGTGAGCGTCGCGTGCGGGGCGCCGGCGACCGTCATGCACGGAGCAGGCACGGAGCAGGTACACAGATGCTTGAGTAGTTTTAGCAGACCTGCTCCGTGACAGCTCCGTGACAGCCGACTTTGATGAAGGCATAATCCAGCATGGACTACACGGTGTCTCAAAAAAACGTGTAGTGTAGCGACGCTGTTAAGGTATGGTGGTATATTCACTAATGGCCTTATTGCAAGTTGTCCAGTGAGTGTGCCAGTGAAATAATTTTGAAAATCGGTTAGGCCTACTATTTGGCACAGATATGGACAATATAACAAGTGGACGTTTTTTGTCAAATTTTT
>Ga0056124_1000694_pt1 | contig 11278 bp, 5 predicted proteins | sample WorMetHEROISLAND_2_FD_70069 | JGI IMG/M metagenome (GOLD analysis project Ga0056124, IMG submission 70069) | Marine gutless worms symbiont microbial communities from Max Planck institute for Marine Microbiology, Germany - Olavius sp. 4 HERON ISLAND | ecosystem: Host-associated > Annelida >... | reverse complement strand
TGTCTCCTGGCCAGGTGTCCCTCCTGGCGTGATCGTGGGCCGGACACTGGAACACCAGATGCTCGACCGTTTCGTCGGCGCTGTGGCAGTGTGGGCAGATAGTCACATAGTCAGATGGTTGTTCTCACTGTCGTTCATTCACTTCTAAAGCTGTTTTGTGGCATTTATTGAGTTCAGTATGAAACCATAGATTCGTCAGTAAATGTTAACGATGTAATTGAAAAAATGCATGCATAGTGTACAGGCATTAGAGAAAAGTCTACCTTTACATGTATTGTATTTCTAGCCACTTGGTTTACTGTTCGAGACCACATCCCTGCTGACTAATTGACTGAGAGAATAGAGAAAAGTCTACCTTTTAGGTTCATAGATTACATGTATTGTATTTCTAGCCACTTGGTTTACTGTTCGAGACCACATCCCTGCTGACTAATTGACTGAGAGAATAGAGCCCCAAGCCATAGTCACTAGTCGATAGCCAAATTTTCTGTGCGCCGAAAAATAAGGATATTTGATTTTTTTTTTCGTTTTTACTTACACAAAATCACACCCATGACAAGTTCAAATACATTTAAGCTAAAAGCAGGCGTAGAAACTACAGAATAGTCCTTTTTTGTGATTTGGTAACAGTTTAACTTTTGAACGGTTGTGACTTGGTTTAAACAGTGTGCTGTGCTTTTTAAGCAGAATTACTGGTGGTAATCCAGATATCAGCCGAAAACGTTGGCACTCAGCCGAATATTGATGATTGGTGTGATTGATATAGAGTATAATATGCTGTAATGTGGTATGATATGGCAGGATCTGGCTGAGGACGTGCGTGAGACTTTGCCAAGCTTCAGCTTCAGACCTATGGTGCAGATGCTGAGCAAGTTCCTTGGCTTTATGAATCTCACGGTATGCTATGTTTGTCTTGCGCGGCTTCACTTTGTTATCAGTCTACTGTCAGATGCTGTCAGCTGTGCTTGCAGTACTGTTTGTCATCTCAGGTCAGTTCGATGTCACATGCCAAGATATGAGGATACGTATCATACGTATTCCTTTCTTGAAAAATACATACATATTTTGACGTACTATGTTTTTGCGTATTTAAACAACAATAGAGTACGTATGTTTGCCCTGTTAGCAGTATACAATTAAGATGCAAACGTAAATCAATCATTTAGTCACAAATCAGTCAAACACAAAATAATGTAGTCTGTTTAGGTATGCAGCATAAGGTTCGATGTATTTAAAGTTCTGTGACTTGACATTTTCTGTGGAATGCCGAACATTGCATGATAGTTAATACACACGCTTGAATCGCATATCATATGCTTTAGATATGCATATTCTATTTTTTTTGAAAATATGCACACATTTTAACATTCTGTTTTCAGGTACGCGTATCCTAATACCTTGTCATTAGCAACCATAACGGGAAGGGTCTCTGGCTGTAAAAGCACTGCCACTACACGTCCCAGTCGAACGGCGATCGGCCTAACTGGGACTACTTCCAGAAAATGGGCTGTTCTAACAAAAACGGCTTCGATGGTGGTGATTGGGTGGCAAAAAGGGCATCCAGTGTGTAAAAGTAATGCCACTTAGTTTGCCTTGGCGGGGGCTGGTTAGGCCAGGCCTAACCTGAAGTAAGTTCAGAAAAAAATGGACCACTTTAAAAAGTATATGTTTCCTTCACATGATGTCATGGTTTGTTGGTCTGCTGGCGTAGAGAAATGTTGTAGTTGTATTTGACACGCTGTGTGCAGAACGCCAGTGGTATGAACGCCAGTAAGTCAATACAACGTATCATCGAGGTACTGGAAGCTTGTTGAGACATGCCTACCACCGCTGGTCCACTACCACACACTGATTGCTGCTGTTTGTAATGTATTCCAGTACTGCTGACAACTGCGTCAATTAACTGAATGGGATGTGTGATCAGTCTGTTAAGTTTGTGTTGTCGGTACACCGTATCATTGAAGCTTGCTGCCAACACAACCACGAATGTCAACACGCCTCCCACTCTACAAAATTTTATTCAAGACACCAAAAACCGTCAGAATTTGGGACATTCTCCAATTACTTGATTCAGTAAGTACAACAAAAGATGAACAAAAATGGTGTGGTGTTAAAAACGTAGGAAGTTGGTATTCCTTTAAATGGAGACAGTCAAAACTGGAAGGCTGACAAATCTACTGGGGTACAAGAATGTCATCTGTCATCATTTCTACTGGGTTAATAACTTTTTTTGAATTTGCCAAGATTTTCAAGACAAATCTGCTGTTTCAGGACATAGGAGAAGCCGCACGTTTCATGAATTTCAGGGCAAGCGGGAAGCCTCCCTGTGTCAATTGTTGATCACTCGTTTGTAATATTCAATATCACTTATTCACTGTTGCTTCTCGACACATCAATGAATTGAACACCTCATATTCATTGTGATGCTTGGGCTTCAGCAACTTATTATTAGCTTTAGACTGAACATTTGTCCTGGTTTCTGTGTCACAAATCTCAGAAGAAAGACACTCGTGCAGGTAGTGGTTAATTAGGTGAATAATCGTAGGTTGATTTAACGAAAGGCTGCAGTTAGTACTTGATTGTAGCTGTCCAGTTAGTGCATTAATTAATGCATTACCCGGTAATTTGTTAATCACAATTTTAAAAAAATTAACGCTGTTAACGATTTTAACACAGTGACAAAAATTACTTTGCTGTAGATATATAAATTCATCATATTACAACCTTTATGTACTGATATGTCGACGTTTTGGCAAGCATTGTTGCCTTCTTCTGAACGATTTTTGTTGACTGCCGATTTCACCACTTTCTCAGACATTTGGAGTTGCTTGTTTTCTTCTTTCACGGCTATCTCATTGTAGTTATACATTGCCGAAAGTGTCTCTATGAGTGTTAAATACTAGGCTTGCCTCTGTTTTCTCAGAGCCAAGTTGATATGTACATATAGAATGTATTTGAGGGCAGTGTAACAAACCGTATATCATATGTATTTGTCAATGTGAATATTTGTTGTATATCATTATGCTCTCTCTCTATCATGCCTGGTCAGGTGGTGTGTCACCACCCAAATCCGCCCCAGAAAGCTCCACAGGCATCGTGGATCCGTAGATACTCTTTGGTCAGGCCATGTCTCCCTCCGAGCCTGGTCGTGTGCAGGGCACTGGAGGGCCAGATGCTTCGCCATCTCTTCAGCGCCGTTGCAATGGGGGTAGGTGGCAGTGTCCCAGCATCTGATAGTATGGTGTAGGTATGCTTGCCAGGAATAATTTTGTTGCCAGTTCGTCAGTACAGTAATTATGTTAATATGTTATGTATTATAGCCATCGGGTGCATCGTTTTTAATGTTACTGTAATAATTCACATGATGATGAAATGAAATGCATTGCATGTGTGAATTTAGCACTAATTTGTATGACTGTGACATTCGTCTGTATTATACACATATACAGCATGCTGCACTAACTGCCTTCACAACACTTTGCTGGTTTTTATCTTTGCGTGTTTTCAGCAATTTTGTCCTACCTATGTGTGTAAACTCGGCTGTCTAGACAAAGCATGCGTGCAGTCCAGGCCAGGCCTAGACATTAACTTGATACGAAATGGGCCGGGCCAAATTGATTTAGTACTCTTGAGTTCAAAATTTTCAAATCCTCGAGGTTGCCCCAAAGAAGTGCATTTTTATGAACAGATAGCCATCCGGTCGCTTTTATATGATATCAGTTTGTTCCGTAAACCAACGGTCAGTTCTGTATCTGTGTCGTGCATGCGTCTGCTAGCCGTCATATTTATAGCATGTTGTATGTATGTATGTAATATTTAATCACTGAAATGTGTCCAACGTTTTACTGTTAATTGACGTACAGCATTAGGCAATGTTAATATCTGACTGGCATTGGTGGCTGGCTGTAAATAGTGTACGACCGATATAATGTTACTGTTAATAGTTGCTAGATGTAATTCATGCGTGACTGTCTGTGTACATGTTGGTTGTCCTGGGCAGCTGTTCAATATTCTTTTTTTATCGTAACTTGAAATGTTGTACACAGATACATAAATGTTTTATGATTTTTTTAATAAAACAGTGTTGCGAAAGTTTGACACAAAAAATAGTCATCATCTGATGTTGATAAACAGACAGCACGTGTTTGGACAAAGCCTGTGATTTTGAAGATACACTTGCTAGAACTTCAGTTAGAATTTCCAGACCTGGAAAGTTTTGGAAGGACACGGTAACAGGAAGTCCTGTAATTTTGCCAAGCTTTATGTTATTTAACTAGCTGGCTAATAAACTGTATCAACTCTGTTCTGAGTCCATTAATGTGCTCAAAACACTAAACCACTGGCCAGGTTCTCCGACCATGTTGGCAGATTTATTTATGAAGTAAAAACCCAGCACAAAAAAATTGGTCATTTTTATCCAGTATGTCGGTCCTAGAAAACCTGGGAATTTTGCGGGTCTTGAAAAACAGTGTTGGCAAGTCTGTCACATCACATCAAGTGTTCCTGTGCAAGTTGAGACCACAACAGTCAATTCTCACATCCAGAAATTTTAACTGATGCAACACAATACAATACACACCCTGCGACATAAAGAACATTCCACTAAAGTTTTGTCCATATCTTCAGTCTTCACCAAATACTGACCGATTCTAAGAATTCAGTGACACTGGACAATTTGCAATAACGTGATTACGAAATATTTCACCACACCTTAACTGTGTAGCTACTCGCTACACTACCTGGTAAAATATAAATGTAAGAAAAGCTAACAATAATAGGAAACAAGCATTTTGGTAAACGATTAAAACAATTCAGACCAGCCTAACTTGAGTGAATGATCCCTATGATGATACTGTTTTCGCCGAAAATTCCGCCAGTATCCTCCATGAAACGCATTCTTTGAACTGGTGTAAGTTCTTAATCAACGCCTTGTCTTCGTTGCTAAGTGGCATGTTATAGTAGGTATTTGGTAACTGTATTAAAATACCGGAAATGTGTCCAAAACTAAACGTAATTTAATTTCAATATGACATTTTTTTCAGAGGACAAGTTTTGCATGCATTTTTCCTGACTGTAATGATCTTGGCAAATTTATATTTCACATGGTAGTGCAGCGACGCAGTTAAGGTGTGGTGGCATATTTAATAATCACATTATTGCAAACTGTTCACAGTGTGCCAGTAAAAAAAAATTAAAATCGGTCAACATTTGGCAACGATATGGGCAGAAGTTTAGTGGCAAGTTTTTCATGGTTCACGGTTCAGTATAACAAATTCTTGGATTAGAGTAAGTTTGGCACACTTACTACATAGACTGTAGGTCTTCAAATCAAATGAAGGTCTTATTTTCTTACTGCATCCCATGTATTGCAAGAGTTTCTCAGGCTTCCCAATTCCAACAACGTTTATATAGCAGTATAAATTAAACAATCATTAATATTTCAAGAAACATCTCGTTTCATCAAAGGGGCATGCTACACAACACAGGTGGTGTTGAGTATGCCCCAGGATCACCACAAGAGATAGCAGTGGGAAGTACTGACCTTCTGATAAACAACTAAATCATCTGCAGTGAATCCCGTGTGTGCTCTTTGCTAAGTTGGCATCTGCATAAGAGGCAAGTAAAACCAGCGAAGATGTCAGCCAAGTGCTGACATACCATACGGCCGTCTACCTAGCTGTCCAATCCTTAACGCTAGCCTGACCATTTTGAGCTGAAAATTGGCATTCCAGTTACTCCAGCCCCGGGAACGTTCTCACCAAGTTTGATTTCTCCGTGCCTTTCAGTTTTCGAGTTTGAGCCCTTATGGCACAGACAAGCAAGGCCCATATTATGGCCTATTTTGACGGCTACACAATAATATAGCTAGTTACAGTGTGCAAAAAAAATCCTAGCAGTTTTAGTGCTGCAAGGCAAGTACAGTCTTCTTATCAACCCTTCTGACTACAATAATGTGCCTGCTGCCAGAACTTCTGAACGAGTACGGTACAGTGACTGAGTGAGTAGTTTCTTAACGGCAGACTGATTGGCACACAAGAGTTCTAACAGACAGCGACCGTTCATCACTGTACAGAGATGCTCAGCTGACGACGTCATCGTCTTTGTGAAGCTCATAAATCTACCACAGAACATACAACGTTCACATTTACACGCACGTTAACAACTGCTAGTCACGAACAGAGCCATTGTGTGCACAGTGCTAGCAGCATTGCATCCATTCAAAGTTGTCTGCCAAAACAGACCGGGCCAAATCTAGCAAGTTCTTGAATTAACGTTACCATTGTCCAGCAATACATTTTGTCACAGGGGAACAGGTTCATCTCCCCAAAATAGGGTACTTTCAATGCAGCAGTTAAAAGGCTAAGGGTCGATTATAGCTCTTAATGGTAACCCATCACAGAGCTACGGAGCCGTATTGGATCACACAGGGTTACCTGCCACTCGACACAGGTAAACGCGCCCTGCCTTAATTCCAACCAAGCAGGCCGGCACTCGATTTATGAGGGACATTCAACAAGTAATGAGAATCGATGTATTTTTCACAACCTATATATCAGTAAAATGTACATTCTGTGCAAAATCATGAGTTTGTTGATGTGATGTCACTGTAATTTATAACCTCATAGAGTGTTAAATGAAAACGATTCGCAGCGTCAACATAAACGGCCCTGAATCTTACATAGCGGACAACACGAAGATGGGATTTCAAATTACGAAACAGATTATAGTTACTGGGGTCAGGTCATTACTCATTACTGTATGCAAGGTGATCTGATTGTATGAAGCCAGAGTTATGAACAGCTTGCTGGGTAACTGAAGACTGAGTGCCGGATTTACAGCATGTGGGGCTCACTCCCGGGCTCCCACACATCATGGACCCGCACACAACTAGTTATAAATGTAGCAAGTCACCTGAACATAAGACTCCGACAACGTGATCATCTGTGGCAGGATATCAACAGTATGCAGATCCTGCAGCTCAAACCATTTGCCACTGCCCTACAGAGCCACATCAGCCCAGCTCAACGCATTAACTAGAGTTACACACAATACATGCCAACGGACCAATTACGGCGAGTTCTGCATAACAGTAGGCCCTGTTACAGGGACTGCCGGCACACTGACCAGTCGGTTAAAGGCGCTGGCTGTTAAGACAGCCGGTCATCTGGCCAACTCGGGTTGTACGCTAGCTTAATTGGGTTTAACCCCCGCCAGCTCAAAGCAACAAGGCAAAAGTAATGACCTCCCATACAACAGAGCTAGGTGTCTATGCGAAATCTTCTTCTAACCATCTAGTATTTTTCTCTCAGCATTCCATTCCACTCCTCCTGGATGGCCACTCTGAAGAACGACCTATCTCTGCACAACCTCACCGATGAGGATGCTATCGAAATGGCCCTGGATAAGCCGCTGTGGGGACTATTGGCAGCAAGCGAAGCTACGCACTGATGGTGCATGCCGAATAATGATAATGTGATGATGATTCCAGTCGAGTACTACAATTCTCAATATCATAGTCACTACAACAGAATACAACACGTCGTGATGTGCATTTATTTCACTAGACGGCTGACGGCTGGGCTCAGCTTAATAAAGTAAAGAGACTGGGCCGGGCAACAATAAGTACAGAGGCCTACTGTCTACTCTACAGTATCCACAGGAATGTAGCTACAATACTGAACAGTGTCTGGTTACGTTTTGCAGCATATGAACGAGGGAGGCCCAGGTTCCCCATCATGTACCACATTAGCTATGAGATCACGGATCATATCTAATCTATGTCCTGTCTGACTCATGTAAGCAGTGCTGTGACAAGTACGTATGCTCGACACAATGTCTGGTTACCTTGTGCAGTATGTGAACGCGGTAAGTGCCTTTGCCAGGCCCTGGTTCACCGTCATGCACCACGTTAGCTATGAGATCGTAGGTCGTGTGCTTGTGCTGACTGCGCACGTCCACTGACAACAGCTCACCAAAGTCTATTGCTCTGCACGTCCACACACAGCCAGACTACACGATCTGTGCCGCTACCCAGAGCACACTGTACAATAAACTTGGAGTCAGGCGTGATACTCCAAATTTACATGTAAAAATTTAAATCACTTAGTGACTCCATTTTGCCCAGCATAGACAACCTGCAGCTAAGTTTGGTGACCATGGCATATTAAAATCTGACCTTCAGCCCATCTCTATCACAGACAGAGTCAGACATTCAACGGAATCATCTGTAGTCACAGAGACACAATGACACTGACAGACAGACATCACCGCTTGACAAACAGTCATTAAAAAGGTAAAGGAAAAGCAAAGTCTACATACTTGCTATATAGTTCTGCATTCACGAGTCAAACTCTTGAGTAGCAGCACTTTAAATTACAATCTTCTCAGTGGCAGCTGATTTGCATGAGCTAATCATACCCAAGCACAATATGCAGCCTTGATATATGATATGACAAATGATTTGCACTAGAAAACAGGCAGGCAAGCTGCCAGCTTAATCTAGCACATAAACTAAAAGAGCTAAAACTGTTTTAAATTGAACTGAAATGAGAGAAATAGAATGAGCACTGCTATGTAACAAGAAGCTAGCTACGGCTTCGAGAACAGAACGTCAGCTTTGTGCTTTCGTCTCGTCATAACGTCTGCACTGGCAAACAATTGGACCCACGGTGCATTGCAACAGACAAACATACCAATGCCCCAATGAGCCACACTAGGCTTAAAACCCACAGCTCTTAAACTACTACTCATTTCCCATCCCGCTGAGTGTAGGAGGCTGGGGTGACATGATCAAACAGTAGGCCAACCTTCTTGCAAGGTAATACAATAAATACATGTACGTTCATGTTGTTTTTAGCTCTAAAGAAAAGTTAGTTCAGGTATATTTTTCACGTCGATCCCCGATTGTCAGCACACAGACTGTTTGTGAATGTGTGAGTGAGTAATGTCGACCAGTTAGGCCTACTCACTTGACTGGGAAGTTGACAATCGTTGGGTTCTTCTCAAGAATGAACGTCGTCTTGTTGAATCTCTGCACACATTTCACACGTTGCAACGCATGGATAAGTTCAGTGAACTAAACAAATATCAGATTAGAACGACACAGTGACCACAAGTCAGAAAAACAGTTACCAGCAACGCACGATAAACAAAACTACAGCCAGATGCTGGGTTTTGTCAGTTCAATACAAGCAGAAGACCGGGAAATGTTGGCCCAGTGCCAAGATATGGAGTGACGATCCACGGAGAGCTGGGAAACCCTGATCTTTCAAACTAAAAAATGGCACACCGGTTCCCTGGGGAACGTGCACACTAATGTTGGGTTTTCTGTACATTTTGACTTTCGAGTTCGGAGCCCATATCAGACAGACAGATGGGCAAGAGCCATATTGCAGCCTACTAGGACAGCCACACAATAACATCTGCCATCTGACATGGCTAACAGCACATTCTATATAACAGCTCCATCTGCTTATTCTATCATCACTCATAGACTCCGTCCATATAGTGTCAACCTTGCCGTAGAGGATGGTGAATGGAGGAAGTTGTGTGAGAGTCTGAATCAAATTTGATGAAAAATCGACAGACAAAAAGAGAAGGACACCTTGTCATGCAAACTCATTTTTACCATACTGCTTATCTAATTGCACGTGCTGGTAATTGCACTGTACACTTTTTTTTAATTTTTAGCCTAGTATTCATGTTTTCAATCCAGTCATCAGCTTAACACATCATAATAAGGATGTTTCATTGACATTGTGTTTAACAGCGGTGTGTCTGTTAATGATGTCAACAAAGAGTAGCAAAATTTCTCTACTTTATGCTAGATAACGCAATATTTCTGTTAAATTAGTGTGTGTTACATTGTACTTTATTATTATTTGCAAACCGTTCTATGTATGCACGTACGCCTGATGTGTATTTCTTTTCAATATTATTACTTACTTACCTAGTAACATAATCGTAATATGTTTTAGTCATATGTAACGGCGAATGCGTTTTGACATTTGTTGGCAATAAAGAAATGAATGAATGAATGAATGAAACTGAATGGCTACTACTGCCGTGCAGCGCTGCAGGGCTGGCCAGGGACGAAGCAGTGGTGTGACAGAGGCAGAGTCAAGCCCAAGAAGAAGAGGCCACAACGGGACCTGAAGGCGTTGAACCGCGGCGCCGCTGACCTGGGTGCCGTTACTACGCACGAGGTCCGCGCTTACCGGTCCGTCTACGACGCTCGCATGAAGGCCGTGGACGACGACTCGCTTCGCCGGGCACCGCTCGTCTTCCCGCCTGGCATGGTCTTCGGCCATCCTCCCAGGTTTATAGTTAGTCCAGTATTTTGCATAGGTTTGCGGTTTTTTCTTCGTTTCAGTTTTTTTTGTAGTTTCGGTTATCGTTAGTTCTTTTTTCTACTTTTCAATCTCCGGCCTCTTATCTCTCCCATAACCGTCTGTTTATTGACTTTTTATTTTTTTTTACTTTTCAGTTTCATTCAAAATATTTTTGTTTTTTTAGTTTATGTGCTAGATTAAACTGGCAGCTTGGCTGTCAGTTTTTCAGTTCGTACCGTATCGTATCATTGTCACGATGCTGGGTGCAGTGGCGTTCGTGGCAGGGGGAACGGGGGCCAATTGCCCTCACCCTTCCCCTAAATTTCGGGCTGTCGGAAAATTGAATTTAGTCAGTAGGCCTACGTCAAGTAAGAAGGGTCACGTATTTTATTTGATGTTTACGAACGTTTCCTTATTCTTTCCATGAAAGCGCGTTTTTAACGTTTCTATTTTAATTTTTCCTGAAGTTTGTCACATCGATGGTTTTCGCACACCCACGAGAAAGTCATTAGTTAATAATGAGAATATAGTGTCTCGTATGAATTTCTATTTAAACTGACTTGCAGATTAGTCCGTGTTAACACTACGTGCTGTATATGTATATAAATCTTTATTCACCGCATAACACAGTAGAAAGCACAGACAGAGTGACAGATACAAACAAAAGAGGAAAAAAACATGCACATAAAAACACGAAGCAGAGACTTAGGATAAACCTACTAACTACGACCATGAAGAAGCTTAATAACTGAATTATTAGTAGACAACAATTTCAGTTCAAACCACCTACGCCCAGAAGAAATGTCTTGTACAATATCATGCTTTTGTTTTATCTTTTTATGTTTATAATTTTTTTATTGTACTGCTATTACTACTCTGTCATGCATGTTACTGTGATGCCTGTAAGTGCCTACATGGCCTTGGCATTTGTGTTTGGTATTATCCAA